>Ga0210377_10001495_pt1 | contig 21378 bp, 17 predicted proteins | sample PLM4_65_b1redo_FD_155480 | JGI IMG/M metagenome (GOLD analysis project Ga0210377, IMG submission 155480) | Groundwater sediment microbial communities from an aquifer in East River, Colorado, USA - PLM4_65_b1 redo | ecosystem: Environmental > Terrestrial > Soil > Riparian zone | place: USA: East...
GCTTCACATAACCGACATGTCCTGGGGTAGATTGAACCATCCTTCAGAGATAATAAAGGTAGGTGACCAGCTCAAGGTCATGGTCCTGAAATACGACAGTGCAAAGGGGAAAATTTCACTCGGTCTGAAACAGGCAATGCCCGACCCCTGGCTCGACGTGGAGCAAAAATATCCGGTCAATGAAAAAATCAGCGGCAAGGTGGTAAGTCTCACCGATTACGGCGCTTTTATCTCCCTTGAAGAGGGTGTCGAGGGGCTCATCCATGTATCGGAGTTGTCATGGACCAGGAGGGTGCGTCACCCCTCGGAAATCCTCAAGGTAGGGGAAGAAATCGAGGCAATGGTTCTGGGTGTTGACCTCTCCAACCGTCGCATTTCCCTGGGTCTCAAGCAGACCATGCAGAACCCATGGACGGTAATAGGGGAGAAATATCCCGTAGGGACGAAGATAGAAGGGCAGATAAAGAACATAACCGATTTCGGCATGTTTATCGGTATTGAGGACGGGATTGACGGGTTGGTGCATGTGTCCGACATCTCCTGGACCAAACGGGTAAAACATCCCGGTGAGATATTCACCAAGGGGCAGATGGTCCATGCTGTTGTGCTGAGCGTCGACACTGAAAATGAACGGCTCTCTCTTGGGATGAAACAGATCAATCCCGATCCTTGGGGTGAAATACCCGTCAAATACAAACCGGGCACCCGTATAAAGGGCAAGGTTTCATCAGTAACAGACTTCGGCATCTTCCTGGAGATCGAGGAAGGGATCGAAGGGCTGGTGCATGTCTCCGAGCTTTCCCATGAAAAGCTTGCCACCCCAAAAGGGTTTGCAAATCCCGGGGATGAACTGGAGGCGGTCGTACTCAATGTGGACCAGACTGAACGCAAGATAGCCCTTTCCATAAAGAGCCTGCAGTCAGCCCTTGATAAGGCCGAGCTTGCGTCGTATATGGAATCACAGGGGGAGGCGACTTCCAATCTGGGTGAATTACTGAAGGAAGGGCTCAAGAAAAACGGCGAATGAAAAGCCTGAGAGTGCCTGAGTTCTTATATTCCGACAAATTATGAGGTGATTAGATGACGAAGAGTGAACTTGTTGACAAGATTGTCGATGCAAATGGCGTGCTGACGCGCAAAGAATCCGAACTGGTCGTAAACCTGGTATTCGATTCCATGGGTGAGGCACTGAAAAAAGGGGAAAAGGTAGAGATCCGGGGTTTCGGGAGCTTTACCGTCAGGGAAAGGGGCGCCCGTGAGGCGCGCAATCCCAAGAGCGGCGAGATAGTCAATATCCCCGCCAAAAAGACCCCGTTCTTCAAGACCGGCAAGGAATTGCGGGAGAGGGTGGACAATCTGTAGGAAACGGCGGATCTTGCTTTGATCGATCTCGGGCCCGGCATGTAATTGGCCTTGGAGCGCCATCCAGCGTATCTCCCGGCCAGCAGGTGCAGCACCTCCGCACTGCGGAAGCCGATGCGTCTCCATAGGCCATGACTGCGCATGATGCACAACAGGAACCGACCCCGATTTTGCTGGCACCTTTCATAAGCCCGGGTGGCGGAATTGGTAGACGCAAGGGACTTAAAATCCCTCGGTCGCAAGGCTGTACCGGTTCGATTCCGGTCCCGGGCACCATAAGATAATCCAATAAGATCCAAAGAAGTACAAAAGCCTTGAGAAATCGGGGCTTTTTCTATTGTCCTATGCAATCCATTGCTCCTTCGATTACATGCTCGGGAATACACGGGTGATCGTGAAGGGCTCAAAGGGCTGATCTGTGAACTCAAGAATCAGATAGGGACATAATGAGGACAATAGGGACCTCTTTCAATTACGCCATTAAATACGCCAAGTACGCTAAACCATTCAACGGGAAACCGGACATAAACCTGACAAACACGACATTGATGGGGCCATATATGGGCCAATTGGGCCACAAACGTCTCGCTGGTATTCGTCATGAACCCGTCAAACCCATCAGCAAATCATGACAGAGAACACGTCACGAACCCGACAAATAACCTATTAGTGTCTCCACTTATGACATTGTGACGGGTGGAGACATGACACCATTTCCTCTGCCATTTCCTCTGTTTGGGTGAATTAGCAAAAGTAAAGATTTGACCCTCATCTTTCTCAGCTTTTGTTCCGGCCCCCTCTCCCTAACCCTCTCCCACCAAGGGGAGAGGGGATCTAAACCCATGGATGCCCCGGCTGTCCAGGTGAGAGCAGATGTAGGCTGCCAACTCGCCCAGGGTCATCTGTGCGATGGCCTTCATAACGGTTTCCCACCCCTACGTGGCCGCTGTCGAGACATCAGGAGCCGGTCCTGTTCTTCCTGAGGATAGAAGGAAAGGGCCTTGGCGAGGAACGCCGTGAGCTCGGCCAGCAATGGATAACGGGGATCGAACGTGTAGAGGCGTGTCCGTCCTGCGAGCCTGCTGGCGAGGATGCCACCCCTTTCCAGCACATCGAGCTGCCTCTGGATAGGTGTGAGATCGGTGGCAAAGAATCTGGTAATCTCCCGTGCGTACCCTTCACCCTTCTTTATTTCCGGTGGCCTTGCTGGAAGAGGACTTGTTGCCGTTGAAGACATGTTTGTTATACTTATCTCAAATATTGAAGGTTTTGCTGTTAAAACCTAATTCGAGAAAGGGGGCGACGGATAATGTGCAAACGAGTAATGATTCTCTTGGCAATGGCGCTTTTTGCGATGGCATTGGTCATCTCCGGCTGCGCCGGGCCGGGCGCGCAAAAACAGGTCGAGGCCAAGATCGTTGCCAAGACCAGCGGCGATACCGTACGGCTGTTCCATGGCGGCGCCAAGGAGGCCAAGGAGGTGTTCTGCCTGAACGAGACGGTGCCGGTATACCGCGAAACCTGGGAGAATTACGCCGTGATGTCGTACAAGGAAGTGGGAAAGGTAAGGATCACCCAACTGCGGGGGGAACACTATTTCGACGCAGCGGTGGTCGAGGGTGAGGTGAAGGACGGTGATGTCGTAAGGAAGCAGGGGCTTGGCTGCCTTGTCAGGGTGCCGGGGGAAGAAAAGAAGCTGGAATGAGGGGACAACTACCCATTGCTGTCGCGGGAAATTCCGGGAAGATTATACTTAAATCGAAAGGCGGCCGATTGGCCGCCTTTGCTGTTTTTGCGCTTGAAATTCTTAAGCAATCTGAAGGAAGGTAAAGGTGTCATTCGCTGACATAGGACATGGATAAATAAATCCTTATATACGACATAAGTAGACCCGGGGATTTGCATCAATCCTCGGCTCCCATTGGGATCAGTGCCCTAAGCGCAAAATGCCTCGTACAGCCTTGTTGTTTAGATTCTTGTTGTCGCTGTCCGCATGGGCAGGTGGGGCTGACTGACTGTCCCTGTTATTATTATCAATTCCGGGGTCATTGTTCTGATGTTCCTCTGTTGCAGCCAATAGCTCCGCGTTCAAGGTATCTTCCTCACGGGTTGCATTTGCCAATTGAATCACCGGTTCCGGATGTTTTTCCTTATCCAATGCATATGCACGGGCACTGAGAAGAGGCAGGGCAACTGCGATGAGAATTACGGATATTACACTCCTTTTCATCTGAGACCTCCCAAAATAATTAAGTTACGACTGCTACATCGTCATCCGGCCACATGGGAACGCGTAAATCTTGATATCCAATTAATATGCCAGGAAATAACATCGATTTATTAGCATGTTATGAGCCCCTTTTTAAATCAGGTTGTCGAGTAATTTTAATATTGAAGAAGCAGATCGGGCCAAAAGCAAGTTGATGGAATATAACAACCTGAAATCATGAGGTAACCATAGCAGAGCAAAACAAGTAAGATTTACTTTGAAGGATAAAAAGTTGCAGCCATCCTAAGGTTGTGCGAATTTCCGGGGACAGGAAAAACAAAGGGGTCGCGTCTCAATACTTGACGCTTTTCAGAAGTAGAGACGTGCCCCCTAAGCTGTTCCCGATCATTTTCCTCAAATTTGAACAGATCTTGAAATAATAATGTATAAACTTATTTTCGCCGATGCCGATAAGAGTATCAAATGACCTCGTTTCATTAGATTTCGGTTCCGGGCGTTACCGATGCACTAGCTATGTGGCTGCAGCCCCAATGTCCGGTAAGGCAAACCGCCGGGAGATGCGCAGGGATGTCGGGCCGGATCAAGCGAAAGTGAGGGTGGGCGAAACTTCGCAAGGTCATGTCAGCGCATGCGCGCAGGCCATGAGTGACTTTTTGCAGGAGGTAGGTGGTATGGATCTGAAAAACATCTTCAATGTAGGCTATCAAGGTTTTCCCGATGGCTCGGTCAGTTTCTTCAGCGACAGAATATCTGAGTTGGTGGGGTACGGGAAAGAGGAATTCAATAACAAGTCCATAAACTGGATAAAGGATGTTATGTGCCAGGAAGATCTTCCCCAGGCGTTAGAGGCTCTGAAAATGGGGTTGAAGGGAGACAAGACATACACCCGTTCCTACAGGATTCGTACGAAGGCAGGCACGGAGAAATGGTTACTCGAACTGTCCCAGATAATCTGCAACAGTGAAGGGAGAATTGATAGCATCACCGGGACACTGATAGATATAACTGATGAAAAGATCCGTGAAAAAGAAGAGGAAAGGATAAGGCGGCTTACCGGCAAATACCTGCTCGTATCTTTGAATGACCAGCAGTACGGCATCCCGATAGTGAAGATCAAGGAAATCATCAGGATGGTGTCGGTTACCTCTGTACCCAACTCACCGCAATATATCAGAGGGCTCATCAACCTGCGCGGCGACATGATCCCCGTGGTAGATCTCTGCCTCAGGCTGAACCTGGGGAGTTCCGACAATGCAGGTCGTGCCTGTATCATCGTCGTGGAAATAGAAAGTGCGGCGAACATCGTCACGGTCGGAATTGTGGTGGACTCGGTTTCCGAGGCTGTGAACATAGACGGCACTGAAATTGAGGATACGGTTGATTCCATCATTTCAGCTGATACCCGATGTATACTCGGGATAGCAAAGATGCAGGAGAGGCCGCGCATCCTGCTGGATATGGACAGGCTCTTCACAACGGATGAACTGGCTAGCATGAGTGCATAACCGTGCACGGGTGGGCGTCTTCGGGAATTTCGGGGAGAGTATACTTAATTCATAAGGCGGCCGATTGGCCGCCTTTGAAGTTTCTTCACTTAAAATTTTATATCGAAATAACAAAGTGGTCTATCCAAAATCCATCTATGGAATGTGGCGACACGACCCCTTTATCTTCTACGGATATCCGCCTCTACTCGAGGACGTGCTTTTCCAGCACGAAGCAGGCAAAAACACCGGAGAATACCTTTGCCCCCCCTTTGTCGACCCCTTCCACCTCCACTCGGCGGCGCTTCCCGCTTGTCTCCGAGACCTTTGCATGGAGGGTAACGGACTCCCCGCACCTCGTAGGTCGCAGGAACTTCACCTCGGCGGAGCCGAGCACGACGTTGGGGTCGTTGACCGCCGCCATTGCCGCGAAGTCGGCGGCACCGAAGATGAACCCGCCATGGACGAGATCGTAGTCATCCGCCACCATTTCGCGTGTTGTGACGATTTTTACAACGGCCGCCCCTCATCGACAGAGAGCACTTCCCCGCAAAGCGAGTGATTTATCCCCAGGTGTGTCTTCAGATCCATAGCTCCTCCTTCGGGTTGTGATAAGATTCAGCAGTAAAATAGAAACGGACCATACTAATTCTTACGTATTATTTTCAACCGTCAATAGGCAACGGAAAGTTTCTTTATTCACTCGTGCCGATGAAGTGGCGCACCGATTACCCGAACTGTATTACGTCTATTGATCGAGCTCGCCGCGCAGGCCAGCATGAGCAGTTCCACTTTCCATCATCACTTCTGGTCGATGACGGCTTTAAGTCCGCTTCAGTACCAGAAGCAGCTGCGCCTGCGGGAAGCCAGGCGTCTGATGCTGGGATGCCGCAACCGCAGCGTTTCAGGTCGGCCACGAAGTCCTTCGCAGTTCAGCAGTGAATACAATCGCCTCTTCGGAGCGCCACCGCTGCGAGACATCGCGAACTTGCGGCAATTGGCGGCGGGTGAGAGGGGGTAGGAGTGAAAGTCCCTGAAAGAACGGGGTTTTTTTGCTTTCAGCGCCTTACACCCGAATTCTCCACCCTTCAACTTGCAATATCGGGAAAAGCAGGTATCATCATCACTTGAGCATAACATCACCCAACAAAAGGAGATACGCGCATGACAAAGATTATCGCAGCCATGGCCCTGACCATTTTCTGTGCCGGCTTCGCCGGAGCCGCGGATGACGCCATCGTCGTCCTGCCGGCCAAAAATGGAAATGTAACCTTCCCCCACAAAAAGCACAAGGATATGAAAGAGATGGCCTGCACCACCTGTCACGAAACCGATAAGGGTGGGAAAATCGCCGCTCTCGGCAAAGAGTGGGCGCACAAGACCTGCAAGGGATGCCACGAGGAGAAGAAGATGGGACCGACGAAATGCAGTGACTGCCACAAGAAATAGCATTAACGATAGCCGACCGTCGCTGAATGCAGGGGCGTCAACCGGCGCCCCGCTTTCCGTATCACACGCATCCCCCTAAAGTTAGCCTAAAGTTAACTATTGACAATTCAGAAAAAACGGCTTATCTTAAAATTCCTTAAAAATTATGAGCATATTCCAACCTTTGGTTGAAGGTGATATTTCATGGGAACCAGATTTTTCAGTCGAGTAAAAATCAATCATGATATCAAGGTATTAGCTCAGGATGGTTATTTTACGGGGATATTGGAAAACATAAGCTTGGGAGGTTTGTTTATAAGGACAAAAAAAGGGATTAACGTTGGAGATGAAATTGAAATCAATATGCCTTTGCGTAGTGAATTTACACTGGCCAATATTACCGCAAAATTAATCGCCATCAGAAGTGATAGTGAAGGTGCTGCCTTCACATACAACGATCTAGACCATAAAAACTTCTGGACTCTGCAGTCCTTTATTAAATCCGCACATTAAACCAGATTACCTTTCTCGTTCCACTCTTGCATCGCCACTGACCATTGTCGGAGTTTTCCAGCTTCTTTTTCCGATTATCATTCCTCACATCTCACTATTCCGGTCTCACCGGCGAGCGGCTCCCTGCCGGAATCCGACTCCGCTAGATACTCTTGCAGCCGGGGAAGCAGTGACTCTTCAGCTCTTCGAGAATGAGGTCAATTACCATCTGGATTACGGTCCCAGTAGTGTCTCAAAACCTCTTCTCCTGCACTGCCATTTGCTGTCACCTTGACGGCTGTTGAGCCGGGGTGATATACTCTAGTTGTCCCAATTTGAGGCACTTTTCGTTGTATTTATCCAGTTGCGGCGGCCAAAGCTGCGCAGATTAGAGTACCTTTTAGCCTTGGCGGTTTAGCACGATTCAGCTTTATCAATGTGTCCCGCCTCGCGCGGGCATTCGATTATTTATCAATGATCATTCTTTATTGTCCATGAGCAACCATAATGGTCAAACCGGCAAATTTCAAAAGTGCCTCATCGTAGTTTCCGGATGGACAAAAAATCAAAGTTGAGGAAAGAAAACTTATATGACGATAGAATGGTATCCCGGGCACATGGGCAAAGCTCATCAAAAGATTTCCGAGTTGATTCGGACGGTCCATGTGATCATTGAGGTCCTCGACGCCCGCCTGCCCGCCTCCAGCTCCAATTACCTGCTAGAGGAACTGCGCGGAAACAAGCCGTGTATCAAGGTGTTGAACAAGAATGACCTCGCCGACCCCGCCGTCACCAAGGCCTGGGTCCGCGCATTCGAAAAGCAGACCGGGATTCGCGCACTCCCGCTATCAGCGAAGCAGCACCGTGAGGTGAACCAGTTGACCAGGCTCTGCCAGCAACTGGCGCCCACCCGCGGTAATCCGGGTTTTCCTTTGCGCGCCATGGTCGTCGGTATTCCCAATGTCGGCAAGTCGACACTGATCAACACCCTGGCCGGGAAATGCATGGCCAAGGTCGGAGACAAGCCCGCCATCACTGTCTGTACCCAGCAGATCGAACTGCGCAACGGCATTATCCTCTGCGACACTCCGGGACTGCTTTGGCCTGTCATGAGCGACCAGGTCGCGGCCTATCGCCTGGCAACCAGCGGCGCTATCGGGGCCGGCGCCCTCGACTGCACAAAAGTGGGGCTTTTCGCGGTTGAGTTTATGATGCAGCGTTATCGGGAACAGCTCAGGAGCCGTTACGACATCACCGATGTTTCTGATTGCGCCAACACTGTTCTCGAACAGATTGGCCGTCGCCTCGGTTGCCTGATGGCCGGGGGTGGGATTGATCTTCACCGGACCGCCGAGGCTTTTCTGCGAGAGCTACGGGCAGGGAAACTAGGCCGGGTCAGTCTCGAAGAGCCGGGACAGGAGGCCGGTGCGGCAGCCGGCGCCGGGGAGAGGCCAGGGACCCAACCCACGTGATTATCGCAAAAAGCGCAAGCGGCGGACATCAGCCGAAAGGATTGGCCGTACTCTACGAGGACCAGGACGTCATCGTCATCGACAAGCCGGCCGGCCTGCTGACAATGGGGACGGAACGGGATAAATCCAGGACCGCCCACTCTATCCTGAATGACTACGTCCGCAAAGGAAATGCCAAATCCCGAAACCGGGTGTACATCGTCCATCGGTTGGATCGGGATACCTCCGGCATCCTCATCTTCGCCAAAAGCGAACATGCAAAGCTGTATTTGCAGGAAAACTGGGAAGAGACGGAAAAGAAATACCTGGCGGTTGTTTATGGCCGGCTTACCCCGCGGGAGGGGATCATCAGCAGCTATCTTGCGGAAAACAGTGCATACGCAGTCTATTCCACCTCCGATCCCGCCAGGGGGAAGCTATCCCGTACAGAGTACATCACACTGAAGGAAGCAAATGGGTTCAGCCTGCTGGAAATCAATCTGCTCACCGGCAGAAAGCACCAGATACGGGTCCATTTATCAGAAAAGGGGCATCCTATTGCAGGTGATAAAAAGTACGGGAAAGAGGGTGACGGTCACAAATGGTTGGCGCTGCATGCGCGGTCGATCATATTCACACACCCTGTCACCGGTAAGCGGCTTTCTTTTGCAACAGAGATCCCGGAATATTTTGTCCGATTGATGGGGAACCGCGCTAAATAAGAGTTATAAAAGGGAAACTCTGCGGGTCATGCTTGCAAAGTTGCAAAGTTGGGATAAAATCATGGGGGTCTGCCGGATCAGGCCTGAAAGATATAAAACCAATGGAGTTTCAGATGGCGCTATTTAAATGGTATAAAAAGTATTCGGTCAACAATAATGAACTTGATGAACACCACAAGACACTGTTTGATATCTTTAATAGATTGTATGATAACTGTCTGGCTCATGATAAAGCTCATTGTATAGATCCAATAATAGAGGATCTGGTATCCTATTCGAGTTATCATTTTACAGCAGAAGAGCAGCACATGAAAAATATCGAATATAAGGAAATTGATAAGCATATATTGGAGCACAGAGGTTTTACACAGAGGACATTACAGCTCCAGCAGGTCGCAGATAAGGATGAACCTGAGGCAACGAAAGAGCTGATAGCATTTCTCGGTAATTGGCTGCTACATCATGTTATTGAGGAAGATCAGAAATATACGGTTTGAATTAACGAATAGATCTTGTCTTATATGGGTCAATATTCAATCCTGATTCATAGCCACGCAGGCAATATCAGATGTCTCCCCTTGTTCCCGGCCGCCTCACATCTCCAACAGCATCCCAAAGTCACTGTAAACTCACCACACCGATCGTTCACCCCTATTTCGCGTGGGGGGCGATCAGCTCCGCGGAATCATTTCGGGGGGAATTGACCAGAGGCGATACCGGCCACATATCCATAAGCTCGGCAGGGTAGGGGAGGTAGATCGATTTCAGTTTGTCCGGGTCGGACGTATTGTGGTCTAACCATAGGGGGAATGCCTCAGTCTGAAGTATCACCGGCATCCGGTCGTGAAGAGGAGCGATCAGTAAATTGGCCGACGTGGTAAGGATAGTGCAGGATTCGATGACCTCCGGGGATTTCCAATGGTCCCACAGCCCCGCGAAACTGATGGGGGAGCCGTCCTTGAGGTGAATATAGCGGGGGGCCTTTTTCCCCTCTTCCTCTTGCCACTCGTAGAAACCCGACGCCGGGACAATGCAGCGACTGTGCCTGACGGCGTGGCGAAACGCAGGCTTTTCGGCGACAGTCTCGCAGCGGGCGTTGATCATCCGGTTGCCGATATTCGGGCCTTTCGCCCATGACGGGATCAGGCCCCATTTCATAACGGCAAAATGATTGCGACCGTCACCGGTCTGGCGGATCACCGGCACCTGCTGGGTCGGCGCAATGTTGTATCTGGCCGGATAAACAGGAATCTCCATGAGACCGAAGATCTCGGCAAGAAGCTCGGGGGGGATTTGCAGGGTGAATCGTCCGCACATGGAGAAAATGTATCATGCCTGCAAGATTGTGCAAGTACGGTCTCTTCCCCAGCAAAGAAGTGGTTTCGACAGGGATGGGGCTGAAGCTTTGGTGGTATATTAGTTACATAAAATTAACTAAACAATGACAAATTGACCGTTGACATAATATGTATATTGCGATATAAAGCTTCAAACGAGTAAGGTTAACCACCTGAAAACCGAGTAAAGATATACGATAATACTAAACCATCCGCAAGGGTGGGGCGGAAAGCCTAAAGGGTCTTAAAGAGATAGCCGGGTTGCCGAAATATCATATGATATTTGGCCCCGGCTATTTGTTTATTTCACCAACCAATTTATTAGGGAATGTTACTTAACAGATAATAATATGAAGCAAATGTGATATATGTCACAAAAAACGTGTCACAAAAAAAGTATATTTGTAAACAATAAACAGCAATAAGCAGCACTATACTTGAGATAAACGATAATACTCAACCACCCGCGAGGGTGGGGCGGAAAGCCTACAGGGTCTCAAGACAGACAGCCGGGTTGCCGAAATGTCATATGATATTTGGCCCCGGCTTTTTTATTTATTCGGAAAGGAGTTGTCGGCACAAAATTGAAACATACATTGCGAGTCGCATACCGCCACGCCTTGCCAGCGGAAGACGGAATGAATCTATGTTGGAGATACACGACAATACTAAACCATTCGCGAGGATGGGGCGGAAAGCCTACTGGTTCTCTCTGAGAAAGCCGGGTTGCCGAAATATCCCATGACAATCGGTCCCCTTTTTTATTGACACAAAACGGGTTGACCTTGAAATGCACGGGAAGAAACAGCCACAGTCGCCGTTATATTTCACACGAGGGGAATCTTCCCCGAATACACGACGAAAGGAATTTTCATGAAAATTATCAGTAGGGTAAGCGTACAATTCTTCATAGCAATGACGTTGTTTACGGTTCAATTCTGGGGGACGGAGGCACTGGCACAATCTTCATACTACACAAGCCAGGGTTGTTCCGGCTGCCACACCACAGTCTCCACCTGCAACGGCTGCCATGCACACGGTACGCATCCAAGCAGTGCGAAAAGCTCTATAAACGTGGCAGGGGCCACCAACAAAGCCTCCTATGCCCCCGGCGAGGCAGTGAGTGTGACCATTACCGGTGGCTACCGCACCGGCTGGTTCCGGGCCGTTCTGTTAAACCAGAACTCGGTTGAGGTCGCGAGATCCACCGGCAACGACAGCGGCATGGGGAGCTCGGCCACCTATCCTGCGACCTTGAGCGCACCTGCGCCGACAACGGCCGGCACTTATACCTGGAAAATAGGCTGGTACGGAAACCAGTATGATACGGGGAGTGCCGCCCACGGGGCCGGGTGGACACCCGACCCGACTAATCCTGAGCATGGATATGAACTAGTGAGCACCAATTCGTTCACAGTCGCCGCTCCTGCCGATACCACGGTTCCCGTTGTCGGCGCATTCACCCTCCCGGCAACAGCCACCAGCCTGACCATTCCGGTAAGCAGCTTCACCGCCACCGATAACGTCGGTGTAACCGGCTACCTGGTTACCACCAGCGCCACCAAGCCCCTGGCCACCGCCGCCGGCTGGACTGCCACTGCACCCGCCAGCGTAATCGCGCCTGCCGCAGGGAGTGTAACCTTCTATGCCTGGGCCAGGGACGCTGCGGGGAACGTTTCCGCAGGCAAAAGCGCAGTAGTCAGCATCACCCTTCCTGACGCCACGGTACCCGTTGTCGGCGCATTCACCCTCCCGGCAACAGCCACCAGCCTGACCGTTCCGGTAAGCAGCTTCACCGCCACCGATAACGTCGGCGTAACCGGCTACATGGTCACCACCAGCGCCACCAAGCCACTGGCCACGGCCACCGGTTGGACAGCCACTGCACCTGCCTCTATCACCGCGCCTGCCGCGGGTAGCGTAACCTTCTATGCATGGGCCAAGGACTTGGCAGGCAACGTTTCAGCAGGCAAAAGCGCAGTAGTCAGCATCACCCTCCCCGATGCCACGGTTCCCGTTGTCGGCGCATTCACCATTCCGGCCAGCGCCACCAGCCTGACCATTGCGGTAAGCTCCTTCACCGCCACTGACAACGTCGGCGTAACCGGCTACCTGGTCACAACCAGCGCCACCAAGCCCCTGTCCACCGCCACCGGCTGGACCGCCACTGCCCCTGCCAGCGTCACAGCCGCTGCCGCTGGTAGCGCAACCTTCTACGCCTGGGCCAAGGACGCGGCTGGCAACGTTTCCGCAAGTCGCAGTGCAGTCGTAAGCATCACCCTCGCCGATACCTCAGTTCCAGTAGTAAGCGCATTCACCCTTCCTGCCAGCGCCACCAACCTGACAGTGTTAGTTAGCACTTTTACCGCCACCGATAATGTGGGGGTTACCGGCTACCTTGTCACAACTAGCGCCACCAAGCCCCTAGCCACTGCAACTGGCTGGACATCAGCAGTCCCGGCAAGCATTGCGGCGCCTTCCGCGGGCTCCGTCACTTTTTACGCCTGGGCCAAGGACGCGGTGGGCAATGTTTCGGCCAGCAAAGGCGCAACTGTAAACATTACACTCCCCGATTCGATCGTCCCTGTGGTAAACGCATTTACCCTGCCGGCGACCGCCACCAACATGACCGTACCGGTTAATACGTTTACCGCGACGGATAATGTTGGCGTAACCGGCTGCATGGTAACCACAAGCACCGCTGCCCCGGCAGCCTCCGCCAGCGGATGGACATCAGCCGCCCCGGCCACAGTCACCGCATCCGCAGCCGGCACTGTAACTTTCTACGCCTGGGCCAAGGATGCATCTGGCAACGTCTCACTCTCCAAGAGCGCCAGTGTTATTATAACAACGGCTGCTGATACTACCAAACCGACCCTTTCTGTTTCCGCTCTGGCCAACGGTGCATACACCAACAAGCCTACTCTCAACGTCACCGGCCTCGCAACGGATGCAGGAGGAATTAAGTCAGTAACCGTAAACGGACTGGTTGTTGTCGTCGACGCGGACGGCTCATTCAGCACCGCGCTGACACTGGCAGCCGGAGCCAATACGGTATCCGTAATCGCCACCGACAAGGCAGGCAATCAGCAGAGCGATTCACGGATCATAACCTATGACGCCAACGTACCGGTACTCACGGTTACAGACCCGGCTGACAACAGCATTTCCGTCCAGTCCTTCCTGTCGGTCAGCGGCACGATAAGCGAGTCATCCACCGTCTCGGTAAAGGTGAACAACGGCTCCCCGCAATCGGCCAGCATCAGCGGCAATAGCTTCAGCGCCTCTGTCAACCTGATAGCGGGGGTTAACACCATCGAGATTACCGCCACCGATCTGGCAGGAAACAGCTCCAGCGCCAAGCGGACAGTAACATACGACGGTGGGACCTTCACCCTGGCGGTTATATATCCCAATCAGGACATCACCACCAGGAAATCAAGCATTGTAGTAACCGGTAAGGTCATTGATGCGACAAGCAAAGTCAAGGTCACCATCAACATGAACGGCCGCACCTATACTCCTCATGTTGAAAATGGCGCATTCAGGCAGAGGCTGAGCTTTACACGCGCCAAGCTGTACGCAATTACCGTGACTGCTACGGATGCGGCAGGCAACAGCAGCACAGTGATAAGAAACGTGATCTTCAGCAACAGTGAAAGTGGAGAACGTGAAGACGATGATTAAATCGGAACGGATCTGGTAAAAAAAGTCCCCGCTTTCGGGCGGGGACTTTTCCTGAATATTGTCAGGTTCATCCTGCAGATTGGAAACATTAAAGCCGCCCCAATTAGAAACGGGCGGCTTTTTTTTGCATTACCCTGGAGAAACAGGGCTAAATATTCTGTGGATTGGTAAAGGATTATCTTCCTGTTTGAAACATGACCTTTTTATAACCCCGCAACGTCTCTTATTTTCTCTTTCACCACATCCGGATCGAACGGTTTGAGGATATAGCCCTTGGCGCCGGCCTTCCGCGCCTCTTCCACCAACCCTTCCTGCCCCAGTGCGCTGCACATCACTACCTTGGCTTTCCCGTCAATGGCGATGATTTCATTCAACGCCTCGATGCCGCTTTTCAGAGGCATTACAATGTCCATGGTTGTGATGTCCGGCAAGCATTCAAGGTACTTTTTCACCGCATCCTCGCCATCGACCGCTTCTCCAACTACCGTCCAACCCTCTTCTTCCACGATTCCGCGCAGCAGGTGGCGCATGAACATCGTGTCATCAACAATCAGAATTTTTAGACCCATTCAATCCTCCGTATCGGCTGATTTTATCGCCAGGTCGGTGATAATTGGCCCCGGACTCGCGTGCGAAACAGCATAGCCGGATCACGATGTTCAGGCAAGCATTTTTTGACAGCATTTTTTGCCGGCCCCGGTTCAAAAATGAGCCCAGACTCCGGGATAAATTGTCAGGCTTATAACTTTAACTCTCGACAAACTGGAAATATTGCCATATATTTTTCGCATACTGTATACAATTAAAGGGTCGCCAGTGTTCAGTGTTCAGTGATCAGTGACCAGCGACCAGCGACTTGAACCCTGAACCCGTAAAGGAGATCACCATGCCCAACAAGGAATTTCACTACCAGGAACCCTTCCCGGTCGGTCCCGACAATACCGGCTATCGCCTTTTGACGAGAGACGGCGTTTCTCTGTTTCGGTTTGAAAAAAGGGATGTCCTCAAGGTTGACCCGGAGGCCCTGGCTTATCTGGCCAACCAGGCGATGCGGGATGTCTCTTTTCTGCTTCGACCCGAGCACAACGAGATGGTCGCCAGGATTCTATCCGATCCGGAAGCATCCATGAACGACAAGGGGGTGGCGATCGCCCTCCTGCGCAATGCCGATGTCTCCGCCGGCTTCGAACTCCCCTTCTGCCAGGACACGGGTACCGCCACCATAGTGGCGAAAAAGGGGGAGCAGGTCTGGACAGGCGTGAATGATGAGGAGTACCTGAGCCGAGGGATCTACAAGACATATACGGAGGAGAATCTGCGCTATTCCCAGACAGTTCCCCTTGACATGTACCAGGAGATAAACACCGGCACCAACCTCCCCGCCCAGATCGATATTTACGCGACTACCGGCGCCGAGTACAAATTCCTTTTCGTGGCCAAGGGTGGCGGCTCCGCCAACAAAACATATCTCTACCAGGAGACAAAGGCGCTCCTCAACCCGGCAACCCTGGAGAAGTTCCTCATCGAGAAGATGAAGAGCCTCGGCACCGCCGCCTGCCCCCCTTATCATCTTGCCTTTGTCATCGGCGGCACCAGTGCAGAGGCCTGCCTGAAGACCGTCAAGCTTGCCAGTACAAAATACCTTGACGGTCTGCCGACCGAGGGGAACGAATACGGAAGGGCGTTCCGCGATGTGGAACTGGAGAGGAAGGTTCTCGAAGCAGCCCATAGTTTGGGGATAGGCGCCCAGTTCGGCGGTAAGTACTTCGCGCACGATGTGCGTATTATACGCCTGCCGCGCCATGGCGCGTCCTGCCCGGTGGGGATGGGGGTCTCTTGTTCCGCCGACAGGAACATCAAGGCAAAGATCAACAGGGAAGGTATCTGGCTCGAAGAGATGGATCGTGATCCGGGAAGACTTATTCCTGACGCCTACCGGAAAAAGCACGAACATGGCGTGCGAATCGATCTGAACAGGCCGATGAAGGAAATCCTCGCCGATCTTACTAAATACCCAGTTGCCACTCCTCTCCTCCTTACCGGCACCATAATCGTAGGCCGCGATATTGCCCACGCCAGGTTCAAGGAGATAATTGACAAAGGGGGAGCTGTGCCCGACTACCTGCTCAAGCACCCGATCTATTACGCAGGCCCGGCAAAGACCCCGGCGGGCAAACCCTCCGGCTCCTTCGGTCCTACCACGGCGGGACGGATGGACTCTTACGTCGAACTCCTCCAGTCCAGAGGTGCCTCACTCGTCATGATCGCCAAAGGAAACCGGAGCCGGCAGGTCACCGACGCCTGCAAGGAATACGGCGGTTTCTACCTCGGCTCTATCGGAGGCCCGGCGGCGCTTCTTGCCCATGAAAACATCAAGAAGGTGGAGTGCCTGGATTTCCCGGAACTGGGCATGGAGGCGGTCTGGAAGATAGAGGTGACTGATTTCCCGGCCTTTATCCTTGTGGATGACAAGGGGAATGATTTCTTTACGGAGCTCGGTTGCTGATTGTACATTTAGGATTAATCTGAGAAATAATTGAGCGTGAGTTTACATCGAATTTTTTTGTAGTAAAATATAATATAAGTAAAATATTTATAAATTACATAACAAGGAGGCATCGATGGACGAAAATAATAACAACGCATTGGTAGGCGCACTCATGCTTGTGGCGGGTGGGATCATCGGCGCGGGGGTTGCACTTCTCTTTGCTCCTCAGTCAGGAAAAAGAACCCGCAGGGACATTGTCCGCATTGCAAAAAAAACGAAATATAAGGCGGAAGATGTAATAGACAATTTTAGCGACACAATTTCCGAAATGGTCGAAACGGTAAGTGACAAAGCCACGGGAATTTTTGACCATGGAAAGGACATTGCTCATGACGCCAAGAAAGAGGTGCTGAGGGCTATCGAGGATGGCCAGGCAAAGCTGGAAAAACAACGGATAAAACTGGCGAAACTGATCGCCTGAGATGTTTTTGGCTATCATAGGGCGCGCGCTGTCGCGCCCTATTTTATCTGGCGCTTTCCAGGAAGATATCTCCATAGTACGCCGTCACCTCATCGCCGGTGTCATCGCTGTCGGTCATGATCGCCACTGCGCCCAGTTTTGGCGGTTCTTCCCCAAACAGATTCTTGTAATCCTCGTAGAAATTGCGCTCTTCTTTGACCCACTTCCCGACTTTTTCATCTCCCGATTCTACCGCTATTATCATGGCTTTTGACGTATAAGGACTGGGCGCGGAACTCCCTTTCGGCATCTTTGCGGCCCACACATAATTGATGGCCCTGGTCTGCCAGAAGAATGTCCTGGGGAACACCACATAAACCCTCGCGGCAAAGTCGTCTCCTGATTTGAGAGTCACATCCTCCTTCTTTAGTGTATGCTCCACCTTCCATGACCAGCGCAGGAGAGGATATTCCTTTGGATCGAGTTTGATTTTCTTGATGAGCCCTGATGCCGCCTTGACACTGTGGCCTTTGAGCACGGTCCTGCCGTTATCGGAAAACAGGGTGTAGGAGGTTTTCCCCTTGAAAATCTCGTCAGACCACCCCGAAATGCTCCCGGCAATGAACTCTCCAATGGCCAGCTCGGCGGCCATGGAAGGAATCGAGAGCAGAAACAGTAAAGTCAGAACAGGAATTATCACCGGGAATTTCATTTATATCTCCTTGAGCAAATAACGAAACTAGCGACGTTTTTCAACCAATTCCGAAATAAAAGAATATCTCGTAATGGCAAACAGTGCAACCGTTTCGGATCAAATGAGAGGTTTGAGTATGCCGGAAAAAGGAAGATATTTACGATTCACTCCATGGAGAATATAAGGAGCATATGTGGTGTCTATTTAGCGATTGACAAAAAGAAGGGGAAGCATCTATAATTCACCTTTTTTAACATTAAAGATAAGGGCAAAGCCGGAGAAATCCGGCGACGCAAAGCCACGGGTCCTGAATCAGGATAGCCGGGTTACCGAATACGCAAGTCTCATCCAATTTAATCGGTTATGATTTCATAGGAGAGCGCCCATTTTCGGCTGAAGATGGGCGCTTTATTTATCTTTGAACAACGATATGGCAGGAGGTAGCAGTAGCAGATGAATGTTAATATATTTCCCGATCTCGACGAAACAACAAAACTTCTTGAGTGTGAAAAGAGATATTGCGCTGTGATCAACAATGTCAATATCGGCATTTTCAGAAGCTCGCCGGTGACCGGCCGGTTTTTGAGTGCAAACCCCGCCATGCCGAGGATCTTCGGATATGATTCCGTTGAGGAACTTCTGGGCTTGGCAGTTATTGATCTATATCTGAACGCAATGGACAGAAAGATTCTTTTAGAAGAGGTGAAATGCAGCGGGTCCATGAAAAGCAGGGACATCCCCATGAAAAAGAAAGACGGGACCCTCATCTGGTGTTCAGCTACCATCACTGCCGGGTATGATGAAAAAGGGGAGATCAGGTGGCTGGATGGGGTTATGGAAGACATTACGGATCGTAAGAAAATTCAGATCGAACAGCAAATGGCTATTGAGGAGCTAGAAATTCGTGTCAGGGAACGCCTTGCCGACCTTGTTGACACGAATAAACTGCTGACTTCAGAGATCGCGGAGCGCAAGCGCTTTGAAGAAAAACTGCGGGAGCAGTATCAATTCCTGGAGGTCCTTATAAATGCGATTCCCAGTCCCGTTTTCTATAAAGACGCCGCCGGCATTTATCAGGGTTGCAACGGTGCATTTGCACAATATATGGGGATGAGCCGTGAGCAGATTGTAAGAAAATCCGATTATGATATTGCACCCAAAGAACTGGCCGATAAATACCGGGCAATTGACCGGTCGTTATTGGCCAACCCGGGAATACAGGATTACGAGACCAGCTTTTTGGATGCCGACGGCATGGAGCATAACGTCATAATCATAAAGACCGCTTATCTGAAAAACGATGGGGAGATCGGTGGCGTTATCGGCATCATGGTTGATGTCACGGATCTCCGGAAGCTTGAGGAAGAGCAACTCAAGATGGAGAAGCTTGAGTCGCTCGGATTGCTTGCCGGGGGAATCGCGCATGATTTCAACAATATCATCACCGGTATTTTGGGAAACATCTCCTTGGCGCGCATATTCCTTGATCCTTTGCACAGGTCGTCCAGACATCTGGAGGAGGCGGAAAAGGCGTCACAGCGGGCCGCGGAGCTTGCCCATCAACTCCTTACATTTGCCAGGGGGGGGAGCCCGATCAAGAAGAGGGTTACGATAAGGCAGATCGTTGATGAGTCCGTTTCATTCAGCCTGCGGGGATCAAACGTCGAGGGAATAGTTGAAATACCCGAATCACTCCATGCTGTCCAGGCGGATGAAGGGCAGATAAGGCAGGCGTTCGGCAATATTATCCTGAATGCCATGCAGGCGATGCCGGGGGGCGGGACGCTGAAAATCAGCGCCGAAGATGTCACGCTGAATGAGAACAACTGGCTTGCTTTGTGTCCGGGGGAGTATGTAAAAATATCCTTTTCCGACCAGGGGTGCGGAATTTCGGAGGAGGACCGCAAGAAGATATTCGATCCATATTTCACCACGAAGGCTGATGGGACAGGACTCGGTCTCTCTTCAACCTATTCCATAATCAAGAGGCATGGCGGATGCATAGATCTGCACTCGGTGGTCGGAGCGGGTACGACTTTTACATGCTACCTCCCATCGAACGGTGAGACATCCCCTGAACACCACCCAGACGAGGAGTCTTTTGAGTTGGTTGAGCATGAGGGTGGATCGGTGCTGGTAATGGACGACGAAGAAATGATCAGGTCAATCACCGTCGAGATGCTGGAATATCTGGGTTATCATGCATCTACTTGCACTAATGGGGAAGAGGCCATAAATCTGTACAAGGCTGCAAATGAGTCCGGCTCGCCGTTTTTCGCCGTCATCATGGACCTTACCATCCCGGGAGGAATGGGTGGGAAGGAGGCGGCGCAGAAAATCCTGGAGTTTGACCCGGATGCTTGCCTGATAGTTTCAAGCGGCTATTCGGTCGATCCGGTTATGGCTCACTATGGGAATTACGGGTTCCGCGGCGCTATAATTAAACCGTTTGAAGCGATGGAAATTTCCAATGTATTGAGTAATGTGCGAAAAAAGCCGTCAAAAGTTTAATGCCGACTTGCAGTTCAACAATTGCCAACATGACCTCCGGGATTTCTTAAAGAATCGGAGGTCTTCTTTTATTAAGAATAAGCCCCCCACACACTCAATCCCTTGCTTCCGACGATATTGTTCCACATTCCCATTTGCAGGACTGAGAAACCATGGCATTGCATCTATGCACAATTTCGCAGGAAATTGTGCATGAGAGATTGCAGTTCCGGTTTTTGGTGGTATTTTATAAAGTTAGTAACAGGTATTTATTGAGAACCATCAGGAATTTGCCGGAACAGTGAGGTGTGATTATGGGAAATGGTGCGCACATCCTTTTAGTGGATGACGATTCCGCGGTTCTGGGATCGACTGCCCAATTGCTTGAGCTTGAGGGATACCGGGTATCGGCATTTAACAATGCAAGTGATGCAATCGCCTTCCTTGCAGGCAATAATTTGGATACGGTGTTGACCGACATCATGATGCCAAGGGTGAGCGGGATCGAGCTTCTTGATAATATCCACGGAATGGCTCCGGAAATTCCGGTAATACTGATGACCGCATATGCGGAGCTGGATGTGGCGGTTGAGGCCATTCATAAAGGGGCATTCGATTTTCTGATCAAACCGTTCAAGCCTGTGCAACTCTTTCATTTAATAAATAAGGCCGTTGTTTATCACAGACTTATCGGAGTTGAGGCAAATTATAAGAAGGAACTGGAGGAGACGGTCAGAAAAAGAACTGAAGAACTCAAGGAAGCAAGCCGGGAAATGATATTGCGGCTGGTAACGGCTTCGGAATACAGGGATGACGATACAGGCGCCCATATCAAGCGAATAAGTCTCTATTCGAGGGAAATTGCCGGAAAGTTGCTCATGCCGCAGGATTTTATCGAGTATATTGCCATTGCGAGCATGATGCACGACGTGGGCAAGATCGGCATACCTGACAGCATACTGTTGAAAGAAGGGCCGCTAAATCTTGAAGAATTTGAGACCATGAAGTGCCATACGCGCATAGGGGAGCAAATTCTGCGCGGGTCAACCCATG
>Ga0210377_10001496_pt1 | contig 21373 bp, 19 predicted proteins | sample PLM4_65_b1redo_FD_155480 | JGI IMG/M metagenome (GOLD analysis project Ga0210377, IMG submission 155480) | Groundwater sediment microbial communities from an aquifer in East River, Colorado, USA - PLM4_65_b1 redo | ecosystem: Environmental > Terrestrial > Soil > Riparian zone | place: USA: East...
AGCTGCGCTGCCCTTGCTGCGGCGTCGACGGGGCGCAGCACCTCGTAAGGCTCACGCCCGAGGAGGCCAGGGAAGAGGGCTACGTCATCGCGGCCTGTCGCGAGTGTCGCGCCTACACCAAGGAGCTCGATCGCCGCGTGCGCTGGAACGGCGGCCCGCCCCTGGTCGAGGATTGGGGATCGCCCCATTTCGACTTGATCGCCCGTCGCCAGCGCTACTGGCGGCCGGACGCCTCGATCGTGCTCCTGGCCGGTGCGCAGTGACCCGGCGCGCCCGAGCATCCTGGGGTCATCTATGGGGAATGTGGTAATATCCCGCCAGTATTGACATTTCTGGTATGCACGCGAATCTGATCAACGCCGCGGTCATCGGGTACATCGGTGCCACGGGGCTCGCCCTCGCGTACCTCGTGCAGCGCCAGGACCTCGTCCACCGTTTGTCCGTCCTCTGCGCGCTGGCCGGATGGGCGGCGCACACCGTGGCCCTCATCGTCCGCTCGCTCGAGCTCGGCGCGCCCCCGCTCGGCAGCCTCCCCGACGCCATCTCCGTCGCGGTGTGGGTGATCGTGCTCCTCGAGGTGCTGATCGAGCAGCGTACCGGCCTGCGTGTCCTCGGGGCCTTCGTGCTGCCGATCGCCGTGGTGCTCGGTCTGAAGGCCACCAGCGCGCGGCCAGGGACGCTGGTCCCCGCGCTGGCCAGCGCCTGGATCTGGATCCACATCGCCCTGGCGATGGTGGGCATCGCCGCGTTCGTGTTCAACTTCGCCGGCGCCATCATGTACCTGCTGCAGGAGCGCCAGCTCAAGACCAAGCGCCCGGGCGCCTTCTACTACCGGCTGCCGTCGTTGCAGACGCTGGATCGCCTGACCTTCCGCACGCTGGCGCTCGGCTTTCCGTTCCTCACCACCGGGCTCGTACTCGGCACGCTGTGGGCGCGCGCCGCCTGGGGCAGCACGTTCACCTTCGATCCGGTGGCGGTCTTGTCGTTCGTGGCCTGGCTGATCTATGCGGGCACGCTGGCCGGGCGCGCGGCCGCGGGCTGGCACGGGCGGCGGGCGGCCTACTTCTCGATCGTCGGCTTCGTGACGCTCGTCCTCACGCTCGGCGCCGGGCTGTTCCTGCCGGGCCGGCACGGCTCCTGATGCCCCTGTTCGTCGCCGGCCTCAGCCACAAGAACGCGCCGGTGGCGCTGCGCGAGCTGCTCGCCGTCGAGGAAGACAAGCTCCGAGAGCTGCTGCACGATCTGCAGTCGAGCGACGTGCTGCGCGAGGTCGTGGTGCTGTCCACGTGCAACCGGGTGGAGGTGTACGGCGTGGCCGAGGCCCCGGGCGAGGCCCGCGCCCTGGCCTTCCGCTCGCTGTGCCGACACCGCGGCGTGGATCTCGCGACGGTCGAGCCGCTGCTCTACACGCACGTCGACGCCGACGCGGTCCGTCACGCGTTCCGGGTGTCGGCCAGCCTGGACTCGATGATGATCGGCGAGCCGCAGATCCTGGGGCAGGTGAAGGAGGCGTTCGCGCTGGCCCAGGCCTGCGAGGTGGTCGGGCCGCACCTGCACCCGCTCTTCAGCCAGGCCTTCAGCGTCGCCAAGCGCGTGCGCACGGAGACCGAGATCGCCCGCCATGCGGTATCGGTGTCCTTTGCGGCGGTGGAGCTGGCCAAGAAGATCTTCGACGGACTGGCCGGACGCGCCGTGCTGCTGGTCGGCGCCGGCAAGATGAGCGAGCTGGCGGCCAGGCACCTCGTCGAGCAGGGCGCGTTTCCCATCTACGTCGCCAATCGGACATGGGCGCGGGCCCAGGACCTGGCTCGCGCACTGTCGGGCACGGCGGTGCCGTGGGACGAGCTGCCGACGGCACTGGCCGCGGTCGACATCGTGGTGACGTCGACCGGCGCTCCCGACCCGGTGATCACGCGGGCGGCGGTCACGCGGGTCATGCACGGCCGCCGCGGCCGCCCGCTGTTCTTCATCGACATCGCCGTCCCCCGCGACGTCGAGACCGGCGTGGACGGCCTCGACGACGTCTATCGCTACGACATCGACGATCTCAAGCAGGTGGTGGACGCCAACCTGCGTGAGCGGGCGCGCGAGGCGCAGCGCGCCGAGACGCTGGTCGAGCGCGAGGTGGGCAAGTTCCTGGCCCGGCAGGGCGACGCCGAGGTGATCCCGACGATCGTGTCGTTGCGGGAGCGGCTCGAGGAGATCCGGCTGGGCGAGGTGAAGAAGACCCTGGCGCGCCTGCCCGACGCGCCGCCGGAGACGCGGGCGGCGATCGAGGCCCTGTCGAGCGCGATGGTGAACAAGATCCTGCACGCGCCGATCACGAAGCTGCGCGAGTCCTCGCGGGCCGGCGCCAGCCGCACGTGGCAGGAGATCGTCCACGAGCTGTTCGGGCTGGGGCGGCGGCCGTGATCCGGATCGGCACGCGGGCGAGCATCCTGGCGCTGGCCCAGGCCCGGAGCGTGGTGGCCGTGCTGACCGGCGCCGAGGTCGAGATCGTGCCGATGCGGACCGAGGGCGATCGCCTGGCCGACGCCCGGCTGGCCGTCGTCGGCGGCAAGGGGCTGTTCGTCCGCGAGATCGAGGAGGCGCTGCTGCGGGGCGACCTCGACCTGGCGGTGCACAGTCTCAAGGACCTGCCGGCCGATCAGCCGCCCGGGCTGACGCTGGCGGCGTTTCCCGCCCGTGAGGACCCGCGCGACGTGCTGGCCGGGCGGCGGCCGGTGACGGTGGAGACGCTCCCGCGCGGCGCCCGAGTCGGCACGTCGAGCCCGCGGCGGCGCGCGTTGCTGCTCTCGCTGCGGCCGGACCTCATCATCGAGCCGATGCGCGGGAACGTCGACACGCGCCTGCGTAAGCTCGCCGCCGGCGATTGCGACGCCCTCGTGCTGGCCGCCGCCGGCCTGCGCCGGTTGGCGCTGGCGCCCGAGCACTGGGTACCGCTCGATCCCGACGTCTTCGTGCCCGCGGTCGGGCAGGGCGTCATCGCCGTGCAGGCGCGCGTCGACGACCGGGCGACGCTCGCGCGGCTGGCGCCGGTCGACGATGGCCCCACGCGCGCGTGCGCGCTGGCCGAGCGCGCCTATCTCGCCCGCCTCGGCGCGTCGTGCAACACGCCGATGGCGGCCCACGCCCGTCTCGACGACGGCACGCTGCGGATGTCGGCGGTCGTCGCCAGCGAGGACGGCCGCCGCGTGCTGCGCGCCAACGCCACGGCGCCGGCGACCGATGCCGTGCGATTGGGCCGCGAGCTCGCCGACACGCTGCTCGACCGCGGCGCCGCCGACATCACCGCCCTCGAACCAAAGTCGGGCGTGCGGAGCCACTGACCTTCTATGTCACTCCACCAAAGTCTTAGATCGATCCACCAAAGTCGGGCGTGCGGAGCCACCGACCTTCCAGGTCAGGCTACCCACGCCCCGAGCCGGCCTCGCGGGCCCCGCTACAATGGCTGACGCTTCCCACAGTCCCCGACGCCCGCTGGACGGCCGCACGATCGTCGTGACGCGCGCCGCCGCCCAGGCCCAGCGGTTCACGCAGCTCCTCGAGGAAGCGGGCGCGCGCGTGCTGGAAGCGCCGGCGATCGTGATCGCGCCGCCACCGTCGTGGGAGCCGCTCGATGCCGCCCTCGACGCGCTCGGTACGTTCACGTGGGTGATCTTCACGTCGGTCAACGGCGTGGCCATGGTCGACCGCCGGCTGCCCGCCCGCGGACTGGCGTGGGCGGCGCTGGCGGGTCGGCGCGTCGCCGCCATCGGGCCCGCCACCGCCGACGCGCTGGCCGAGCACGGCGTGCGGCCGGACCTGGTCCCCGGCGAGTACCGCGCCGAGGGGCTGCTCGAGCAGCTGCGCGGCGTGATCACGCCGGCCGACCGGGTCCTCCTGCCCCGCGCGGCCCAGACCCGCGACGTGCTGGTCACCGGGCTGCGCCGCCTCGGCGCCCAGGTCACCGAGGTGCCGGCCTACGCCACGCGGCGCGCCGACGCCGGCGCCGCCCGCCTGCGCGAGGCCCTGGCCGCCGGGGCGATCGACGCGGTGACCTTCACCTCGTCGTCGACCGCGCGCAACTTCGCCGAGATGTTCACCGACGACGAGCGCCGGAGCTGGCTCGGGCGCGTGACGGTGGCCTCCATCGGCCCCATCACGGCCGCCACCGCGACCGAGTACGGGCTGACCACGAACGTGATGCCGGGCGAGTACACGATCCCCGCGCTGGCGCGAGCGCTGGCCGAGCACTTCGCCCGCATCCCGCGCGGCGCCGGCCGCCGCGCCAAGAGGAGTGTGTGATGCCGCATCCGATCTTCCGTCCCCGCCGTCTCCGCGAGAAGAGCCTGCTGCGCACGATGGTGCGCGAGACGACGCTGGCCGTCGACGACCTCGTCTATCCGCTGTTCGTGGTCCACGGCCGCGGCGTGCGCGAGCCCATCGTGCCGATGCCGGGCCAGTACCGGCTCTCGGTGGACGAGCTCGTGAAGGAGTGCAAGGACGCGGCCGGCATGGGGATTCCCGCCGTGCTGCTCTTCGGTCTCCCCGAGGAGAAGGACCCGCGCGGCTCGGAGGCGTACGCGGAGGACGGCATCGTCCAGCAGGCGGTGCGAGCGGTGAAGGACACCGTGCCCGACCTGCTCGTCATCACCGACGTGTGCCTGTGCGAGTACACGAGCCACGGGCACTGCGGCGTGGTCGAGGACGGCACCGTCCGCAACGACCCCACGCTGGACCTGCTGTCCCGCACCGCCGTGTCGCACGCCGAGGCCGGCGCCGACATCATCGCGCCTTCCGACATGATGGACGGCCGGGTGGGCGCCATCCGGGAGGCGCTCGACGAGGCCACGTTCGCGGAGACGCCGATCATGGCCTATTCGGCGAAGTACGCCTCGGTGTTCTACGGCCCCTTCCGCGAGGCCGCCGACTCGACGCCGCAGTTCGGCGACCGGCGCTCGTACCAGATGGATCCCGCCAACAGCCAGGAGGCGATGCGGGAGATCGCGCTCGACCTCGACGAGGGCGCCGACATCGTGATGGTGAAGCCGGCCCTGCCGTACCTCGACGTCATCTCGAGGGCCAAGGCGGAGTTCGGCGTGCCGCTGGCCGCCTACTCGGTGTCGGGCGAGTACGCGATGATCCGCGCGGCCGGCCAGCTCGGCTGGCTCGACGAGGAGCGCGCGATCATGGAAACGCTCATCAGCATCCGGCGGGCCGGCGCCGACATCGTCATCACCTACTTCGCCAAGGACGCCGCGCGGCTGCTCGAGCGCGGCACCCACCGGCGCTGAGGGCGCATGCGCATCTCGGCCAAGGGGGAGTACGCGATCAAGGCGATGCTCGATCTCGCCATGCATCGCGGGCGTCCGCTGGTGCCGATCCAGGAGATCGCCGCCCGGCAGGCGATTCCTCAGCGCTATCTCGAGCAGGTGCTGCTCGCGCTCAAGCGGGCGGGACTGTTGACCTCCAAGCGGGGTTCCACGGGCGGCTACCATCTCACCAAAGCCCCCGACGAGATCACGGTGGGTGGGGTGCTGCGGGCGGTGGAGGGCGGCAGCGCGCCGTTCGAGGGGCTACCGCAGGGGTGGCGCAACGGGAGCCACGAGCACGACCTCGGCGAGCTCTGGGAGGAGATCGGCGAGGCGGTGGCCGGTGTCGTCGACCGCTGGACCCTCGGCGACCTGGTGGCCCGGACCGAGCAACGCCGTGGATCCGCCCGGCCGATGTATCACATCTAACGAGAGACCATGCCAGGCAAGATCGCGGACTCGGTGATCGACCTGATCGGAGGCACGCCGCTGGTGCGGCTGCGGCGGTTGCCCGAGCCGGGCGGCGCGCGCGTGCTGGCCAAGGTGGAAGCGCGCAACCCGGGCGGCAGCGTGAAGGATCGGATCGCGGCGGCGATGGTCGAGGACGCCGAGCAGCGGGGCGTGCTCAAGCCGGGCGCGACGATCGTGGAGCCGACCAGCGGCAACACCGGCATCGGGCTGGCGATGGTCGCCGCCGTGAAGGGCTACCGGCTGATCCTCACCATGCCGGAGGACATGAGCGTCGAGCGCCAGCGGCTGTTCGCGCGCTTCGGCGCCGAGATCCACCTCACCCCGGCCATCGAGGGCATGAGCGGCGCCGTCTTCGCGGCCGAGGAGCTCGGCCGCCAGCATCCGGAGTACTTCATCCCGCAGCAGTTCCAGAACCCCGCCAACCCGGAGATTCACCGGCGCACGACGGCGCTGGAGATCCTCGACGCGGTGGACGGGCGGCTGGACGCGTTCGTCGCCGGCGTCGGCACCGGGGGCACGATCACCGGTGTGGGCGAGGTGCTGAAGGCCAAGCTGCCCGCCGTGCAGGTGGTCGCCGTCGAGCCGGCCAAGTCGCCGGTGCTGTCGGGTGGGCGGTTCCGGCCGCACGGCATCCACGGGATCGGCGCCTCGTTCGTCCCCGGCGTGCTCAATCGCGCCGTCCTCGACCGCATCATCACCGTGACCGACGAGGACGCGGTGGCGTGGTCCAAGCGCCTGGGCCGCGAGGAGGGTCTGCTGGCCGGGATCTCCTCCGGCGCGGCCGTATTCGCCGCCTGCCGCGTCGCCGCCGAGCTGCGGCCGGATCAGACGGTCGTCACGATCCTGCCGGACACCGGCGAACGCTACCTGAGCCTGGGCTAGTCCCGAAGCTTGTCGGAGGGAGAAGGCCATGTCTGACGGTATGTCGAGGGGCGCCACGGCTCCGCCGGGGCGACCCGAGCGTATGGGGGTCTGGGGGCCATATCGGGGCCCCCAGTCGTAATGGCGACCGTGTACATTCCGACGCCGTTCCGGCGCGCGACCGCGAATCGCGACCGGGTCGACGTGAGCGCGCCCACCGTCGGCGCGCTGCTGGACGAGCTGGAGCGCGCGTACGGCGGCCTCAAGGGGCTCGTGCGCAACGAGGCGGGTGAGGTGCATCAGCACGTCGCCGTCTACGTCAACAGCGAGCCGATCGACGGGCTGGGCGGGCTCGGCACTCCGCTCAAGGACGGCGACGAGGTCGCCATCATCCCCGCCCTGGCCGGGGGCGCATGGTTCTGACCGCCGCCGAGCTGGAGACGATCCGCGCCCAGGTCGTACAGGAGTACCCCTTCGAATCCTGCGGCGTGGTGTTGCGCCGCGGCGACGAACGGCGGCTGCTGCGCTGCCGCAACGCCCAGAACGAGCTGCACGCCCGCGACTCCGCGCGCCACCCGCGCGACGCGCGGACGGCGTACTACATCGACACCAAGGACCTGCTGCGCATCGGCGATCTCGAGCACCAGGGCTTCGGGGTGGCGGTGATCTATCACTCGCACGTCGACGCCGGCGCCTACTTCTCCGAAACCGATCGCCGGCAGGCCCTGGTGGGCGGTGAGCCGGCCTATCCGGCCGCGGTGTACGTCGTCACCTCGGTGGTCGGGGGCGCCGTGGATGCGGTGGCCGCCTTCCGCTGGGACGAAACCCGCCGCGACTTCGTTGCCATGGAGCTGTGAGCCATGAGTGAGTCCAAGCGTCTGTTCGATGCCGCCGGCCGCATGATCCCGGGCGGCGTCAACAGTCCGGTGCGCGCCTTCCGCGCCGTCGGCGGCGCCCCGCCGTTCATCGCCCGCGGGGAAGGCGCGCGGCTGTGGGACGTGGACGGCCGCTCGTACATCGACTTCGTCGGCTCGTGGGGGCCGCTGATCCTCGGCCACGCTGCCCCCGCCGTGGTGGAGGCGGTCACGGAGGCGGCCCGCCTCGGCACCAGCTACGGCGCGCCCACCGCGCTCGAGGTCGACATGGCCGAGGCCGTGACGGCGGCCTATCCGTCGATGGAGATGGTGCGGCTGGTCAGCTCGGGCACCGAGGCCGCGATGAGCGCGATCCGCGTGGCCCGCGGCGCCACCGGGCGCGACCTGCTCGTGAAGTTCGACGGCTGCTACCACGGGCACGCCGACAGCCTGCTGGTGAAGGCCGGCTCCGGCGGCGCCACCTTCGGCATCCCCGACAGCAAGGGGGTGCCGGCCGCCCTGGCCGAGCTGACGCTGACCGTGGCCTTCAACGACCTCGACGCGGTCCGCGATCTGTTCCGTCGTCGCGGTGATCGCGTCGCCGCCCTCATCGTCGAGCCGGTGGCCGGCAACATGGGCGTGGTGCCGCCGATGCCCGGGTTCCTCGAGGGGCTGCGCGAGGTCACGCGCGAGCACGGCGCGCTCTTGATCTTCGACGAGGTGATCACCGGCTTTCGCGTCGCCTACGGAGGAGCGCAGGAGCTGTACGGCATCCGCCCCGACCTCACCTGCCTGGGCAAGATCATCGGTGGCGGGTTGCCGGTCGGCGCCTACGGCGGCAGCCGCAGCGTGATGAGCGAGGTGGCTCCGCTCGGCGGCGTGTACCAGGCCGGGACGCTGTCCGGCAATCCGCTGGCGGTGGCGGCGGGGCTGGCGGCGATCCGCGCGCTCACCGATCGACGGGCCTACGCGCGGCTGGAGGCGCTGGGCGCGCGGCTCGAGCTTGGACTGCGCGACGGGGCACGCAAGGCCGGCGTGCCGCTGACGGTGAACCGCGTGGGCTCGATGCTGACCGCGTTCTTCTGCGCGGGGCCGGTGCACGACTACGCCACCGCGCGGCAGTCCGACACCGCCCGCTACGCGCGGTTCTTCCAGGCGATGCTGTCGCGTGGCATGTACCTGGCGCCGTCCCAGTTCGAGGCGGCGTTCGTCTCGCTCGCGCACTCGGAGGCCGACCTGGAAGCCGCCGCCCACGCCGCCGCCGAGGCCTTCGCCGCGGCCGCGTGAACGCGGAGTTGTATTGACGCCCGAAGGGACCAAGTGATATGGTTCACGAGCATTCGCTGGACCCTGGGAGGTCACCCGACTGTCGATGAGGAAGGCGGGCGTGGGAGCAGCGGCCGTCGTGCTCCTCGCGGTACTGGTCTTCTTCGCCGTGTCCTCCTGGAGCCGCCGGCCGGCGATTGCCACGTCGTCCGTGCAGCCGATCAATTTTCCGCACAACGTGCACGTGCAGACCTACACGATCGACTGCCAGTACTGTCACAGCGATGCACGCCGCTCCGAGTACGCGGGCCTGCCCTCCGTCGAGCGCTGCATGGGCTGTCACAAGATCACCGCCGCCGACAAGCCGGAAATCAAGAAGCTCGCCGAGTTCGCGGCGCAGCAGCGGCCGGTCCCGTGGGCGCGCGTGTACAAGCTGCCCGAGTTCACGTACTTCCCCCACAAGGCGCACATCCGGGCGGACGTCCGATGCCAGACGTGCCACGGCGCGGTGGAGACGATGACCACGGTTGGCGCCGCCACCGGCCCCACGCTCGTCAACGACATGCTGAACCTCGCGGGATTCCGGCCCTCGCCGCCGCCGCTCACGATGGGCTGGTGCGTCGACTGCCACCGCCAGCAAAACGCCTCCCGCGGCACCCACGCGCCCCTGGACTGCGTGACGTGTCACCACTGATGGCCTTGCGAGTCGAAGCGCGTGGAGCGGTGAGGCGAGCCTGTAAACGAAGACTTGCGAGTCGAAGCGCGTGGAGCGGTGAGGCGAGCCTGTGAAAGATAGCGTGAGACGAATCTCATGAACCGGCGCGAATTCTTCAAGATCGTGGCGACGACGGGCGCGACGGCGGCGGCGGCCGGTTGCCAGCAGGCGACCGAGCAGATCCTGCCGCTCGTGGTACCGAACGAGCATCTCGTCCCCGGTGTCGCCTCGTGGTTCGCGACGGTGTGTCGCGAGTGCCCCGCGGGCTGCGGCGTGCTCGCGCGCAATCGCGACGGACGGGTGGTGAAGCTCGAGGGCAACCCCGAGCATCCGGTCAACCACGGCTCGCTGTGCGCGCGCGGCCAGGCCGCGCTGCAGGGGCTCTACCATCCCGACCGGTTCGCCGGACCGCAACGCCGCGAGGGCGCCGCGTTCAAGCCGCTGGGCTGGGACGACGCGATCAAGCTCTTCGGCGACAAGCTGGGCGCGGTGAAGGGCAAGCCGCGGGTGCTGGCGGTGATCAGCCAGCTCGAGAGCGGCAGCCTGGGCGCCCTGCTCGACCGATGGAGCCAGGCGCTCGGGGGCCGGCCGCGGACGACGCTGGAGCCGTTCGGCTACGAGGCGATCCGCGCCGCCAATCGGTTGACCTTCGGCCGCGACGCCGTGCCCTATCACGCGTTCGAGGACGCCGAGGTCATCCTCTCGTTCGGCGCCGACTTCCTGGAGACGTGGGTCTCCAACGTCCAGGCGGCCCGCGGGTTCGCCCGCATGCACACCTTCCGCGACGGCAAGGCCGGCACGTTCATCCACGTCGAGCCGCGGCAGTCGCTGACGGCGTCCAACGCCGACGAGTGGGTGCGCAACGCGCCGGGCACCGAGGCGGCCGTCGCGCTCGCGGTCCTCAAGCTGATGCTCGAGAGCGGGGTGGTCGCGGACCAGCGCTACGGCGAGGCGGTGGCCGGCATCGAGCCCAAGAAGGTCGCCGAGGAGAGCGGTGTGCCACTGGACACGCTGCACCGCATGGCCAGGACGTTCGCCGGCGCGCGGCCCGGCCTCGCCGTCGGCGGCGGCGTGGCCGTGACCGGCAGCCAGGCCACCCAGCTGCAGGTCGCGATCAACCTGCTCAACGCCGCCGCGGGCAACGTCGGCAAGACGGTTCGCTTCGGTCCCGACCACGCCTACGGCCGGGTCACCCCCTACGCGGAGGTCGCGAAGCTGGCGCAGGCGATGGCGGCCGGTGAGATCGAGGTGCTCGTGCTGGGGACCAACGTGAACCCCGCCTTCACGCTGCCCGGCGGGCTCAAGACCGCCGACGCGATCCGCAAGGTGCCGTTCGTCGTCAGCTTCGCGAACCTGCCCGACGAGACGACTGCGCTCGCCCACCTCGTGTTGCCGGACACGCACTGGCTGGAGTCGTGGGGCGACTACGCGCCGCACGAGGGCGTGCTGGGCCTGATGCAGCCGACGATGAAGCCGATACGTGACGCCCGCCCGATGGGTGACGTCCTGCTGGCCGCGGGCCGCGCCGCGCTCGGCACCGAGGAGGGCAAGGGCCCGCTGCCGTGGACGACGTTCGAGCAATATCTCAAGGCCGCGTGGGAGCCAGCCGTGAAGGGGCAATGGGAGGCGGTATTCCACCAGGGCGGCCTCTGGCGCGACGTGACGCCGGCCGCGGTGACGGTGGCGCCGAAGCTCGAGCGCGTCGACGGCGCGACGGCGAAGCTCGACGGTCCCGCCGACGGCTTCGCGCTGCTGCCGTATCCGTCGCTCCGCTTCTACGACGGCCGCAGCGCCACCCGGTCCTGGCTGCAGGAAGTGCCGGATCCGATGACGCAGGTGGCCTGGGATCCGTGGGTCGAGATCAACACGCAGACGGCGGCGCGCCTGGGCATCCGCCAGGGCGACGTGGTGCAGGTGAAGTCGCCGCACGGCGCGATCGAGGTGCCCGCCTACCTGTCGCCGTCGATCCATCCCGGCGCCGTCGCGATCCCGATCGGCCATCACTATGCGCCGTACCACGTCCGCCTGAAGTACGTGCCGGCCACCGCGCCGACCAACCCGATGGCGCTGCTGCCGGCGGCGGCCGACGGCGCCTCCGGCGCGCCGGCCTTCCTGTCGGTCAAGGTGACGCTGGCCAGGACCGGCGGGCGCCGGCCCCTGGCCCTGCTGCAGGCGACGCACGATCAGGACCACCGCGAGATCGCCCAGCACGTCGAGCTGGCCCGGGCCCGGGAGGAAGCGCTGCGTGGCACCCGACCGGCGCCGGGCCACCTCAGCATGTACAACGAGCCGCACTACAAGGGGTATCGCTGGGGCATGACGGTCGACGTGGACGCCTGCATCGGCTGCCAGGCGTGCGCGGTGGCCTGCCAGGCCGAGAACAACGTGCCGGTCGTCGGCAAGGCCGAGGCCGCCTACGGCCGGCAGGTGCACTGGCTGCGGCTGGAGCGGTGGGCCGAGGGCGACCCGGCGCAGCCGCACAACATGTTCCTGCCGATGTTCTGCCAGCATTGTGAAGTCGCGCCGTGTGAGCCGGTCTGTCCTGTCTTTGCAGCCTATCGGACAGAAGAAGGGCTCAATGGTCAGGTGTACAACCGTTGTGTCGGAACTCGGTACTGCGGCAACAACTGTCCCTACCACGTGCGCCGCTTCAACTGGTGGAACTACGAGGTGCCGGCGCCGCTGGACGTGCAGCTCAACCCGGACGTGACGGTGCGCCAGCTCGGCGTGATGGAGAAGTGCACGATGTGCATCCAGCGCATCGTGGCCGGCAAGGACCACGCCCGCGACGAGAAGCGCGCGGTGCGCGACGGCGACATCCTGACCGCGTGCCAGCAGACGTGCCCGACGCAGGCCATCACGTTCGGCAACCTCAAGGACGACGCCAGCACGGTGAGCAAGCTCACCCACTCGCCCCGCGCCTACCACGTCCTTGACGAGCTGGGCACGCGGCCGGGCGTGACCTATCTGCGCAAGGTCGTGCGCCCGTCGCCGGGGCCGGCGCCCGCCGCCGGGAAGGGACACGCATGAGCGACGCGGATCCCCGTCCGCGCTCGATCGCCGGGGGCGCCCATGCCGCCGAGCCGACGTTCGCCGACGTCAACCGCGACGTCCTCGCGACCCTGCACCCCCCCGGCAACCTCTATTTCGCCTGGATGTGCGTGGTCGGGCTGATCCTCACCTGCGGGATCCTGGCCTGGACCTACCAGATCTTCTACGGCATGGGCGCCGCCGGCAAGCGCACGCCGCAGATGTGGGCGATGTACATCACCACGTTCGTGTTCTGGATCGGCATCGGCCACGCCGGCACGCTGATCTCCGCCGTGCTCTACCTGTTCCGGGCCCGCTGGCGCACCTCGATCTTTCGCGCGGCCGAGGCGATGACGATCTTCGCGGTGCTCACGGCCGGGCTGTTCCCGCTGATCCACGCCGGCCGCATGTGGTTCGCCTACTTCCTGCTGCCGTACCCGAACCAGCGCGACCTCTGGCCCAACTTCAAGTCGCCGCTGGTGTGGGACGTGTTCGCGATCTCCACGTACCTGTCGATCAGCACGGTGTTCTTCATCGTGGGGCTGGTGCCGGACATCGCGGCCGTGCGGGATGTCTCCACCGGCTGGCGCCGGCGGGTGTTCGCGATGCTGTCGCTCGGCTGGGAGGGCTCGGACCGGCAGTGGCGCCACTACCGGCGTGCCTACGGCCTGTTCGCCGCCCTGGCCACGCCGCTGGTGCTGTCGGTGCACAGTGTGGTGTCGTGGGACTTCGCGGTGGCCCTCGTCCCCGGCTGGCACTCGACGCTCTTCGCCCCGTTCTTCGTCGACGGGGCGATCTTCTCGGGCTTCGCGATGGTGCTGGTGCTGGTGCTGCCCATGCGGCACTTCTTCCACCTGCACGCCTACATCCGCGAGCGCCACCTGGAGATGATGGCCAAGCTCATCCTGGTCACTGGCCTGGTGCTGACCTACTTCTACGCCTGCGAGGCGTTCACGTCCTGGTACAGCGGCGACCACTTCGAGAAGGCCTCGCTGTTCTGGCGGCTGACCGGGACGTACTGGTGGGCCCTGGCGACGATGTACTTCTGCAACTGCGTGTCGCCGCTGATCCTGTTCTGGAAGCCGGCGAGGACGAATCCGGTGATCCTGTACGTCGTGTCGATCCTGGTCCTCATCGGGATGTGGTTCGAGCGCTTCAACATCATCGTTCCTTCGCTGGGCCACGACTTCTACCCGGCCACCTGGGGCATCTACGTGCCGACGCTCACCGACTCCACGATCATCGTCGGGAGCTTCGCCTGGTTCTTCCTGCTGTTCCTCGGGTTCATCAAGCTCATGCCGTCGCTGTCGGTCGTCGAGGTGAAGGAAACCCTCTCCGCGCCGATGAAGGACACGAGGCATGCCCACCACTGAGACGATCCTCGGCGTCTTCGCCCACGTCGACACGACCGTGCGGGCGCTCGAAGAGCTCAAGGCCAAGGGCTATCACGACCTCACCGTCTACACGCCGGTGCCGGTGCACGAGATCGAGGACGTGGTGGAGCGTGACCGGCCGGTGAGCAAGGTCCGCCTGTTCACGCTGCTGGGCGGGCTGACCGGGCTGGCTTCGGGCTGGATCCTGACCGCGTGGTCGTCGCTGAAGTGGGAGCTGATCGTCGGGGGCAAGGCGCCCATGGGGCTGCCGGTGAGCCCGCCCTACGTGGTGATCATGTTCGAGTTGATGGTTCTCTTTGGCGGGATCGCCACCCTGATCGGGCTGGTCACGCTGGGCCGGCTGCCGCAGTTCCGCCCGTCGCCCAGCTACGACGTCCGGTTCACCAACGACCGCTTCGGCGTGGCCGTCCACTGCGCGGCCGAGCGGGCGGCCTCGGTGCGCGAGATCCTCCGCGGCGCCGGCGCCGAGGAGGTCCGCGCGTGAAATACGTCTTCATCCTGGTGCTGCTGATCATCGGCGCGGCGGGGGCGCTCCTGGGCGGCGTGGCGGCATTTCGCTGGGTCGACAACATGACGCAGACCGCCCGGATCATGCCCGGCGAGCGGACGTTCTCCATGCCGAGCGGCGTGGTGCCGCGCGGCGCCTCGCTGATCATTCCCAAGGATCAGCGCGAGCTCGCCACCAAGATGCCGAATCCGGTCAAGGCCACCGAGTCCTCGGTGGCGACGGGCCGCCAGCACTATCAGACGTTCTGCACGCCCTGCCACGGGCCGGAAGCCAAGGGCGGCACGTCCGGCCCGGTGGCGACGAAGTTCATCCCGACGCCGGACCTGACCAACGCCGAGCTGCAGCGGCAGCGCACCGACGGCTACTGGCACAGCTACATCGTGGTCGGCGGCGCCGTGATGCCCGCCTACGGCGAGGCCCTGTCCTCTCAGGAGGCCTGGCACATCGTGAACTACCTCCGCTCGCTGGCGCAGAGATGACGGCGCTGTGGGGCGTGCTGGCGGCGCTCGGCGCCCTGGCGTTCGTGACGGCGTCCGACTGGCCGCGCGCGTGGTCGATCTACCTGGTCAACCTCGTGTTCTGGTCCGGGCTCGCGGTCACCGGCCCGGCCATCGCGGGGATGATGCAGCTGACCGAGGCGCGCTGGTCGCCGAGCGTGCGACGGCTGGCCGTCACCACCATCGGCTTCCTGCCGGTGGCCTTCGTGCTGATGGCGCTGCTGTTCGCGGGCCGGACCTGGCTCTACCCGTGGGTGACCGAGCCGGTGGCGGTCAAGGCCGTGTGGCTCAACGTGCCGTTCTTCTTCGGGCGCACCCTCGTCCTCGCCCTGGCCCTCTTCGCCACCTGCTACGCGTTCGCCGGCATGCTGCTGCGCGATTCGGTCCCGCCCGACGACGAGCGCGACCGGGCCCGCCGCAACCGCCTGGCGGTGCTCGTCCTCTTCCTGTGGCTGATCACCGTGTCGCTGTGGGGCTTCGACCTCGTGATGGCGCTCGACCCGATCTGGTACAGCGGTCTGTTCGGCGGCTACTTCGCCGTGAGCACGCTCTACACGACGTTCTGCCTGCTGGCGATCCTCACCATCCGGGCCAACGCGCGCGGCGTGGCGTCGATTCCGCCGGCGGCCGTGCAGGACGTGGCCAAGCTGCAGTTCGCGATGTCGATCATGTGGATGTACTTCTTCTGGTCGCAGTATCTGGTGATCTGGTACGGCAACGTCCCCGTGGAGACGCGCTTTTTCGTCCGCCGCTTCTTCGTGCAGCCGTGGCAGACGCTGGCGTGGGTCGTGCTCGTGGTGGGCTGGCTCATCCCGTTCGTGTATCTCTTGAAGCGGCTGACGGGCCGGCCGCCCGAGCGCCACGCGCCGCTGTTCATCATCGCGCTGTTCGGCCTGGTGGCGATCTTCCTCGAGCGCGTCCTGGTCGTGTTCCCCTCGGTCTCCGCCGATACCCCGCTGCCGCTCGGGCTGCGCGACCTGGCGATCACCATGGGCTTCCTGTCCCTGTTCGCCCTCAGCCGGCGCTGGTTCATGTCGCGTTACAAGCCGGTCCTCAACCTTCCGCACACGGGTCACTAGTCTCCACGGCCTCGTGCTTCGCGCGGGGCCAGTCACCGGCGGCGTGGGGATGGGGCGGGGCCCTCTGCGACCACGAGCGTGTCGGCGATGGCGCGCTGTGGTTCTCCATCAAGGCGTCGCGCCTGCCGACGTGGGCGGGAAACGGGTCTCAGAGCGCCCCCGCCCCATCCCCACGTCGCCTCCGTGTGTCGGCCGACGAAGCACGACCCAGTGTAGAGTAGGGGCCGCATGCTGACCGTCGAAGAGGCGCTTGAAGCGATTCTTTCTCGCGTCGCGGTCCTGGGGACCGAGCGGGTCGATGTGATGTCGTCGCTGGGGCGGGTGTTGGCGGAGACGGTGGTGTCGCGGCGCGAGATTCCGCCGTGGCCGAACTCGTCGATGGACGGGTATGCGGTGCGGGCGGAGGACACCAGTCTCGGCGCGGCGCTGGCGGTGGTCGGCCGTGTGGAGGCGGGGGGGCTGCCGGCACGCGTGGTCGGGCGCGGCGAGGCGGTGCGCATCTTCACCGGGGCGCCGTTGCCCGAGGGCGCCGACGCCGTGGTACCGCAGGAGGACGTCGAGGCGACCGACGCGCGCATCGCGCTGAGGGCACCGGTGGAGCGCGCGGCGTTCGTGCGGGCGCGCGGCGAGGACGTGCGAATCGGCGATCGCGTGCTCGAGCCGGGCCGGCTGCTCACCGCCGCCGAGATCGGGCTGCTCGCCACGCTCGGCTACGGTCAGGTCCGCGTCTACCGTCGGCCGCGCGTGGCGATCCTGTCCACCGGCAACGAGCTCGCCGACCTCGGCACCGAGCCCGGACCCGGCCAGATCCCGAACACCAACACGTACACGCTCATGGCCCAGGTCCTCGAGGCCGGTGCGGAGCCCGTCTCGCTCGGCGTGGTCCGCGACCGGCTCGAGGCGATCGAGGAGCGCGTGCGCGCCGGCCGTGACGCCGACATGCTGGTGTCCTCGGCCGGCGTGTCGGTCGGCGAGCTCGATCTGGTGCGCGGGGCGCTGGCGCGGGCCGGGGCCGAGCTTCATCTCTGGCAGGTGTCGATGCGGCCCGGCAAGCCGATCACGTTCGGTTCGCTCGGCGGTCGCCCGATCTTCGGGCTGCCCGGCAACCCGGTCTCAGCGATGGTGACGTTCGAGCTGTTCGTGCGCCCCGCCCTGCTGAAGATGGCCGGCCGCCAGCGTCTCACGCGCCCGCGCGTGCACGCGCGCGCGCTGGCGCCGGTGCCGAATCCGGGTTCGCGCCGGGGCTACCTGCGTGTGCATCTGGAACCGGTCGGCGCTGCTCTCGGAGCCCGGCTGACCGGAGAGCAGGGCTCCGCGATCCTGCGCTCGATGGTGGCTGCCGATGGACTCGCCGTCGTTCCTCCCGACACCGTGGTGCCTGTTGGAGGAGATCTTGAAATCATTGTGCTACGTGAGCTTCCATGACAGGAGTTGTGACGTAGCTTCAAGATCCATCCGGCGGCGAGACGTGCTCGTCGCGGCCGTCCTGGTCCTGCTCGCGGCCGGGTGTGCGACCCGCTCCTCCGTCAATCGCGTCCGGGCTGATGTCGCCACGATGCGGGCCGAGCTGACCGATCTGCGGCAGGCGCAGGAGGCGACCGCGCAGGGCCTGGCGCGCACGACGGCGGAAAGCCGGGCGCTGCCGCCGATGATCGCGCAAGTCGCAGCCGTGCTGAAGGAGCGAAGCGACGAGGTGGCCCGGCTGCGTGCTCGCGTCGAGGCGATCGAGGCCGAGTCGCGGGCGGCGAAGGCCGCGCCCCCCCCACCGGTACCCGTCGCGCCGGCGCCCGTGGCGCCGCCGCCGACACCGGTCGCGAAGCGCCCGGCCGCCGTCGTGAGAGTCGTGCCGCCGCCGGTGCAGCCGCCGCCCGCGCCGCGCGGCGCGCGACCGCGCGAGGTCCCGGCGCGAGCCGAGAGCCCGGAGCGCGCATACGCCGCCGCGCTGGCGACGTTCCGCGCGCGCGAGCACGGCCAGGCGGTGCTCGACTTCCTGGACTTCATCGCCAAGCACCCGCGCCATCCGCTCGTCGCCAACGCGCAGTACTGGATCGGCGAGGCGTACTACGTGCAGCGCGACTACCGGCAGGCGCTGGCCGAGTTCCAGAAGGTCCCCGAGGTCGCGCCCGGCTCGGCGAAGGCGGCCGACGCCCTGCTGAAGATCGGGCTGTGCCAGCGCAACCTGCGTGACGAAGCGCGCGCCCGGCAAACGTGGCAGCGCGTGGTGCAGGACTTCCCCCAGAGCGAGGCCGCAGGCAAGGCCCGTGGATTCTTGAAGCCGGAGGCCGGCGGCGCGCGGCACTGAAGCGTCTCCAGCCGGAGACGTTGGCGGCGCTCGGTGCCGCCGCTATACTGACGCCCTTTCGGCGCTTCATCATGGACACGCGCATCGCGCACCTCGTGCCGACCGACCCGCGCTATCCGGCGCTGCTGGCGTCGATCTCGTCGCCGCCGGAGCTGGACGTGCGCGGCACGCTCGAGCCCGGCGACGCGCTCGCGATCGCCATCGTCGGCTCGCGCCAGGCCACGGTCTACGGCGTCGAGGTCGCCGAGACGCTGGCCGCCGACCTGGCCGCGCGCGGCGTGACGATCGTCAGCGGGCTGGCGCGGGGTATCGACACCGCCGCCCATCGCGGCGCGCTCGCCGCCGGCGGCCGCACGCTGGCCGTGCTCGGTCACGGCATCGCGCACGTGTACCCGCCGGAGAATCGCGGGCTGGCCGAGGCGATCGTCGAGCACGGTGCGCTGCTCTCGCAGTTTCCGCCCACGATCGGTCCGCTCGCCTACCATTTCCCCGCCCGCAATCGCACGCTGGCCGGCCTGGCCCTCGGCGTGGTCGTGGTGGAGGCGGCCGAGCGCAGCGGCGCCCTGATCACGGCCGGCCTGGCCGGCGATCTGGGCCGCGAAGTGTTCGCCGTTCCAGGGCGAATTACCTCGGCGGCGAGCCGGGGAACGAATGGCCTCATCCGGGACGGTGCTAGACTAGTCGGACACTGGAGCGATATCGTGGCTGAGTTGGGTGAGTCGTGGCGCCGCGTGATCGAGGGCGCGCCGACGAGTACGAGCCGGTTGGCCCAGCCGGCGCCGGGGAGTGACGAGGCGAGGATGCTGGAGCTGTTGAGCGTGGACGAGTCGCAGCACATCGAGCGATTGATCGCTCGGGCCGGTGTGGACGCCGCGCGTACGGGCACGGCGCTGATCGGGCTGGAGCTGGCGGGCTGGGCCCGTCAGCTGGCCGGGCAGCGCTGGGTCGCGACCGGCGCGCGGGCGAGGAGAGGGTAGTGGCCAAGCGCCCGCTGGTGGTGGTGGAGTCACCGACCAAGGTGAAGACGATCGCGAAGTACCTCGACGGCAAGTACGTCGTCAAGGCCTCGATGGGCCACGTCCGCGATCTGCCCAAGTCCCAGCTCGGCGTGGACCTCAAGAAGAACTTCAAGACCAAGTACGTGGTCACGCCGTCCAAGAAGAAGATCCTCGACGACCTCGTCAAGGCGGCCGAGAAGGCCGACACGCTCTACGTCGCCACCGACCCCGATCGCGAGGGCGAGGCCATCGGCTGGCACCTGGCCCAGGAGCTGCCGATCCAGAAGAAGAACGTCTACCGCATCACCTTCAACGAGATCACCGAGCGCGCGGTGAAGGCGGCCTTCACCAAGCCGGGGCGCATCGACCTCAAGAAGGTGGACGCCCAGCAGGCGCGCCGCGTGCTCGACCGGCTCGTCGGTTACAGCCTCTCGCCGTTGCTGTGGGACAAGGTCCAGCGCGGGCTGTCGGCCGGGCGGGTGCAGTCGGTGACGGTCCGGCTGATCGTCGACCGCGAGCGCGAGATCCAGGCCTTCGTCCCCGTCGAGTACTGGACGCTCCACGCGCGCCTCAAGGCCAAGCTGCCACCCGAGTTCATCGCCACCCTGCGCGAGGTCGCCGGCGAGAAGGCGGCGCTGGCCACCGGCGAGGCGACGCAGACGGTGGTCGATTCCCTGAGCGGCGCGCGCTTCGTCGTGCGCAGCGTGACCCGCGGCGAGCGCAAGCGCAATCCGGCGCCTCCGTTCATCACCTCGACCCTGCAGCAGGACGCCGGCCGCAAGCTGGGCTTCTCCGCCAAGAAGACGATGACCGTCGCCCAGCAGCTCTACGAGGGCATCGAGGTGGGCGGCGAGGGGCCGGTCGGCTTCATCACCTATATGAGGACGGACTCCGTGCGCGTGGCCGCCGAGGCGCAGCAGGAGGCCCGCCAGTGGGCGACCGAGCGGATCGGCGCCGAGTACGTGCCGGAGGCGCCGCCCGTCTACAAGTCCCGCGGCAACGCCCAGGAGGCCCACGAGGCCATCCGGCCCTCCGACGTGGCCCGCGATCCCCGCAGCGTGGCGAGCTTCCTCACCAAGGACCAGCTCGCCCTGTACCGGCTGATCTGGGAGCGCTTCATGGCCAGCCAGCTCATGCCGGCCGTGTACGACACGGTGGCCGCGGACATCACGGCCGGCGACACCGTGTTCCGGGCGCAGGGGCAGACGATGAAGTTCAAGGGGTTCACGGCGGTGTACGTCGAGAGCCGCGAGGAAGAGGACGCGGCCGCCGACGAGGACGCCGAGAGCGCGGTGCCGGTGCTGGAGGAGGGCGAGGTGCTGAGGCTGCTCGGCCTCGACCCCAAGCAGCACTTCACCCAGCCGCCGCCGCGCTTCACCGAGGCCTCGCTCATCAAGGCGCTGGAGGAGCTGGGGATCGGCCGGCCCTCGACCTACGCGTCGATCCTGTCCACCATCATCAACGATCGCGGCTACGTCCATCGCGAGCGCCGCACGCTGTTCCCGACCGAGCTCGGCATGGCGGTGACCGACAAGCTGATGCCGTTCTTCGGCGACATCATGGACGTGGGCTTCACCGCTCAGATGGAGGACCACCTCGACAAGGTCGAGGAGGGCGAGCTCGGGTGGGTCGAGACCGTCAAGGAGTTCTACGAGCCGTTCAAGCGCGACCTGGCCCGGGCCAAGAAGGAGATGGGCAGCGAGAAGGCCGGCGTGCCCATCGGCGAGGCCTGCCCGGATGACGGCGGCGACCTCATCGAGCGCCGCGGTCGCTTCGGCAAGTTCATCGCGTGCTCGAACTATCCCGACTGCAAGTACAAGCGCAACCTGCCCGGCAGCGAGCGGGCCGAGGACCAGCCCACCGACGAGATCTGCCCGACGTGCGGGCGCCCGATGGTGATCAAGCACGGCCGCTTCGGCAAGTTCATCGCGTGCTCGGGCTACCCCGAGTGCAAGACCACGAAGCCCGTGACCCTCGGGATCGCGTGTCCGGAGTGCGAGAAGGGGCAGATGGTCGAGCGCCACTCGCGCAAGGGCCGGACGTTCTTTGGCTGCTCGGCCTATCCCGACTGCAAGTTCGTGCTGTGGCAGCGCCCGGTGGCGGA
>Ga0210377_10001497_pt1 | contig 21359 bp, 21 predicted proteins | sample PLM4_65_b1redo_FD_155480 | JGI IMG/M metagenome (GOLD analysis project Ga0210377, IMG submission 155480) | Groundwater sediment microbial communities from an aquifer in East River, Colorado, USA - PLM4_65_b1 redo | ecosystem: Environmental > Terrestrial > Soil > Riparian zone | place: USA: East...
TCGGTTGGTGACAATGTAACGGCAGAAGTTATCAGAAAGTATATTCGGTATCAGCATGATGAGCAAATTGGTTTTAGGTTCTAGCGCATTTAGGATGCCTCGCAGCTCTGCTGCGGGGTAATTCACTCATCCCAGCTTCGTGCCATACACTGGTTAAACGTATTGCAAATGACAGAGAAAAACAAGAAAAAAATATACTTGACAAAATTAGTCAAGTTTGTTATGTTTCAGTAAGAAGTAGTGAGGACTATATCAGTCCTGTTTGAATAGGGATCGGCCTTCACCGGTAGGCATAACGTATGAAGCTATCCACAAAAGGAAAATACGGCGTCCGGGCCGTATTCGAGATTGCAAAGCACTACGGCAAGGGACCTATCTCTATCAAGGAGATAACGGAACGGCAGGGGATTTCCTTTTCCTACCTTGAGCAGATCCTGCATAAGCTCGGCAAGGCCGGATTGATCGAGAGCGTACGCGGTCCCGCAGGTGGATATTTACTCGCGCGGAAACCGTCGGAGCTGACGATAGGCGACATTGTGCGCGTACTTGAGGGGCCGATAGCGCTGTCCCATTGCCTGGAGCCGGGCGAGTCGGCTGATTGCTACCAGACCGACGACTGCGTGGCCAGAATGGTCTGGGCTAAAGTTGGCGCAAAAATTGAGGAAGCGCTTGACAGTATCAGTTTCCATGATCTCTTGCAGCAGAATCAGAAAGAACCGCTTCTCCTGAAGCCGAGGAAAAAGGCGGTTTTGGCGGGAAAGGGGGCATGTTGATATGAGAAATGTATACCTTGACCACACGGCTACAACGCCGGTGCACCCGAAAGTCCTGGAGGCCATGCTTCCCTATTTTTCGGTAAAGTTCGGCAATCCTTCCAACTTGCATGATATCGGGCGGGAGGCAAAGAATGCGGTCGAAGAAGCGAGGGGCAAAACGGGAACGCTCATCGGTGCAAGGGCCGATGAAATATTCTTTACCGCCAGCGGTGCAGAGTCGAACAATTTTGCGATCAAGGGTATAGCCCAGGCGAACAGTCAGAAGGGTAAACATATTATTGTATCGCAAGTAGAACATTTTTCCGTACTTCATCCGGTGAAAACGCTCGAGAAATCAGGTTTCACGGTCACTTATCTGCCTACGGACAAACAGGGGCTCGTGAACCCCGAAGATGTCGCCAAGGCGATCACCAAGGAGACGGTTCTCGTTTCGATCATGCACGCGAACAATGAGATCGGTACCATAGAACCGATCGAAGAGATCAGCAGGATCACCAAGGAACGGGGCGTACTGTTCCATACGGATGCGGTTGCGACCGCAGGATGGATCCCCGTGGATGTAAGGATTCTGGGCGTGGATGCCCTTTCGTTCTCGGGCCACCAGTTCTACGGCCCCAAGGGAGCGGCCGGGCTCTTTGTTCGCAAGGGAGTCAGGATCAAACCACTGATCGAAGGCGGTATTCAGGAGGACGGGAGGCGTGCGGGCACCGAGAATGTGCCTGCCATCGTGGGTCTGGGCAAGGCGGCGGAGATCGCGGCGGCAGAAATCACCAACCGGATGAGTTACCTTGCCCCGCTCAGGGACCGGCTCCAGAAGGGCCTCAGTGAAAAGATAGACCACCTGGTGATCAACGGCCATCCTACGAAAAGGCTGCCGAACAACCTGAACATCTCCTTGTGGTATGTGGAAGGCGAGTCCATGCTCCTGTTCCTGAACATGCAGGGAATCTCGGTATCGAGCGGGTCGGCCTGCACCTCCCGGTCGCTCAAGTCGTCGCATGTGCTCACCTGTATCGGCACGGACGCTGCTGTCGCGAACGGGACGCTGATGATGTCGCTCGGGATGGGGAACACAGAAGAGGATATAGACTATGTGATAGAGAACCTTCCCCCCATTGTGCATCGCCTGCGGGAGATGTCGCCGCTCTATGAGGATATGATAAAAAAAGAGAAAGGAAAATAAGGAGGACACTATGGAACAGTACAGCTCAAAAGTGATGGAGCATTTCGCCCAGCCGCATAACGTGGGCGAGATCGAGAACGCGGACGGCGTTGGTACCGTGGGCAACCCGGTATGCGGCGACGTGATGCGTCTTTACATCAAGGTAGAGAACAACATCATTACGGACGCAAAATTCAAGACCTTCGGGTGCGGCGCGGCAATCGCCACAAGCAGCATGGTGACGGACCTGGTGAAGGGAAAAAGCATTGACGAAGCGCTCAAAATATCTAATACAGCCGTGGCCGAAGCTCTCGGCGGTCTGCCGAAAGTTAAAATGCATTGCTCTATGCTGGCGGAAGAGGCGCTGAAGTCCGCACTCGACGATTATTATAAGAAGCAGGGAAAACCGTCGCCCGTGAAGATATCCGCTGATGCAGGACATGAACACGAGATGGAGTGAGTCAATTTCGGAGTGCGGAGTGCGGAATAAAATGCCGGTTTAAGGCTTAAGTCTGTATTCATCCGTGAAAATCCGCGTCTTTAAGGTGTCACTATGGATGTAAAGGACATTAAACCAGATGAAATACTGGATTGTGTCGGACTGTCCTGTCCTATGCCGATCCTGAAGACATCGATCAAGATCAACGAGATGAAACAGGGGCAGGTGCTTGAGGTGCAATCCGATGACGACGGCATTGAGATGGATATGCCTGCCTGGTGCGATATGACCGGCAACGAGTACATCGGACAGGTCAAGGAAAACGGGGAATACCGGGTATATGTCCGGAAGAAGTAGTCTCCATTCTTTTTAACATGCTTTTCAATTCAGACGGACAATCGTGAACTATCAATTTGTCATCTCCCTCCTTATTGTTGTTGCAATAGCGGCAGCGCTTCTCCTGATGCGCATGTTTATTTTTCGCGTACTTCATCGTCTCGCGCAGAAGACTGACAACGTGATCGATGATCTCCTGCTCGAAGGTCTGGAAGGGCCTTCCGCGCTCCTGATCATAGCGCTCGCTCTGTACATCAGCATCCGCCTGTCCGAACTCCCCGAAACCTACATGGTCTACGCGGTCAAGGGAATGTAGTTGTCGCTGATCCTCACCGTGACCATGGGGCTGGGGCTTGCGAACACGAGCGGCCGCCTGTTGGCGTATTTCCTGAAAAAGGTCGATCTCCCGATTTCGGTGTCCAGCCTGCTCAATGCGGTGGCCAAGGCGATCGTCTACGCCGTCGGCGTTCTGATCATGCTGAACTTCGTAGGGATTTCGATAACCCCCATCATTACCGCCCTCGGCGTGGGCGGTCTCGCCATGGCCCTGGCGCTCCAGGACACCCTCTCGAATCTTTTTGCCGGGATCCATATTCTCGCCGAGCACACCATCCGGGTCGGAGATTACATCCGGCTCGAGAACGGCCAGGAGGGGACGATTGTTGATATCAGCTGGCGCACTACGCGGATCCAGCTCTTGCAGAACAACATGGTCATTGTTCCGAACAGCAAGCTCTCTCAAAGCGTGGTCACGAACTATTACCTGCATGAACGGCGTATAGCGATCACAATGCCCGTGAGCGTGAGCTATGATGCGGACCCCGAGGCGGTTGAGCGGGCGCTGACCGAAGAAATGAAAAGGGCTTCCGGAGAAGTGCCCGGACTGCTGAGCGAGCCCGCGCCCGAGGTCCGGTTCATTCCCGGTTTCGGCGCTTCATCTCTTGATTTTACGCTTATCTGCCACGTGCGTGAAGTTGTCGACCAGCAGCCGGTGCAGCATGAACTCCACAAGCGCATCTTCCAACGGTTCAAACAAGAGGGCATCGAGATCCCTTCCCCACGCGCACCGTGTATGTAAGAGAACCTGTCACGGGCAAAACCGCGCAATAACGTTCCCCTGTCCATGCACCCTCTGCACCCTGCTTTCCGTTTGACAATGCTGGTATGATAGTTTATTATCAAAACGCTGAACGGAAGGGGCTTTTTTTGTGCAGACCATAGCAGCGTTAAAAGAAGGCGACTGGGTCGAGGAAATCTACCTTGTTACCTCGAAACAGGTCTCGACGGCAAAGAACGGCGTGACCTATCTGTCGCTGAAGCTCGCGGACAAGACCGGCGAGATTGACGGCAGGCTGTGGGACAACGCCGATGAAGTTTCCGGAAAGTTCGAGCGTGAGGATTTTGTCCGCATCAAGGGGATGGCGTCAGTGTATCAAGGCTCGATGCAGATCAAGATGAAGACACTCGAAAGGGTGGATGACTCCAGGGTGGATGTCGCCAACTTTCTCGAAACGTCACCGCGAAACGTCGATGAAATGGTGAAGGAGCTGCGGACCGTTGCAGCTGCCCTCTCCAACGGCTATCTTCAGCAACTCATGAATGCCTTTCTTGACGATGCTTCCTTTATGGCATCATTCAAAAGAACACCCGCCGCAAAGACGCTGCATCACAATTATATCGGCGGGTTGCTTGAGCACAGCGTTGAGCTTGTTGCGCTTTCCCGCGATGTGGCAAGGCACTTTCCCTCAGTTGACCTGGACCTGCTGACCGTTGGCGCATTCCTGCATGACATCGGCAAGGTGAAAGAACTTGCGGTCAGAAAGTCGATCGAATACACGACCGAAGGAAGGCTCATCGGGCACATCTCGTTGGGGTACGAGATGATCGTCGAAAAGGTAAACGCAATCCCGTCTTTCCCGGCAGAACTGGCCCTTCTGCTGAAGCACATCATGCTCTCGCATCATGGCGAGTACGAGTTCGGTTCTCCGAAGCGACCTAAGATCCAGGAGGCAATCATCATCAACTACCTGGATGACCTCGAGGCCAAGATCAACAACTTCCAGGCAACGATCAAAAAGGAGAACGTAGCCGAGGGGTCATGGACGAACTACAGTAAAATGCACGACCGGTATCTGTACCGCTCCAGGAGTCTGGTTTGTCCCGCTCCGGCGGTAGGGCCGGAAGACGCCGAAGAAACAAAAAGGCACATGGGCAGGAAGGCTGTCCCTGGCAGGGATGCTGAGGCGTCCGGCAAACTGCTGCTGGATATATGACGACATACTGCGTATGTCGAATTGGAAATTGAAGATTGTAAATTGGAAATTTTAAATTAAAGGGAACTGGTCGTAGTCTTTTTATCAATCTCAAATTTCCAATTTTCAGTTTCCAATTTCCAATTCATTTGAGGTACTCCATGTTCGGTGTTCTCCGCAGTCTGCGTGACGGGCTGGCAAAGACCAGAAAAAACTTTTCGGACAAGGTAGGTTCCCTGGTCCTTGGCGACAAGATCGACGAAGGGTTCCTCGATGAACTCGAGGAGGCGCTTATCGCGTCGGATGTCGGCGTCGAGACTGCGTCGTTCGTTCTCAAGGACCTGAAGGAGCGGTTTAAACGCAATGAACTGTCCTCTCCCGCACAGGTGAAGGACCGGCTCCGGCAACTACTGTTTGAAATCCTCTCGGCACGGTCGTCGGTATTTTCCCTGACCGCGTCTCCGTCGGTGGTACTCGTTGTTGGTGTGAACGGCACGGGCAAGACCACGACCATAGGCAAGCTGGCGAACCGGCTCCAGGCGGAAGGTAAGAAGGTGATGCTTGCAGCGGGAGATACCTTCCGCGCAGCTGCGTCGGAACAGCTTTCGATCTGGGGGGAGCGCGCGGGAATACCGGTGATCAAACACAAGGAGGGCGCCGACCCCAGCGCAGTGGTATTCGACGCTGTTTTGGCGGCAAAAGCCCGGGCAGTCGATGTGCTCATCGTGGATACCGCCGGCAGGCTGCACACAAAATCGAACCTCATGGAAGAGCTCAAAAAAGTGCGCCGCATTCTCTCACGCGAACTTCCCGGCGCGCCGCATGAAACCCTGCTCGTCCTCGATGGGAATACCGGCCAGAACGCGCTGGTGCAGACGAAGATGTTTCACGAGGCGGTTGGCATCACCGGCATCGTGCTCACGAAGCTTGACGGTACATCCAAGGGCGGCATCGTCTTCGCCATTTACAAGGAACTATCGATCCCGGTAAAGTTTGTGGGTATCGGCGAGGCAATTGAAGACTTGAGAAACTTTGATCCGAGAGAGTTCGTGGATGCGCTGCTGTGAGCATAGAGCATAGAGCATAGAGCATAGAGCAGTTAAACACTTTGCGCTCTGCCCTTTGCTCTATGCGGTTCAACCGGAGTACTATGGAACGCGTGCAGGTCGAGATATTCGGTCAGGTTTACAGCCTCAAGGGCAGGGATGATCCCGCCTATATACGCGAACTTGCTGCGTTCATTGATGCTAAGATGAAGGAAGTGCAGAAAGGCACCGGCACGGTGGACCCTCACCGGGTTGCCATCCTGATGGCACTTACGATTACCGATGAGCTTTACCGTTTGCGTGAGCGATATGGCATCCTGGAACAAACATCTGAGAGCGCAGCCAGTCGACTGCTCGAGCTTACTGAGAACCCCTAAGCAACAAGCTGCAAAACATCGTTTGTTCCGATTCTCTTTTGGGAAAGAAAGCGCAAGTATCATTACGTATCAGGTTGAAATGCAATAAATTTAATGCTCCCCAATAAGAGAATGCCATCTATTTTCCTCTTGCCATTTTCAGCTGGTTCTGGTATATACTAGTAGCGATAAAAAATGTCCCCTGCTTTGCCCGTGATGATGTAACTTGTTCCTCGTGAACAAAAAATTACGGGAGCTGTTCCTGGAAAGGGTGTGCATGCCCAGATAGGACTGGGAAGCCTAAACTTTTCTACACGGCACCCACCTGGTTAATACCAGGAATCAAGTTTATCCACACGGCAAAAGCGGGGGATTTAAATAGTTCGAGTAGGACGGTTTCATAATTAATAATTGTAACGTGTGATCAGCGCGAATCCGAAAGGGGCGGGAAGCTCAGACCCCGGGCGCTTGTGATAGTGTTCAAGAAACAGCGGTTCACTGAGGCAGTTAACCGACACGAATCTTTATAATGGGTTTTTTCTCAGTTCCGCGACCAGGTTGTTTTTGCCAGCACGTAACATAACGAGACTATGGGGATTTTAATGTATACATATATTTGTCGAGAGGAATCACCGGGGACAGATGTTCCGGAGATATTGCGCGCGAATCCCGTTCGCCAGATCCGTTTTACGCAATCTCCTGGAAAATCGACAACTTTCCCGGCATCCGCTCAATCCCCCGGTCCTGTGTTATCCTGATCTGGATCAATCCGGCCCCTTCACTATTACAGGTCCCGTGTAAGCCCTCCCGCAGTTAAAACGTTGGTTCTAAAAAATCTCAATAAACCTACGCAGACAGAGTCACTGTCCGTCGAGCCCTCTCGTCCGCCGCTGGCTTGGAGAATGCGTCCCCGCGACCTGTCCGAGTTCGTCGGTCAGGGGCATATCCTTGGTCTGGGGAAACTTCTGCGCAGGGCAATCGAAACCGATCGGTTCATGTCGCTCATTCTGTATGGTCCGCCCGGTGTTGGTAAGACAGCGCTGGCTCACCTGATCGCCGAGCGAAGCAGCGCATACTTCGTCTCGCTCAATGCCGTCACCGCCGGGGTAGCCGACATCCGGAAGGTGACGCACGAGGCGATGCAGGAACGAGCACAGAGCAATAAAAGGACACTCCTCTTTATCGATGAGATCCACCGCTTTACACGGGTACAGCAGGATGCTCTCCTGCCTGATGTGGAGCAGGGGAATATCACGCTGATCGGAGCCTCGACGCAAAATCCCTTCTTTGCCATTATTCCAGCGCTCTCATCACGCTCGCAGATCTTCGAGTTCAAACCGCTCAGAACTGAAGACCTAAAGGCGCTCATCCTCCGCGCGCTTGCCGATAAAGACCGGGGGCTCGGGAATCTGGTCGTGACCCTGACGCCGGATGCCCTCGGTCTCATTATCGCGAAATCCAATGGCGATGCGCGGCGTGCGCTGAATGCCCTTGAACTCGGGGTTCTCTCGACAGCCCCGGGTCATGACGGCGTCATCCTCTATGATCTCACTGTGGCAGAGGAGTCCATTCAGCAGAAGGCGCTGGTGTACGATGAAGACGAACATTACGACACGATCTCCGCGTTCATTAAAAGCATGCGCGGGAGCGACCCTGATGCGACGCTCTATTGGATGGCAAAAATGATCAAGGCCGGCGAAGACCCGTTGTTCATCGCGCGCAGGATCGTGATCGCCGCGAGCGAGGATGTCGGGAACGCGGATCCGCGGGCGCTCTTTGTGGCCGTTTCCGCATACCAGGCAGTGGAGCGCATCGGCATGCCCGAGGGCGCGCTGCCGCTCGCACAGGCGGCTGTATATGTGGCCTCTGCGCCGAAGAGCAACGCGTCGTACCTCGGTATCAAAGAGGCGATGAAGGACATTGAGGAAGGACAGCTCATGCCGGTACCGGATCATCTGAAGGATGCCCACTACAAGGGCGCCAGTCGCCTCGGCAGGGGCAAGGGCTACAAATATCCGCATGATTTTCCGGGCCACTATACGGCCCAGGACTACCTCCCGCAGAAGCGGGAGTATTACCGGCCCTCGGAGCAAGGCGAAGAAAAAAGGATCAAGGAACGCCTTGCCGGGCTGAAGAAGAGATACCAGGAGGAAAAGAAACATGTTTGACTATATCATGCTGTTGCTTGTCGGGCTTGCCATGGGATTAGGCGCAGGCCTGCTGATCAAGGGAAAGTCCGCCGCGGGCAAGATCAAGGAAGCGGAAACGGAAGCGGCGAGGATCCTTGCAAATGCCGAACGCGAGGCGGAGACAAAACGCAAGGAGGCGGTTCTCGAGTCCAAGGACAAATTCTATCAGGCGCGGTCTGATTTCGAGAAGGAGACCCGCGAAAAGCGCCAGGAGATGCAGAACCAGGAACGGCGGCTCACCCAGAAGGAAGAGAGCCTTGACAAGAAAACCGACCTTATCGACAAGCGGGAATCCGATGCAGCGCGGCGCGAGCGGGAGCTGACGGCGAAGGAAAAGGTCGCGCAGGAAAAGGAAGAGCGCTTCGAAAAGGGAATCGTCGAGCAGCGGCAGATGCTCGAGAAGATCGCGAACATGACCGCCGAGGAGGCCAAGCGCCAGCTCATGGTCTCCATGGAAGACGAGGCCAAATATGAGGCGGCCAAGACCATCAAGCGGATCGAGGACGAGGCCAAGGAAGAGGCGGACAAGAAGTCGAAGAACATCATGAGCCTGGCCATCCAGCGGTACGCCAGCGATTACGTAGCTGAGGCCACGGTCTCCGTGGTAAATCTTCCCAATGATGAAATGAAAGGCAGGATCATCGGGCGCGAGGGCAGGAACATCAGGGCGCTCGAGGCGGCAACGGGAATCGACCTGATCATCGACGATACGCCGGAAGCGGTGATCCTGTCGTGTTACGATCCGCTTCGGAGAGAGATCGCGAAGCTTACGATCGAGCGCCTGATCCATGACGGACGCATCCATCCTGCCCGTATCGAGGAGATCGCCGAGAAGGTCAGGAAAGACCTCGATATCACTATGAAGGAGGAGGGAGAAAAAGCCGCCTTCGATCTCGGCCTCCACAATATTCACCCTGAGATCATCAAGCTGCTCGGGAGGCTCAGGTTCCGGACCAGCTACGGACAGAACGTGCTCATGCACTCGCGCGAGGTCGCCTATTTCGCCGGCGTCATGGCCGCAGAGTGCGGTGTTGACCAGAAACTGGCGCGCCGCGCCGGTCTGCTGCATGATTTGGGCAAGGCCGTAGACCATGAAGTGGAGGGGACCCATCCGCAGATCGGCGGCGACCTGGCCAAGAAGTACGGTGAGAACCCCAAGGTGATCAATGCGATCATGACCCACCACGGAGACGGTGAACCGAACTGTGTTGAGTCCGTTCTGGTTGCCGCTGCGGACGCGCTTTCGGCGGGAAGGCCGGGTGTGCGGCGCGAGACGCTCGAGAGCTACCTCAAGCGGCTTGAGCAGCTCGAGACTGCGGCGAATTCCTTCAAGGGAGTCGAGAAATCCTATGCAATCCAGGCAGGCCGGGAGATCCGCATCATCGTCAAGCCGGAAGATCTCTCCGATGCACACTCTGCCCAGCTGTCGCGCGATATCGCCAAAAAGATCGAAACCGAGATGTCCTATCCTGGCCAGATCAAGGTCACGGTGGTACGCGAGAGCAGGTATGTGGAGTACGCGAAGTAGCATGGTGCTTGGCGCATAGCGCATAGCGTTTAAATAAAATGCCCCATGCGCTCTGCTCTATGCGCTCTGCGAGGTCGGAGGTTTTATTGAAGGTTCTTTTCATCGGCGACATCATCGGCGAACCGGGCAGGAAGATGGTGCGGCAGCAATTGCGCGGTCTCCGGGACATGCACCATCCCGATCTCGTGATCGCGAATGGAGAGAACTCGGCGGGAGGGTTCGGGATCACGTCCGAGATAGCCGATGAGTTGTTTTTTCTCGGTATCGATGTGCTGACGTCGGGAAACCACGTTTGGGACAAGAAGGAGATCGAACCCTATCTGGCCAAGCAGGACCGGCTCATCAGGCCGGCAAACTATCCCGAAGGCAATCCCGGTTACGGCAGTGTGATCATTTCCACCGAGAACGCGGGCAAGGCCGCGGTCCTGAACCTCGAAGGGAGGGTCTTCATGTCCAACCTGACAGACCCGTTCCGTGTTGCCGAACAGGAGATCGAGAAGCTGAAAAAAGAAACGCCGATCGTGATCATCGACTTTCACGCCGAGGCTACGTCCGAGAAAATCGCACTCGCCTGGCACCTGGACGGCAAAGCGAGCGCGGTGATCGGGACCCATACCCATGTTCAGACAGCCGACGAACGCATCCTTCCGGGCGGGACGGCTTTTATTACTGATGCGGGCATGACAGGGCCCACGGATTCGGTTATTGGTGTGAAAAAGGAGCAGGCAATCGCCCGGTTCCTCACCCAGACCCCGCACCGGTTCGAGATACCCAAGGGACCGGTGCATCTCTGCGGAGTCATCATCGATGTCGATGGTAAGACGGGGAAGGCGAACGCCATAGAACGAATAAACGTGAAATCCTGAAGTCTCAAACTTCAAATTACAAATCCTACATACTGTCCCATCACCAAAATTTGCAATAACCGAACGTCTGGAAATTGGTGCTTGATTGTTGGTGCTTAATTTGTATTTTGGTGCATGGATTTGGTACTTGTCCCATGAAGACCCACATCCTTACCGTCACTCAGCTTACTGCTCAGATAAAAAACCTCCTCGAAGGGTCGTTTCCCGAGGTCTGGGTGGAAGGTGAGCTCTCGAATCTCAGCATTCCCCAGTCCGGTCATGCATATTTTACGCTCAAGGACGAACAGGCCCAGGTTCGCGCGGTCATGTTCCGCTCCTCCCTTCGATTCCTCAAGTTCACGCTTCAGCACGGTATACAGGTGCTGTGCCGCGGCAGGGTTAGTGTCTATGAACCGCGCGGTGAGTACCAGCTCATTCTCGATTACATAGAACCCAAGGGCGTGGGCGCACTCCAGCTTGCCTTTGAGCAGCTCAAGGCGCGGCTCGAGAAGGAGGGGCTCTTCGAGCTTGACCGCAAGAAGCCGCTCCCGCTCTTTCCGCGGCGCATCGGAATCATCACCTCACCGACAGGCGCCGCGATCCGTGATATGCTGCGGGTGATAAAGCGCCGCCATCCCAGGATGCATATTCTTCTCTATCCCGTGCCGGTGCAGGGCATCGATGCCGCCCCCGCGCTTGTTGAGGCAATAGACTTTTTCAACAGGGAGAAGAGCGTCGATGTTATGATCATGGGCCGCGGCGGCGGGTCTCTCGAAGACCTCTGGGCCTTCAACGAGGAATCGGTGGCGCGGGCAATCTCCGCCTCGAAGATCCCGCTCATTTCCGCGGTCGGTCACGAAACGGATTATACAATCTCGGATTTCGTCGCTGATCTACGCGCTCCAACGCCTTCTGCCGCGGCGGAGATGGTGGTGAAAAGTGAGGAGCGTTTTCGGGACGCCGTTCATTCTCTCGAGGTCAGACTTGTCAGCCGCATGGAACGGATGATTGAAACGGCGCGCGCATCGCTCCGCGAGAACATCCGTCTTCTGGGAGACCCGGGACGAAGACTCGAGCAGGTCGTGCAACGAGTGGATGAACTGGTCCGCCGGTTGGCGTTGGGACTTCGACAGCATGTGCGCAGGGACCGGGCAACGCTCACTTCGTTGACCGCGGGTCTCGATCACTTAAATCCGCTCGGTATCCTTTCACGCGGATATAGCATCACAAGAAAAATGCCTGACGGGGTGATCCTCAAAGATGCCGCGGCGGTCATGGCCGGCGATCTGATCAGCACCCGGTTCCATGAGGGCGAAGTTTTGTCCCGGGTGGAGAGGCATGACGCTGCGGATACGTGATCGTTGCCCAGAACCTCTCTGTTCTTCTTGACCAGGACAGGGCGCCTGCCCGCGATTGCCGGAGCGGGGTGCATGTTCCGTTCTCCTTTTGACACCCGATCACACTTGTGCTACAGTACAAGCTATGCAGAAAGATATCGAACAGGAAGAACTGCTTACCCCTGAAGTGCAAGATGTCATGCGCGCCCTCGTTTCGGCGTTCAGGACGGTTAAGATTTATCCTCCCAATAATCCCGTTTATTCCCAGTCAATAAAAAAATCTTTTGAACTGCTGGTCCGTTTTCTGACCACGGCGCAGGACTACACCGTCGGCGTGCAAAAAACCAATTTCACCTACCGGCGCACGCCTGTCGGGAAAGAGACGCAGCTGAACAGGGCCATTGCACAGGACCTGTTCGCAAAAGGGATCCGTGAGATTGTCTTCAGCGCCGGGGTGACCGAGGCGGAGCTGCTGGAGCTCTGTCGTGCCCTCGCCCTGTCATCGGAAGACATGGCGCTGAGGAACGGCATCTCTTCGATCCTCTGGGAAAAGGGAGCAGCGCATATCAAGGTGGCCGAGGCGGGTCTTGATGAGATCATAACCACGAAGATGTCAATAGGTTTGATGGATAAGACCGGGGCGGGGACCACTGCAACAACGGAAAGTCCGGAGCAATCCAGGGCCAGGAAGGAAAAATTATTTTTTGGCCGCACGCTGGTCCTCGGCGACCTTATCAGCGATCCCTCGGGATTCGCATTCAGCATGCTTGAACTTGCAAAGGAGACACATGCTGAAGATGAAAGCGTGGAGGACCGACTGTACGCCCTGTACCAGGAAGCGGGACAAAAAATTGAAGCTGAGCATGCCGGACAGGGTGACGCCATGTTCGAGAGCTTGGGCAAGTCCGTTCTTTCTCTCGAACCTAACTTTCGCGACGCGCTCGTGACCGGCAAATTTTATAAAGACCTGGACACGGAAATGACGGATGAACAGCAGGCAGACGCCGAACAGAACCTGCCCTCCGCTATTCATGAGGTCCAGGCAGGGCGCTTTTCCCATGCCTGGACCGTGCAGCAGGTGTCAACACTCCTGAAAAAATCAACGTCAAAAAAAGCCCTCCCGTCGACACCTCCGGTGTCCCCCGATGCCGTGGAAGCCGTGCCCCTCTCCCAGGACCTCACCGGGATTGTCGGGGAAATGTCTGAGTACAGTCCGGAAGAGATGGAACGACTTAAAGTTATCGAGGAAGCCGGCACGGAATCCGACATTTTACAGGCGGCAGTACGCACCTACATCTGTTTGCTGCCGATCGCCAAGAATCCTCGGCATGCTCTGCCGGATGAAAAGGAATTCACGCATTTTTCCAGCGTGGTTCGCCAGCTTGAGGATATGCTGAATTTTTACTTGAAGGAACAGGATTATGACCATGCCATTAGCATTATCCAGGCGTTTCAGATACCGGTGGACCCTGCTTTCCAACCGCGGCTCAAGGAGGCCCTCAAAAAGACAGCACCCAAATCCGCTGTCTCGGCAGCGATCGGCAAACTGAGAAAGTATCCCAAGAGTTCTCGAGAATACCAGTCGGCTTATGCCTACATTTCAAAAATCGAACGGGAAACAACAGAACTTCTTCTGGAGCTCGTAGCGGAGGAACAGGACCGGCTGGCGCGGATCTTCTATCTCGATCTCCTGAAGGATGTCGGCAGGAACCAGATCGCACTGCTCGGGGAGCTCCTTACGGACGGGCGCTGGTATTTCGTGCGCAATATCGTGAGCGTTCTGGGGGAAAGCAAGACGGACCAGGCACTTTCATATCTCCGAAGGGCGGCGGAACACGAGAATGTCCGGATCCGGCAGGAAGTCATCAAGGGTCTGCTCACCGTCGGCGGGAAGAAGGCGGCCAGTATTCTGGCGAAGCTGCTGCAAGACAGTGATGAAGGCGTCCAGGAGACGGCGGTCCATGCGTATGGCGATTTTCCCGGCATCGGTGCGGAGGAATCAAAACCTCTGATCGAGTTCCTGGAGAGCCGCTCCTTGAGAAAGAAAGAACAGGTATTGACGATCGAGGGGATCAAGGCGCTGGGTAAAATCGGCGGATGGGAGGCGGTGGAATTTCTGAAACGATATTCGGTCATCCGGTGGTGGAAACCCCGGAAACTTCAGATGGAGCTCGCGGCTGCGGCGCAGCGGGCTGGTGAAGAGATCACGGGGAGACAGGGCGATGGTGGACAAACAGGGCGATAGCCGGGGAGAGGCGAGACAGTCATTCTACGCGAAACAACTTTTAATTGAATCGGCGCGGAATGCATTCCAGCAGCTTGCCGCCATCCTGAGAAACGCGACCCTCTATCCGGCAGCTCATCCACATTTGCTTGCCGCAGCGGACAAATTCCGCGGCAAGATAGAAGAACTGCTTGTGGAGCGGAAGGAAGTGGCTTTCTTTCTTGTCGGCGGGGAGCTTTTTTTTGAGAAGATATCCATCCCGATCGAACAGGTGCTTTCCCTGCTTCTGGAACAATTCACCACGAGGGACGTGGGAGGGATCGTCTTCACACCGGGACTGACCTCTGAGGAATTGATCCGGTTTGCCGGCCTCATGAACAAAGAACCCGCGTATCTCGCCGGAAAGGGCGGTATCCATACCGTAATCGAGAAAGAAGGAATCCACCACATCGTGCTTCACAACGTGGTCCTTGTCGAAAAGAAGACGGGTATGGACCTCAAGGCCGGGAAGAAGAAGGCCTCCGAGGTATTCAAGGACGCTGTCGAAACGGTGCAGGAGATGGTCCAGGCAATGCATTTTGGCCAGCTATCCAGTGCGCGAAAAGTGAATTCCGTCGTACAAACCATGGTTGACAATATCCTGGATAACCGGGACGCCCTCATGGGCCTGACGGGTCTCAAGATGTACGATGAATACACCTTCGCCCACTCCGTGAACACATCAATCCTCGCGGCCTCCCTCGGGACCTTTCTCTCATTCGACAAGGCCCAGATCGCCATCCTGGGTATAGCGGGGCTGATGCATGATATCGGCAAGGCGACGGTCCCCCTCGAGATCACCAATAAACCCGGCAAACTCACGGACGAAGAGTGGGATCAGATGAAACGGCATCCCGTCGAAGGTGCGCTGCTTCTCGTCGATAACCCGGGTGTGTCCAAGCTGGCCATGGTGGCGGCTTTTGAGCACCACCGACACGGGGGAGCCCGAGGCTATCCGCAGGTTATCGTTCAACATGAGCGGCATCCCTTTTCTCAGATCGTGGCCCTTGCCGATGCCTATGAAGCGCTTACGGCGGCGCGGGTGTATTACAGCTCCCGGACCCCCCCGGACCAGTCAATCCGGATCTTGATCAAGAACCGTGGTATCACCAGCGACCCTGTCCTTCTCAAGGCGTTTATCAACATGGTCGGCATTTTCCCCATCGGCACCCTTCTTAAACTGGACACAGGGGAGATCGGTCTTGTCATGCATCAAACGCGCGATTTGATGCGTCCCCGCGTTCTGATTTTGACCCGCTTCGACGGATCGGAAAAGGAGACCCAGGACATAAGTCTTCTGGAGACCGCAGGAGGGCGCTATCGGCGCTCCCCGGTCGGCACCATTGATCCGAACACCACAAAAATCGATATAAAACAATATCTCGGATAAGGGGCACCGGCTCAAACCACTGCTGCTAACCGTTCCCGGTGAGCATCCCGGGAACCTCTTCCTTGTATTTATCCTTGATTTTGACCGTCCGTTGCGGATATAATTATTTCGTCGCGCTTGTCTTTTTTGGCCCGACATGACGGGGCATATCATATGGCGGAAAAAAAATTTGAGACGGCGATGGCGCGGCTCGAGGAGATCGTCCAGAAGCTTGAACAGGGAGACCTCCCGCTGGAGCAGTCGCTGAAATTGTTCGAGGAAGGGATCAGGCTTTCGCGCATCTGTAATACCCGGCTGGAAGAGGCCGAGCGAAAGGTGGAGGTCCTGCTCAAGGATAAGGCCGGCAATATGATTGCGAAACCGTTTGAAGAAGAGGAAACGTGAGGGGAAGATATCAAAATCCCAAACACCAAATTACAAATAGGCACCAATAACCAGGCACCAAGTTACAAACGCTTGGTCATTATTATCCCGGTGATTGGATCTTATTTGAAATTTGCGTTTTGAAATTTGGAATTTATTTTCATCATGGATATAACATCATACCTTTCCAAAAAAAAAGCCATTGTTGACAAGGCGCTCGACAAGCTCGTTCCGCCCGCAAAGATGTTCCCGACCTCTGTCCACGAGGCCATGCGCTACAGTCTCTTTGCCGGCGGCAAGCGGGTGCGGCCCATTCTGGCCATTGCCGCTGCCGAGGCGCTGGGCGCAAGATCCTCCGACCTGCTTCCCCTGGCTGGGGCGCTGGAACTCATTCACACGTACTCGCTGATCCACGACGATCTTCCCGCCATGGACGATGATGATTTCAGGCGAGGGCGGCCGACCTGCCATAAGGTATACGGCGAGGCCGTTGCCATTCTTGCGGGGGACGGGCTATTGAACAGGGCCTTCGAAGTACTGTCCGATCCGCGCCGGACCAAGGCGGTACCCGCGGTCAGGCTTGTTGCCATCATCAAAGAGATCAGCGCAGCATCCGGCGTCCTCGGGATGGTGGGAGGGCAGGTGGTTGATATGGAGTCCGAGGGCAGGGAGATTGATTTTCCCACACTCGAATACATCCATACGCACAAGACCGGAGCGCTCATACGGGCCTCGGTGCGGGTCGGCGCACTCTATGCGAAGGCGAGTGAGAAACGACTCAAGGCACTAACCCGGTATGGCGAACTGGCCGGCTTCTCTTTTCAGATCGTTGATGATATCCTCGACATTACGGGTAAGCGGGAGGAGATCGGCAAGAACATCGGCGGCGACCTGAAAAAAGGAAAGAGGACCTTCCCGAGCTTTTTCGGTCTCGAAGGATCGCGCCTGAGGGCCAATGAGGTTCGGGACAAGGCGATTGATGCCCTGCGGGACTTTGACCATAGGGCGGACCCGCTCAGGGAGTTGGCTAAGTATATTGTGAAAAGAGTAAATTAAATTAAGGAATCAGGGGACGGGGTCCAGGTGTCGGGAAAGTCCCTGAAGCCTGACCGCTGAAACCTGTGAGGTAGCCATGATACTCGACAAAGTGAACAATGTTCAAGAACTGAGGTCGCTTCCCCAGGCGGAACTGCCGACGCTAGCCGAGGAACTTCGTCAGGAGATCATCGCAGTGGTGTCGAAGACCGGCGGACACCTGGCCTCGAGCCTCGGGGTCGTGGACCTGACCATCGCTTTGCATTACGCCTTTGATACGCCGACCGACCGGATTGTTTGGGATGTGGGGCACCAGGCGTACGCCCATAAGATTCTGACAGGAAGACGCACCCGGTTTTCCACGCTCCGTCAGTACGGCGGGATCAGCGGATTCCCCAAACGGGAGGAAAGCCTCTGCGACCATTTCGATGTGGGACACGCAAGCACATCCATATCCGCGGGCACCGGGATGATCTCGGCCAGGGACATCAAGGGTGAGCACTTCCGGGTGATCGCCGTGATCGGCGACGGGTCCATCTCTGCCGGTTTGGCATTCGAGGGAATGAACCAGGCGGGACACCTAAAAAAGAACCTGATCGTCATCCTGAACGATAACGAGATGTCCATCTCGCCGAATGTGGGTGCCCTCTCATCGTATCTCAGCAGGAAGATGACCGGACATTTTTACACAAAGTTGCGCCAGGACGCCAAGAACTTTCTGCAGGGCATCCCCCGGGTCGGTGAATCCATGTTCAACCTGGCCAAGAAGGCCGAGGATTCCCTCAAGGGTCTGATGGTGCCGGGCATGTTGTTTGAAGATCTCGGCTTCCAGTACCTGGGCCCCCTTGATGGGCACAATATCGACCAGCTCCTCCAGGCATTTGAGAACATCAAGGATTATCCGTGGCCGGTGCTGGTCCATGTGATCACCCGGAAAGGCAAGGGCTGCGAATTCGCGGAATGCAATCCGTCACAGTATCACGGCACACCACCCTTTGATCCGGCGACGGGCAAAGTCGTGTCAAAGAGACAGTCCATCATGAGCTACACCGAGGTGTTCGGTCAGACCATGATCAAACTCGCCGAGGACAACGACAAGATCGTCGCCATCTCGGCGGCCATGTCCGAGGGCACCGGGCTCGACCTGTTTGCCGAAGAGTTTCCCGACCGGTTTTTCGACGTTGGCATCGCAGAATCGCATGGTGTTACGTTTGCGTGCGGCCTTGCGGTGGAGGGGATGCATCCGGTCGCCGCGATCTATTCCACGTTTATGCAGCGAGCCTACGACCAGGTGGTGCACGACCTCTGTCTCCAGAACCTGCCGGTGACGCTCGCGCTTGACCGGGCCGGTCTCGTCGGAGAGGATGGACCGACGCACCACGGCGTGTTTGACATTGCGTACCTTCGCCATATCCCCAATATCATCGTGATGGCGCCGAAGGATGAGAACGAACTGCAGCACATGATCAAGACCGCGGTTGAATACGAAGGTCCCACGGCAATACGGTATCCGCGCGGCATCGGCAACGGCGTTCCCATGGACCAGGAGCTCAAGACTCTTTCCATTGGCAAGGCGGAACTGATCAGGGACGGGCGCGATGTCGCGATCATCGCCATCGGTACGATGGTCACTCCATCGGTCGAAGCGGCCGAGAGACTCTCCGCAGAGGGAATCTCCGTGGCGGTGATAAATGCGCGGTTCGTAAAACCGCTCGACGAAGAGATGATTCTTTCCGTGGCGAAGAAAACGGGATGGATCGTGACGGTGGAGGAACACGCGCTCATGGGCGGTTTTGGCAGCGCCGTGCTCGAATGTCTGGATGCACGGGGGGTGACGGGTATCAAGACCCACCGCATCGGATTGCCGGACATGTATATTGAACACGGCCCGCAGGCAGTTCTCCGGCAGAAATACGGCCTTGATGCGAACGGCATTTTTTCTTCCGTCAGGGAGTTCGTCGAAAAGTCCCGCCCCAAGGTCGTTTCCCTTGTGACGCCGCTACGGACAAAGGACGTGTGACGCAAAGGCAGATTTGGGAATAAACACCACTCACGCTGCGCAGAAGCACGAAGAATTACCCCGCACCGTTGCTTCGTAAATGCTCAGTTTTACGGCGAACGCATTGCGGGAATCGCTTGTGAAGACCTCTATGGTTTTAAATATCCATAGTTTCCGGTTCGAATTTCCGCGACCCTGCCGTTTTTCAGGACAACGATTCGCATGAACTGGCTCGGCCCGAGATTGTACGTCCATTCTTCCACCGTTATGTATACTCTTTGATGGGTGGCCGTATCGAGTCTCTGGGTCACGTCCTCCTGATGTGAATCACGAAAGTCGGGCTCACCGCATTTTGACACGACATCGGCTTTTCTGTCGTCGGTCGAAATGATTCCGCCTTTGCAGCTGAAAGAATCGGCAGAGGCGTCAAGCCAAAGAAGTGTAAGCATCAGGACAAAAAGAGCGGAAAGAAAGTATGTTTTTCTCATATGCACAGCCTCCACGCGCAACTCTGATGACATCTGCATCGAATACTAGTTTAATTCAATCCGGAAAAAACATCAATAAAAAAACAGATTACGCAGCGGTTGTCCGTTGACAGCCTCAACCGCTTCTGCTAGGCTCATGTTGCGAAACAAAATGTTGCGAACTTATTCTTCCACCGATGGGCAAGCACGTAAATAAAAAGATCGACAAAATACGCCTCGACCGTCTGCTTGTTGAACGAGGCCTGGTGGAAAGCCGCGAGCGTGCTCAGGCACTGATCATTGCCGGCCAGGTGCTCGTGAACGAGCAGAAACAGAACAAGTCCGGCTCGCTTGTTCCCGAAGACGCAGAGATCCGCATCCTTGGCGAGCAGCTTCCCTACGTAAGCCGGGGTGGACTGAAGCTTGAGTCAGCATTAAAAGAATTCGAGGTGTCTGTTGCGGGTAAGACTGCCCTCGATGTTGGAGCATCAACCGGCGGCTTTACCGACTGCCTGCTCCAGCATGGGTGCGAAAAGGTCTATGCCGTGGACGTGGGCTACGGCCAGATGGCGTGGAAGCTCCGGCAGGATCCTCGCGTGGTTGTCATCGAACGCACCAACATTCGCACAATAGAACCTTCTCTCATCCCCGGGCCTGTCGCTATCGTGGTGATCGATGCTTCGTTCATCTCTCTTGAAAAGGTAATCCCTTCGATCATGCAGTTTCTCGGGCCCGAATCGGAATTGATCGCGCTCATCAAGCCTCAGTTCGAAGTCGGGAGGGCACAGGTGGGCAAGGGCGGGATCGTGCGGGATGAGACAGCGCGGGCCGCGGCAGTCAAGACAATCTCGGATTTCATCCGGAGCATCGGCCTTGACGTAAAGGGTGTCATCCCTTCACCGATTCAGGGCCAGGACGGGAATGTGGAATTTCTTATTCACGCAATAAGGCGTGAATAAGAAATAGTTCGGAGCGATTAAATACAGTTCGGAGTTATGAGTTCGGAGTTGGGAGTCGATAAAACTGGGAGGGAAAATGCGTGACGAGCTTTTTGATTTTGAAAATCTTAAGGTTTATCAACGAGCGCTGGAATATGTTGATTTTGTCTACAAAGCCACGAAGTCATTCCCAAAAGAGGAAATGTTCGCTTTGACCGATCAATTCAGAAGGGCGGCAACATCGATATGCTTGAATATCGCGGAAGGCAGCGGCGGTACCAAGCCGGAATTTACTCAGTATTTGAAAATATCTCGAAGATCTGTACGAGAATGCATCGCTATCAGTGAGATATGCTATAGACAATCCTATATAGATGGAGATATCAAGAAACAATCGAGGATGATTTGTACAGAAATTGCAAAAATGATCAGCGGACTTATGAAGTCAATCTAGCGCCGAACTACGAACTTCAGATTTCGAACTGTATTTAATCACTCCGAACTCCCAACCCCTGACTCCTTACGCATCACGCCGTCAGGCGGCTCGCAAACTCCTCTCCCAGTACGACGATCGATTCGATGTCCAGATAACGCGGCGCGGTCTTGTCCAGAAGCAGTCTGCATTGCGCGGGAAAATC
>Ga0210377_10001498_pt1 | contig 21350 bp, 18 predicted proteins | sample PLM4_65_b1redo_FD_155480 | JGI IMG/M metagenome (GOLD analysis project Ga0210377, IMG submission 155480) | Groundwater sediment microbial communities from an aquifer in East River, Colorado, USA - PLM4_65_b1 redo | ecosystem: Environmental > Terrestrial > Soil > Riparian zone | place: USA: East...
GACCACCTGCACGGTGACGCTGCCCCGATTACAATTGTAGCGCACACACCGCAGCGATCTCGAGCTTCAGACGGAAGGCACCCCCGTGGCCGCGAACACCCTCACCATCACCGACAACCGCACCGGCAAGTCGTACGACCTTCCGGTCGAGGAGGGCACCATCAAGGCCCTCGACCTGCGCCAGATCAAGACCGGCGACGACGACTTCGGCCTGATGACCTACGATCCCGCCTTCATGAACACGGCGGCCTGTCGCAGCGCGATCACCTACATCGACGGCGACAAAGGCATCCTCCGGTATCGCGGATATCCGATCGAGCAGATCGCCGACAAGGCGAGCTTCCTTGAAGTGGCGTACCTCCTCGCCGAGGGCGAGCTGCCGGACCGGACCCAGCTCGCCCGGTGGACCAAGAACGTCACCTCGCACACGTACGTCCACACCAACGTCATCAAGTTCCTGGAGGGTTTCCGGTACGATGCCCACCCGATGGGCATGCTGCTGGGAGCCGTCGGCGCGCTCTCGACCTTCTACCCCGACGCCAAGGACATCGCGGACCCGGCCAACCGGTACATCCAGCGGGTGCGCCTGATGGCCAAGATGCCGACCATCGCGGCCTTTGCCTTCCGGCATGCGCGGGGTCTGCCCTACGAGTTCCCCCGCAACGACCTCGATTACATCGGCAACTACGTCAACATGATGTTCTCGATCGGCGGGAAGCACGAGCCCAACCCGGTGCTCCAGCGGGCGCTCGAGATCCTGCTGATCCTGCACGCCGATCATGAGCAGAACTGCTCAACCAGCGCGGTCCGCGCGGTCGGCTCCTCACATGTAGACCCGTTCTCGGCGGTCTCGGCGGGTATCGCGGCGCTCTACGGACCGCTCCACGGCGGCGCCAACGAAGCGGTGCTGGAAATGCTCGAGGTGATCGGGAACAAGAAGAACATTCCCGGCTTCATCGAGAAGGTCAAAAAGGGCGAGGGCCGGCTGATGGGGTTCGGCCACCGGGTCTACAAGTCCTACGACCCCCGGGCCAAGCTGATCAAGAACGTGGCCGATGAGGTGTTCCAGCAGACCGGTCTCAATCCCAAGCTGGAAATCGCCCTCGAACTGGAGCGCATCGCGCTGGAGGACGAGTACTTCATCAAGCGGAAGCTCTACCCCAACGTGGATTTCTACTCGGGACTGATCTACCAGGCGATGGGGTATCCCACCGACTACTTCACCGTGCTGTTCGCGGTCGGACGGCTGCCGGGATGGCTGGCGCAGTGGGAGGAGATGCTGGTGGACAAGGACCAGAAGATCGCGCGCCCCAGGCAGATATACACCGGCGCCAAGGAGCGGCCCTACATCCCCTTAGAAAAGCGTTAACCGTGAACCGTGAACAGTGAACCGTGACAAATCACGGTTCATTGTTCACGCTCATGGCAGTCCCGCCGTTCGTCGCAACTTCCACCGGCACCGCCTCGCCTTCGAGGTAGGTGTACCCCTCCAGCCCCGCCACATAATCCGCGATGAAGGCATTGGCGTCCTGCCGGGGAAGCTCCACGGCGGCGGCTACCTTGCGCCGGAAGGTCTGCAGCAGATCCGACGCCTTGAACTGGACGTAATTCAGCACCTCGGTCACCGTGTCGCCGTGCACCATGTCGGTGATTTCGTACCCCTTTTCGGTCACCTTGATGTGCACCGCGTTGGTGTCGCCGAACAGGTTGTGGAGGTCGCCCAGGATCTCCTGGTAGGCCCCGGTCAGGAAAATGCCGAGGATGTAGGGCTCCCCCTCGCGGAAGGGATGCAGCTCCAGGCAGGGCTTGCCCTTCCGTCCCCCCGCGAAGCGGTCGATGACGCCGTCCGAGTCGCAGGTGATGTCCTGCAGCGTCCCACGCCGGATCGGCTCCTCGTCGAGCCGGTGCACCGGCATGATCGGAAAGATCTGGTCGATCGCCCAGTTGTCCGGGAGCGATTGGAAGACCGAGAAATTGCAGAAGTACCGGTCCACCAGGGTCGCCTCGAGATGGTTCACGATCTCGGGAAAGCTCGCCCGGTCGTGGGCGATCAGGGCGGCGATCCCGTTCAGGGTCGCGAGGTAGAACTGGTCAATGTCCGCCATGTCGCGCAGCGTGATTGCGTCGCTGGCAAAGAGCTCCTGGAGCCGTTCCTTCGCGAAGACCGCGTCGTGAAACACCTCGTCCACGCGGTCCAGCGAGAGCGACTCGAGGTTTTCCTTGAGCTCGACCAGCACCGCCGGTGGATCCTCCCGCAGCGCGGGAATCACCGGCTCGGTGAGCGCCTCGACGTCGGTGACGTTGACGAGCAGCAGGGCGTGGTGGGCCGTGAGCGCACGCCCGGATTCGGAAATGATGTGCGGCATCGGCTGGCCGAATTGCCGGCAAACGGTGCCCAGCAGGTACACGACGTCGTTGGCGTACTCCCGCGTCGTGTAGTTCATGCTCGCGGGCCGGGTGGTCCGGGAGCCTTCGTAGTCGACCCCGAGTCCCCCTCCCACGTCCACGTGGGTCAGATTGAAGCCCATCTCTCGGATCTCGACATAATAGCGCCCGATTTCCTCGAGCCCCGCCTTGACGAACCGGATGTCGGTGATCTGGCTGCCGAGATGGAAATGGACCAGCTTGAGCAGGTCCTTCTTGCCCACCGATTCGAGGCGGTCGAGCAGCTTCATGAGCTCGACGGCGCCGAGGCCGAACTTGGATTTTTCGCCGCCGCTCTTGGCCCAGCGTCCCGCCCCCTCGGTCGCGAGCTTGATCCGCACGCCGAGGCTGGGCGTCACGCCCATTTCCTCGGCGACCCGAAGCACCGTCTCCAGTTCCCCCACCTGCTCGAGGACGATGTATACCTGATGGCCGACCCGCTGCCCCATGAGGGCCAGACGCATGAATTCCTCGTCCTTGTAGCCGTTGCAGACGATCAGGTGATCGGTGCCTTCGGTCAGGCCGAGGACGGCCTGCAGCTCCGGCTTGCTGCCGCACTCGAGCCCCACGCCGTAGGGACTGCCGAAGGCGACGATCTCCTCGACCACGTGCCGTTGCTGGTTGACCTTGATCGGATAGACGGAGGTGTACTCCCCCTCGTACCGGGTCTCCTCGATCGCGCGGCGGAATTCGGTCGCCAGTGATGTGATGCGGGCCTTCAGGATGTCGGAAAAGCGAATCAGCAGAGGGAGGCCGATTCCCTGGGCATTGAGATCGAGCGCCAGCCGATAGAGGTCGATCGCGCGATCACCGTCCTGGTCGGGATGAACGGTGACGTTGCCATCGGAGTTGGTCCGGAAATATCCGAGCCCCCAGCCGCGCATGTTGTAGAGTTTTTCGGCGTCCTTGATGGACCAGGATGAGTTGGCGATCGTCGGTGCTCCTCGCAGGGGCGGGTCATCGCGAGCCACGGAGCGGCGACGCGATCTCGGCGGGAATGCTTCGGCGGCTTCGCCGCCTCGCGGTGAATTCTAACGTCCGGCGGGGCGCGACAGAAGCGGCGCCCCCATAGATTGCCCCCACGGCCATTCCCGCACGAGGAGCGTCCCCTGCACGTAGCCATCACCGGCGCCTCTGGTCTGATCGGGTCGATGCTGGGCCGAAGGCTCGCCGCCGGGGGAAACAAGGTCACTGCCCTGGTCCGGCGCGAACCGGGACCCGGCCAGATCCGATGGGATCCGGCGGGCAGCGGGCTCGACCCGGCGGCGCTTCGCGGTGTCGATGCGATCGTCCATCTGGCCGGAGAAAACATTGCCGGAGGGCGCTGGACCGGTCCCAGGAAACGGGAGATTCTGCAGAGTCGCCGTCTGGGAACCCGGGTTCTCGCGGAGGCGGTCGCGCGGGCTCCCAACGGACCGACGACGATGGTCTCCGCCTCGGCGGTTGGCTATTACGGCGACCGGGGCGACGAGCTGCTCACCGAGGCCAGCCCGCCGGGACGGGGATTCCTCCCCGAGGTCGCGGTGGCCTGGGAAGAAGGGACGCGCCCCGCGGCAGCCGCCGGCGTGCGGACCGCTTCGCTCCGAATCGGGCTGCTCCTGACGCCCGAAGGCGGCCTGCTGCAGCGGATGCTCCCCCCGTTCCGCCTGGGGCTCGGCGGACCGCTGGGCGACGGCACCCAGTGGATGAGCTGGATCGCGGCGGAGGATCTGGTCGAAGCATTTCTGCATACCCTGACTCGCGACGAGGTCTGCGGCGCGGTGAACGCAGTGGGTCCGGGGCCGGTGCGGAACGCGGACTTTGCCCGCACGCTCGGGCGAGTGCTCCATCGGCCGGCCAGCATTCCAGTACCGGCCTTTGCGCTCCGACTGGCATTTGGCGAAATGGCCGACGAGGCGATTCTGGCCAGCGCGCGCGTCGTTCCCGGGGTGCTCCAGGCGACCGGATTCACGTTCAAGTATCCGACGCTCGAACCCGCGCTCATTCATCTTCTGCGGCCGGCTACCACGTGAAAGTTTCTTGTGCTCGTCCGGGTGGCCCACAGATTACCCAGATGTACACAGATTATTCTCGGTTTGGCGGATCGCGCGCCAGCGCCTATCAATCTGCGGAATCTGTGAAATCTGTGGGCCCCATGTCATGAAGACATCATCTCCAGCGGTCGTGCTGTTGTCCGGCGGCCTCGACTCCGCCACCACGCTCGCCATCGCGAAGGCCGAGGGATACGAGCTCCATGCCCTGAGCTTCCGCTACGGCCAGCGGCACGCGGTGGAGCTGGTCGCGGCGACCAGGGTGGCGGCGGCGATCGGCGTGGCGGAGCACAGGATCATCGATATCGACCTCCGGAGTTTCGGTGGCTCGGCGCTGACCGCGGACATTCCGGTCCCCACCCAGCCCTCCGAAGGCATTCCCGTCACCTACGTGCCGGCGCGCAACACCATCTTCCTCTCCTACGCCCTGGCCTGGTGCGAGGTGCTCGGCGCGGCGGACATCTTCATCGGCGTCAACGCGGTGGACTACAGCGGCTACCCCGATTGCCGTCCCGAGTTCATTCGCGCCTTCGAGGCGCTGGCCAATCTGGCGACCAGGGCAGGCGTCGAGGGCGGAGTCAGGTTCACGGTGCACGCGCCCCTCATCGCCATGAGCAAAGAGGCGATCATCCGCCGGGGACTGGCGCTCGGCGTGGATTACGGACTCACCCGGAGCTGCTACGCGCTGGATGGGGAAGGAAGGGCGTGCGGGGAATGTGACTCCTGCCGAATCAGACTGAAGGGGTTTGCAGGGCTCGGGATCGTGGATCCCGCGGTGTACGTCTAGCTTTCAACTATTCCCGGAGGCACCATGCCCCGCTGCTCCCAGGGGTCAATCCTGCTCGCCCTGCTCGGCATCTCGGCCTCACTTGCCGCCCAGACGCCGGCCCGGCGCCCGCTCCAGACCAGCGACCTCTACCGGTTCCGATCCATCGGAGACCCGCAGCGTTCTCCCGACGGTGCGTGGGTGGCGTATACCGTCGCCCGGGTCGATTCCGCCAAGGACAAGAGCGATACCGATATCTGGATGACTCGCTGGGACGGCACCGCCACCGTCCGGCTCACCTTCAGCGAGGAATCGGAGACCCAGCCCCGGTGGAGCCCCGACGGCAAGTCCCTCTCCTTCGTCTCCAGCCGCCAGGGCGCCAAGGGCGGCCAGGTCTGGCTGCTCAACATCGGCATCGGCGGCGAGGCGGAAAAGATCACCGAGCTGAAGGGCGGTGTGAGCAGCGTCGCCTGGGCGCCCGACGGCAAGCGGCTCGCCCTCATCGTCAACGACCCCGACTCCGCCGCCGATTCGGCCAGCGCGAAACCCAGACCCATCGTGGTGGATAAGTATCAATTCAAGCAGGACGGCCAGGGTTTCCTCGATTCCCTGCACGCGCACCTCTGGGTCTTCGACCTGTCCACCCGCAAAGCCGAGCAGATAACCAGGGGTGACGCGGACGATGGGGGCGCCGCCTGGTCGCCCGACGGGAAGTGGATTGCGTTCATCAGCGCGCGTGAGCCCGACGCCGACCGCTACGACAACGACGACGTCTACGTGGTCGAGGCGACAAAAGACGCGACGCCCCGCCGGCTCACGACCTTCCAGGGCAGCGACGGCGGGCCCCTTTCCTGGAGTCCCGACGGCGCGCAGGTGGCGTACCGGCAGCAGCAGGAGCCCAAATACTTCGGGTACGGCGGCGGGTTCGGCACGGTGGCGCTCGCACCCGTTGCGGGCGGCCCGACTCGCCTGGTCACCGCGAGCTTCGACCGCGCCATCTCCGGCTCACGCTGGTCGCTGGACGGGAAGTCGCTCCTCGGTCTCGTGGCAGACGATCAGCGGCAGTATCTCGCCCGCATCAGCGCGGCGACGGGGAGCGTGGAGAAGATCGCCGCCACGATGCCGGTGCTGAACGGGTTTTCCGAGGGGAAGGACGGCGCCTTTGCGGTGATCGCCACCGACCCGGCCCATCCCGGCGAGCTGTATGCGGTCGAGAAGTCCGGCATGCGCCGGCTCACCCGTGTCAACGAATGGCTCGACAGTGTTTCGCTTTCCAGCGTCGAAGCCGTGAGTTCGAAAAGTGACGACGGCACCGAGGTGCACGGGATTCTGCGAAAGCCCGCCTCGGCCACCGCCGGGCAGAAGCTCCCGCTGGTGGTGCGGATCCACGGCGGCCCCGCTGGACAGGACGTATTCGCATTCGATTTCGAGAAGGAAGTTCTGGTCGCGCAGGGCTACGCGGTCCTTGCATCGAACTATCGTGGCAGCTCGGGCCGAGGCCAGGCGTACACCGTGGCGATCTTCGCGGACTGGTGCAACAAGGAAGTGCGCGACATTCGCGGGATGGTGGACCAGCTCATCAAATCAGGGGTGGCGGACGAGAACCGCCTCGGTGTGGGCGGGTGGAGCTACGGCGGGATTCTCACCGACTGCATGATCCTGGACGACACGCGGTACAAGGCAGCCACCAGCGGCGCCGGCGTTTCCAATATGTTCGGCATGTACGGCCACGATCAGTATGTGGTGCAGTACGACCTGGAGCTGGGCCAGCCCTGGAAGAATCCCGAGCCGTACCTCAAGGCGTCCAAGGCCTTTCTCAATGCCGACAAGATCCGGACGCCAACCCTTTTCCTCGGCGGCGCGGTGGACTGGAACGTCCCGATCCTGGGCGGGGAGCAGATGTACCAGGCGCTCAAGTCGAACCGGGTAGCGACCGAGCTGATCGTCTATCCCGGCGAGACCCATGGGATCCGCCGGCCCAGCTTCCAGAAGGACCGGCTGGATCGCTACGTGGCGTGGTATGCCAAATATTTGAGTGGGGCGCCAGTTCCGTGAGTGCGACTCAGGAGCAGCGAATACCAGCTCCGCGCGGCGCGGCACCGAGCTGGCCGGCCTGGTGAACGACGCGAGCCTCTCGCGCATTCTGGCGGGGATTCACTACCGGTTCGACATGGTGGCCGGCGGCCAGCTCGGAAGGGCGGTGGCGGAATGGGCGATCGCGCTCGGGGCGCCGTGATGTAGCGCGATGAGATCGGGGGAAACGAGGGCCGGGGGGGGCTTTCATGCGCTCACCCCGGCCCCTCGGCTCATGTCTCGGGAGAACGCAGCGGCCGGTAGGGCCGCCCCTTGACCTTCTCCGGGTCGAAGAAGAAGTCGTGGACGTACTGGAAATCGAAGTTGTTGAGGATGGCGTCGTGCTGCTGCTTGCCGACCGGGTCCTGCAGATCTCCATCCCACGTCACCAGTATCCATTGCGGCTTGTCGGCCTTTGCCAGCTCGGCCATCTCCGGGTCGATCTTGTACACCGGATATCGTTGGGCTGAGGCGCCGCTCCCCTCGAACGGGTCCTGGTAATTCTCCAGCAGCTCATCGGGCTGCAGCGAGAACACCTCCGCCGTTTCCTGCAGGCGGGCGGCATACTTCTCCCGGTTGCCCGCCAGAAGGCTCACCCGTTTGGCATGGCGATTCTCCGCGTCGCGGAGCGCGTTGGCCCTCGCGTTGCCTTCGGGCCAGCTCTTGATGGCGTACTCCTTTTCGCCGGCATGCTTTCTCTCGACCGCGCCGGCCAGCTTCTCGAGGTATTCCGCCTTGGTGATTTTGACGAAGGGGAGCTTGTTGTCCTTGCTCAGCAGCACGAAGGTGCCGTTGGCGGTGCTGCTCTTGAGCTGATTATTGAAGTACGTGATGAACGGCTTCACCGCCGGGTGATGGGAGAGGTCGTACCGCGCCATTTCCGGCGTCACTCGCCCGGCGCCGAAATCCGGAATCAGGAAATAGTACTCCGTGGGCGTATTCAGCACCTGCACCGGCTCACCCAAGACACCGTTGGCCTTGATGGACCAGTACAGATGGCTGTTGGTGAACGGCACCAGCTTCCGGTTCGCGTCGTATTTGAGCTCGAAGTATGACTTGGCGTAGACCCCGTAGGTCTGCGGGAGGGCGGCGTCGTTCTTGTTGTACAGGCCCAGCTTGGGGGAGACGGTTCGTACCACATCGCCCAGGGCCCCCTTCGGCGTGTAGCTGGCCTGGACCCAGTTGGCGAGCGAATCGGCGATGGACAGCTGGATCGCGGAGTAGCGCTTGGCGTCTACCGTCATTGGCGCCCGGGGGCCGCTAAACTTGTAGACCTTCATCCAGCCGATCACGCTGTCTTCGATTGATTTGCGGGGGATTTGCTGGGCGGATGCCGTGGACGGAATGGCCGCCAGGAGCGACAGGAAAAACAGTGGTGCTTTCATGGCTTGACCTTCGCTTTCAGCTCCTCGATCCAGTTCTCGACCACGACGAGCGCTCCGCTTTGCCCCGAATCCTCGCCGATCACCCGCGTCATGAGGAATCGGCCATCGCGGCCGACATCCCAGGGAGTGTAGTAGAGCGCCTCCGCGCCGAGCAGCCCGTCGGGAACGCGGAACAGCACCAGCGGGTCGGCGAATGCGATCGTGGCGCCGGGGATCATACGGGCGGCCATCATGTTCTTGTCACCGCTGAGATAGAACAGCTCCTTGCCGTCTCGGGACCAGAGCGGAGCCAGCCCGCCGCCGCTCGAGACCTGTTGCTTCCCGGTATCGGTGTTCGGGAACGGCCGCACGAACACCTCGGTGCGGCCCGTTTCATCGGACTGGTACGCCATCCACTGGCCGTTGGGCGAGAGCGCGATCGCTTCTTCGTCGAATTCCGTCGCCAGCACCGGCACCGGCACCTTGTCCGTGCCCGGGCGGAGCCCGGTGATGTTCCGGCCCCCTGCGACGGCCCCGAGCGAGCCCTGGCGGAGGATGAGTCCTCGGCTGTCGAGCGTGACCATCCCCTCATCGACGACGCCTTCAAAGAGGACGGAATCGGAGCCTGCGCCATCGGCCCTGTGGAGATACAGCCCGCCCGGCTGGCGGACCGTGACGAAGCTGATGAAGCGGGAATCGGAGGTCCAGCGCGGACGCATGTCCGGCCGCGGATCGAAGGTCACCCGGTACGGCGCGCCTTTGGGGAGCGGTTTGACCCAGATGTCGTCGCCCGAGCTGGTGGAGAGACCGATCGCCAGGCGAGATCCGTCGGGAGACAGCGCCCAGCCGTGATTGTTCGCAAGCGCGGTGAGCTGAAACTTCCAGGCGGTGTCGACCGGCGTCTGCCGTCCGCTCCGGTCCACCCAGACCATCTCGAAGGTGCGCCCGGTCGCGGTGCGTCCCCCGATGATCATCGTGAGGGTGCCGCTCTTCGAGATATGGAACAGGCCCAGCACGGTCGAGAGATCGGTGCCGACGGCGATCTGCGTACCGAGCGGGATGGGGGTTCCGGTGAGCTCCAGGCGGTCGAGATCGAAGGGGACGGCGAAGAGTCCGCCGTTCCCGCTGGTGTAAACGAGATGACCCCCTCCCACCGGAACGAAGACCCCGGTAGACGCACCTCGCAGCAGCAAGCGGGCGCGGTTCGCTTTCAGGTCGAGCACCCAGATCTGGCTCTCGGGACATCCGAGTGCGCAGGACAGAAAGGTCACGCCGCGCCCGCCGGGAAGCGCGATGGGCGACAAGGAGACCAGCGAATCCGACCGCCAGGCAAGCGAAGGGGCGCCGCCGTCCGCGGACACGCGCATCAGGCCTGCCCCGCCCCGAAGCGTATAGATGATGGTTCCGTCGTCGAGCCAGGCCACGCCGTACACGCTGCCGACGCTGTCGCTCGCCAGAGGCACCGCGGTTCCGCCCCGCACCGGGAGCTTGCTCAGTCGCCCGGCGCTGATGAGCGCGATCCACTCGCCATCGGGAGAAAGCGTGAAGCTCGCGGTTCCGGTCGTGCCGGGAATGGGCGTCGCGTAGTAGCTGTCCCGGCGTTTCATCCAGAGCTGGTTGCCGCCTTCGCCCGGGCCGAGATAGACCAGAAAGGAGCCATCGGGGGCCGGAATGGGGGCCGTCGCGCCCAGCACCAGGGCCTGCGTGGGAGGCAGCGCCAGACCGTAGCGGATGACGGGGAGCTCGGGCCGCGGCCGGAGCCAGCCCCACACGGCCATCACCAGGAGCACGGCGGCGAGCGCGGCCATGGCAAGAACGGCTCGGCGGGACTTCGCGGGGGTCGCCGTAGCCGTGCCGGCGGCCGTGCTACTGACGGTGTGGAAGGCCGGGTCAGCAAGCGCCGCCGCGAACTGCGCCGCGCTCGCGAACCGGTCGGCCGGGAGCCGTTCCACCGCTTTCGCGACCGCCGCCGCCACGTTCGCCGGCACCGATTTGCGGAGCTTGGTGACCGGCGCCGCCTCCTCGGTCACAATTTTCATGATGATCTGCTGCGCCGACGCGCCGGTGTGCGGCGGACTCCCGGTGAGCATCTCGTATAACACGGAGCCCAGCGAGTATATGTCCGAGCGCGCGGTCAATTCCTTCTCGGCCGTCGCCTGCTCGGGGCTCATGTAGTGCGGCGTGCCGAGACTCAAGCCGGTCTCGGTCATCCTGCCGCCCGCGGCCGCGGAGAGCGCCAGCGCGATCCCGAAGTCCGCCACCATCGGGCGCCCGTCGTGCAGCAGGATGTTTTCGGGCTTGATGTCCCGGTGGATCACCCCGTGCCGATGTGCGTAATCGAGCGCGTCGGCCACGTCCCGGGTTATGCGCACCGCGTCGTCGATGCCGAGCTGGGTTTCCCGGCTCAGCATGTCGCGGAGGGTTTCGCCCTGGATGTAGGGCATGACGTAATAGAGAAACCCGTCCGCGGTGCCCGAGTCGAAGAGCGGCAGGATGTGGGGATGCTGCAGCGCCGCGGTGGTCTTGATCTCGACCACGAACCGCTCGGCGCCCAGCACGGCGGCGAGCTCGGGCTTCAAAACCTTGAGGGCGACGTGGCGGTCGTGCTTGAAGTCGTGCGCCAGGTACACCGTGGCCATACCCCCTTGACCGAGCTCGCGCTCGATCCGGTAGCGCTCGGCCAGCGCGGCGCGCAGCCGATCCAGGGAATCGCTCAATGGCACTCCGAGGGTGAGACGGGACGCCTCAATGATACGGCGGGCGGGTCAGATATGCAGACGGACGCTCACGGCTCGACCCCGACCACATGCCGCTCCAGCGCACCCGAGAAGGTGTCCTCTCCCACGGTGAGATACAGATGGTCGTCGCTCACCGAGAGCGCGAACGACATCCGGCGATCGAGTCGCGCCACCAACTCGACGAGCATCGCCCGGTCCAGGCTGTAAGACTCCAGCGCCTCGACTCGGTGGATCCGTTCACCAATGAGCTGGGGCAGTACCTGGCGAGGATCCTTGTGAGTGTAGTCCACTACGCGATGCTGCCTGGCTGGCTTTGTGCAGTCGCGCCGCGTCTCCGGCGCGCCCACATCGACCCTCACCTTGAGGGCCCCGGTCAGGTCGCGCACCACGAGCGCCGGCTCGTTCGGTTCCGCGAGCCCTTTTCCAAACGAAATACCCTCGGTGAACTCCAGGCAGTAGGCGAGCACCCGCGTCAGCAGGTATTCCGGGGTCGCCGATGGCTGGCAGGCGACCCGGAGCGACAGTGACTCATAGACCCCGCGGTCCACGTGGGAGAGCTCGATCTCGAAATTATGGATGGTTGCGGTCTGGCCCATCGATCAGGACCGCAGGTTTTCCGCCATCACGGTGAGCACCGCCGTTTGCCGCGCTTGTTGACCACCGGATTGCCGGCGAGGAACCCGACCAGCTTGCGGGCCCGCCGCACTCCCTCGGGAGACAGACGCGGATTGGCCTTGTTGGCCGGCTTCCCGGCGTGGCGGAAGAGAATGATCTGCGCGGGGCGCGTCTCCTGCGGCGGCGCCAGCAGTGCCAGGACAACCGCGAGGTACGTCACGCGGCTACCCGGCCGAGAGTGGCGAGGAGACTCCCAGCTTGAAGCCGTCCGGATCGAGCACCTGAAACATGCGCACGCCCCACGGCATGTCCTTCGGCTCCGACAGGAGGGTACCGCCCGCGGCCTTGATCCGATCGGCAAAGTCATCCACCCGCTGTCCGGTGGTGAACTGGAATGAGCACCCCTGGCCCTTGACCCGGTCCCATCCCTTGGCGCCGTCGTCCCTGCCGATGCTGATCCGCGCCTCACCGGCCTTCAGGCCATATCCCCCCACCTTCCCATCGCGCTCATACGTCCGTTCGATAGTGAAGCCCAGCACGCCCGTATACCACGCAAGGCTCTTGTCGAGATCCTTGACTGTGAGTGAGATGGAGAGAGGCTGGGAGAGGAGGGCCGCAGTCGAATTCGTGCTCATGGGAATCCCGACGAAAGGTGTACCACAAAATAGCCTCAGAGTGGCCTTGCGTAGGTGAGCCGGCGCCTGATCCACTCGACCGGCCCGAAGCGGAAACGTGAGAGCCACCAGGCGCTGAGCGGAATCTGAATCAGAATGATCGCCGCGGGGTCGCCCGCCACGGCGAACCGCCCCGGGAAGTACTGGATGTCGAGCGCGGAGAAGAACGCCATCCCCACGTAGAGCGCGCCCACGAGTCGTCCGGTATGCCGGCGCGTTGTCATGGTTGTCTCTTCCCGGGCGACAGCTCCCGGCCACTCTGATTCTGAGCGAGCAGGGCACGCTCGAGAAAATCGAGCCGTTCCTGCATGGTATCGAGCTCCTCACGGAGCTCTCCAATTGCCGGATCGGGAGGAGCCACGCCAGGCCGGACAGCCTCAAGCCGCTTGATCAACGCGGTCGCAAGGCGAACCATGATGATGCTGACCGCGACAGCTCCGATGAGGGCGACGAATCCGATGACTGGGAGGAAGACTTCTCGCATGTTCGGGACTCCTGAATCCGAGTGCCACGGCCTTCATACGGGTTCGGCCGTGCCCTCCTATGGGATACCTAGAGGACGCTACCGTTTGACGAGAGATGGAGCCGTGGAGTTTCGGAGGGCGTTCCAACGTTGCAGGGGGATGGCGCTCGAGACAGCGCTACCTCGTGCACGGGTCCCGAAACTTCTCCGGCACGACCCCCGTCATATGGGATTCCAATAGGGGAAGCCCATGCGACGCTTGCTGACCGATTTCTTCGACGATCTGCGTTACGCGGGCCGGAGCCTCCGCCGGACGCCCGGCCTGACCGCCTCCGTGGTGCTCACCCTCGCGGTGGGTATCGGAATGACCACGGCGCCGTTCAGCATGGTCGATGCGCTGATCTTCCGGCCCTACCCCGTCCCCCGTTCCAATGACGTCGTCACGCTGGTCGGCACCTCGCGCGACAACAGCTTCGACGCATTCTCCTATCGCGAGTACCTCGACCTGCGGGACCACACCAGGAGCTACGACGGTGTGATCGCGAGCGGGCCGCCGCGGACCGTGGGCTTCAGCGCCGAGCCCGGCGCCACGCCGAGGGGAAAGGGTGGCGTGCTGGTGTCCGGGAATTACTTCTCCGCGCTCGGCGTGGTGCCGCAGCTGGGGCGCACCTTTCGCAAGGACGAAGACGAGGTACCCGGCCGCGATGCCGTCGTGGTGCTCGGGCCGGAGTTCTGGAAGCACGAATTCGCGAGCGACGCTTCCGTCATCGGCAGGACCATCCGCCTCAACGGCGCCGATTTCACCGTGATCGGGGTAGCGCCGGATGCCTTCACGGGATTGCACATCTTCTGGCGGCCCGACGTGTACGTGCCGCTGGCGATGGCGCCGCTGTTTTCGACCGACCCGCAGAAGCGCTTTTTCGAAGACCGCGACGCTCGCGAGCTCGTGGTGCGGGCGCGCCTGAAGGCGGGCACCACCCTCTCGCAGGCGCGGAGCGAGCTCGCCGGGCTCGCGCAAGCCTTCGCGCGCGATTATCCGGCGCTCAATCGCGATCGCGGCGCGTCAGTGCGGACCCAGCTCGAAATGCGCACCCGGGCCGACGACATCAACTGGAAATTCGGCGTGATCTTCACGATCCTCGCCCTGGCGGTGCTGCTGGTGGCGTGCACCAATGTCGCGGGACTGCTGCTGAGCCGCGCCAGCACGCGAACCCGCGAAATCGCCATCCGCCTGGCACTGGGCTCCGGGCGTTTCCGGCTGATCCGCCTGCTGCTGACCGAATCCCTGATTCTGGCACTGCTGGGAGGAGTGGGCGGGATCCTGGTCGGATACGCCGGCCTCAGCTTCATCCAGAAGTTCAGCATTCCGGCCGAGCTGCCGCTCGCGCCCCCCTTCCGGATGGATGGGCGCCTGCTGCTGGCGAGCTTCCTCGTGGCCGTCGCGTGTGCGTTCCTCTGCGGACTGGCACCGGCGCTCCAGAGCACCCGGACCGACCTGGTGAGCGGACTCAAAACGGGCGGTGGTGGCGGGCCGGACCGCAAGCGGCTCTGGGGGCGGAACCTGCTGGTAGTGGCACAAGTCGCCACCTGTATGATGCTGCTCGCGGCCTCGTTCCTGGTGTCCCGGAGTTTCCGGAATCTCACGGTGGGGGGACTCGGATATCCCACCGATAACCTCCTGATGGTGAGGCTCGATCCCCGTCTGGTCCAGTACGACGCGGCAGAGACCCAGCACTTCTACGAGCGGCTGCTCGAGCGGGTACGCAGCGCTCCCGGAGTGCGGAGCGCGGGTCTCACCCAAAACCCTCCGCTCGGCTTGGGCAGGTTCGACGTGCTGGCTTTCGTGCCCGACGCGTTCGAGATGCCGCAGGATCGCGAGAGCTTCACCGCTCCGATGGACGCCATCGACGAAGGGTTCTTCGAGACGATGGGCATCCCGGTCGTGCGTGGCCGCGGCTTCCTGCCCACGGACGCCGCGGACCAGCCACGGGTGGCGGTCGTGAACGAGCAGTTCGTCGAGCGCTATTGGCCGGGCGCCGACGGGCTCGGCAAAAGGATCCGACTCGACCGCGCCAACGGTACGGCGGTGGAGATCGTCGGGGTCGCCAAAACGGTCAAGTATCGAGCCACCGGCGAACGGCCCACCGAGTTTATTTACGTGCCGGTGGCGCAGCATCGGCAAGCGCGCATGATCCTGCTGGTGCGCACCAGCGCCGATCCGCTGCAAACGGTCGCCCCGGTCCGGGAGATCGTGCGCGCGCTCGAGCCCAACCTGCCGCTGCTGGAGACGAGGACCTACGAGGATCTGTACCGGTACCACGTCGTGGAAGGGCCGGGCGTTGCCATCCGGATGGCCGTGATCATGGGTGTGGTGGCCCTGCTGCTGGCCATGGTCGGATTGTACGGGCTGGTGGCCTACAATGTGAATCGCCGGACCCGCGAAATCGGCATTCGCATGGCGCTTGGGGCTGGACCGGCGGCCGCGTTCCGCCTGGTGATGGGCCAGGGCCTCGTGCTGGTCGGGACGGGGGCGGCCGTCGGCCTGGCGATGGCGTTCGCGATCGAGAAGCTCATCAAGGCCACGCTCTTCGATGCCGGCGGCGTGGACATCCTGGTCTATCTCGTCGTGGTGCCGCTGGTGGTGCTGGTGACCTTGCTGGCGGCTTACCTGCCCGCCCGGAGAGCATCCCGGATCGCGCCCACGCTGGCGCTGCGATCCGATTAGCGGTCATCCAACAAGGAGAATACCGAATGAAACACAACGTTATGTTGACCGTGGAGTCGGCGGCGAGTTCGCCAAGTCCAGCGGTGCCTTCTTTTTCGTCTGGACACTCCTAGAGGCGGGTGTCGGACCTGGGCGTGCACCCCGACCAGGCAGGATTTCAGGACATCGCCCACGCCTTCGACCTGAAGTCCAGTCTTGTGGCTGCGCGCGCCACGCTCGAGGCCGCTCTCGAACGCCGGGAGACCCGTGGCTCGCATAACCGCTCCGACTATCCCGACCTCGACCCCGCGTTCCGGGTCAACCTCGTCTGGTCCGGTCCCGGGCGCATCGCGCACGAGACCATTCCTCCCATCCCGCGCGAGATTGCAGCCCTGATGCGCGATGTCTCCAGCGACGGGAAGCTGGTTGAGTAGATCGACGCCTCAGCCCTTCGGGGCCGGTGCGAGTTGGAGTCGTGCAGCCATCTTCACCAGGTCGGCGAGCGAGTCCGCTGCCATCTTTCGCATCACCCGGCCCCGGTGCGCCTTGACAGTGATTTCGCTGATACCGAGCTCGCCGCCCACCTGCTTGTTGAGCCGACCGGCCACCACGAGAGCCATGACCTCCCGCTCCCGCGGGCTGAGCGTCGCGTAGCGGTCTCGCAGCCCCTGCCCTTCCGCCTCCCGTCGCAACGTCGCGCGGCTCCGCTCGATGGCCTGGGCGATGGCGCTCAGCAGCACGTCACTTCCGAACGGCTTGGTGAGGAACTCGACCGCCCCGGCCTTTATCGCCCGGACGCTCATCGGGATGTCCCCATGCCCGGTAATGAAAATGATAGGCAAGTCGAGCCGCTCGGGGGCGACGCGCTGCTGGACCTCGAGGCCGTTGAGATCCGGAAGCGATACATCCAGCACCAGGCAGCTCGGAGCCAGGACGCGCGGGTGGGCCAGGAATTCCCGGGCGGAAGCGAAGGTCTCCGGCTGCCAGCCGGCCGTCTGAATCAACAGCTCCAGCGATTCGCGTACCGAGACGTCATCGTCGACCACGAACACCGTTGCCATGACAGTCGCCATTATGGGTCGGACCTCGCCGTTCAGTTCACCCGAAGCGCGGCATTGACAGCCCCCAGCAGCGCCGTCTCGCTGAATGGCTTGAAGAGACACTCCACCGCTCCTTCGGCGAGCACGCGGGGACGGGTCGTCTCATCGCGGTGAGCGGTAATGAAGACGATCGGAATATCATGCCGGAGACGCGCCAACTCCCGCTGGAGCTCGGGTCCGGACATGCCCGGCATCGCGACGTCGAGGATCAGGCACCTGGTCCGATCGAGGGAATCGGACGCGAGGAATTCCTCGGCCGACGAGAAGGCCTGAACCGCAAAGCCGAGTTCCCGGAGCAAATCGGGTAACGACTCGCGCACCGATTCGTCGTCATCGACGACGGAGACGAGCGAACGTAGGACCATCATGAGGTCCCCACGGCGTGCTCCACATCCGCCTTGGCGGGCGAACCCGAAGGCGTCAACGGAATAGTGAACGCAAAGGTGGACCCGTGGCCATCATTCGGCTCCGCCCACAGGCGGCCATGATGACTCTCGATAATGGAGCGGCTGACCGAGAGGCCGATTCCCATGCCGCCACTCTTGGTGGTGTAAAACGTTTCGAAGAGCCTCGCCACGCCCTGCGGTTCGATCCCCACCCCGGTATCCTGGACAGTCACCCGCGCCCACTTGCCTTCGTCCCGTTCGGTTCTGATCACCAGCTGCCTCGGACGGTCATTGACCTCGCTCATCGCGTCGAGGGCGTTCAGCAACAGGTTGAGGATCACCTGCTGCAGCTGGATCCGATCTCCCGGGACCGGCGGCAGGTCGTCGGCAAACTCCGGGCGCAGGATCACCCGGGCCCTCCGGAGCCGGTGCACCGACAGCGCAATCACCTCCCGGGTCACCGTGTTCAGGTCAACTGATTCGGACTTGGTGGACTTCTTGCTGAAGAGGGCGCGCAAGCGCGTAATCACATCGGACGCCCGGTTGGCGTCCCGAATCGTGCGCCGCGCGGTTTCCAGGGCGCCGTTGATGTTCGGAGGATTGGCGGCCAGCATCCGCAAACAGGTGCTGGCGTTGGTGATGATGCCCGACAGCGGCTGGTTGACTTCGTGGGCGATCGATGCCGTCAGGACCCCGAGGCTGGTGACCCTGGCCACGTGGGCGAGATCCGAGCGGGCCTGGCCGAGCGCCTCTTCCCAGAGCCGGCGCTGCGTCACGTCCTGAACCGCGCCGATGTACTCCAGCTCGCCGGCCTGGTCCAGGAACCCGCGGGCGACCATGTGCAGGTACTTGATCGAGCGGTCGGGCATCTGAAGCCGGTACTCGTATTCGATCTCCTCGCCGCTGCTGCGCGCCCGGTCGATCCTGTCATCGAACAAAGGGAGGTCTTCCGGGTGGACGCGCTCCCCGAACAGCCCGAGCGTCACGGGCACGTTCGGGTCGACCTCGAAGATGCGATAGAGTTGTTCGGACCATGTGATCTCGTCGGTCGCCGCCTTCCAGGAAAAGCTGCCTGTTACGCTGAGCCGCTGACCCTCGGCCAGAAATGCCTCGCTGCGTCGCAACTCCTCCTCCGAACGCAGATCCTTGGCCGCCGCCGCCTGCTTGTGCGCCGTGATATCCTGGAACGTCACCAGAACCCTGCGCTCCGCATGGCCCGGGAACGACAAAGGGCGGGCATCGAGCAGGAGCGTCCGCTGACCCGCTGTCGTCAGGTCGAGATCCACCTCGACGGGCTGGAACGCCTGACTGCCCGCCAGCATGTCGCCGAGCTGCTGGCGCAACGGGGCAAGGGCAAAGGCGCCATTTCCGAGCTCGGAGAGCGGGACTCCGTGCGCCTCATCGCGGGAGACCTCGAACATGGTGTAGAAGGCGCGATTGCCCGACTGGATCCGCTGGTCGGCGCTCAGCACGACGAGAGGTTCGGCGACGGTGTTGAGGATCGCCTTGGTGCATTCACGTTCGTAGATGGCTTGGTCGATGCTTGCGCGGAAGGCGGTCACATCGGTGAACGTCAGCACAGTGCCGCTGACCTGGCGATCGCCTGTCGTGTAGGGGGAGATCCGCACTACGAACCGCTTACTCCCGTCGCGAACATCGACCCGGGACTCCACTCCGCTGGTGATGACCTGGCTGCATCGTTGTTCCATGCGTGGAAAGGCGGCGAGCACCGGGATATCGCGCGCCCCCCGGCCGATTGCCGCTGGGGAGAGGCCGAGCACATCCGCCGCCGCCTGATTGAAGCAGTCGATCATGGAGTCGCGTCGCACGACCACGATGGGAACGTCGACGGTATCAAGGATGCTGATCAGATCGGTCGTCGCCTGGCCCCCTTGGAAACCGGTCCAGCCGCCATTGAGCGTACCGCGCGGCGCCGTCATCAGCCGGTCCCGGCCGCAGCGTACAGCGTGCGGCTGCGTTGGAGGACGGGATCGGCAACCGCCGGGAAAAACTGGCGCAGCGCCAGTAGCAACGCCTGGGCGCGCGGCATCGCGAATGGCTGCCGATAGTCGGCGAGCAGCCGACGTTCAAGCGCAGGGGCTTCATCCGGGCCGACCGTCTCCCGGAGCGCATCGGCTACGGCGCCCTCGAGACGGGCGTAGTCCTCCACGGGAATCAGGTGAGAGTGATTCGTCCCGAGCCTGGGCAACATGTGGGCATGAACGTCGCCGTTGAAATTGTCCATCAGGAACGAGCAGAAGAGCGCGACGTCGTGCTTGTGGCCGAGCTGATCGAACAGGTCTTCGAGGTGCATGCTGGCGGCGACGTCCCCGCGCTCCCACAGGACATTCACCATTTCTCCCCACCACCGCACTTTCGGGTAGCGCCCTCCAGCGCGCGCCTGTTCGACGACGCCCGCGGCGAGCCCGAGGAAGACCGGCGAATCCGGCATGGCGTCCCGCATGAAGCGGGGCAGGAAGTCGTCCGCGTCCACCACCGTCAGCTGTCCGCGTTCCCGCGCCGCTTCCACATCCACGCCTTCGGCCTCGAGGCGTGGGCGAAAGGCGTTCCAGTGGGTGAGCGTGGGCACCAGGATGATGCCCTCTCCGTTGGCGAGCGCAGCGCCGGCGAAGCGACACACGGCGCGGTTGAGAAACTCCTGATCCTGATAGAGCTGCACGATGTGATCGCGTGGGGCGGCGTCCGCCACCACCCGATCCCAAGTCCCACCAAGCTCGCGGTCCATTGTCACCTCAGCGCCACAGGAGAATAGGGGAATCCGGGCGGGGCGTCGATGATACTTAGGTATCGCTTCCAGCCCGCGCTGGCAAGCTCCCTCCCGCCGATTGATACCTTCGAATCGCCGACACCATGGTCCAATAGCTCTGCGTTCCACCGGCCGCTAGGGTGTGCACCCAGGAGCGGCCGCCTCGGCGCCGATCGCAACCCCCTCACCCACCAGGAGACTCCCGTGACTAGCACCATGACCCAGCAGAAGGAAGGCCGTCCCGCCGCATCCGACGCCATTCGCCCCTTCACGTTCCGGGCGTCGGACGAGGAGCTCGCCGACCTGAAGCGCCGCATTCTTGCGACGCGATGGCCGGGGAAGGAGACCGTCTCCGACGACACACAAGGCGTGCAGCTCGCAACCGCTCAGAAGCTCGCCAGCTACTGGGCGACGGAATACGACTGGCGCAAGGTCGAGGCGAGACTGAGTTCATACCCGCACTTCATCACCGAAGTCGATGGGCTGGACATCCACTTCATCCACGTGCGGTCGAAGCATGAGAACGCCCTGCCGATGATCATCAACCACGGCTGGCCCGGCTCCGTGATCGAGCAGCTCAAGATCATCGAGCCACTGACCAATCCCACGGCCCACGGCGGGAGCGCCGCGGACGCGTTTCACGTGGTGATTCCGTCGATGCCGGGCTACGGCTTCTCCGGCAAGCCGACCACGGCCGGCTGGGGCCCCGAACGCATCGCCCGGGCCTGGGCCACCCTGATGGAACGCCTGGGATACCAGCGGTACGCCGCGCAAGGCGGCGATTGGGGTGCGCTCATCGTCGACATGATGGGTGTGCTGGCACCGGCAGGACTGATTGGTATTCACACCAACATGGCCGGCGCGATTCCGCCCGAGGTCGATGCGGCGGCCTTCGCCGGTGCAGCGCCGCCTCCCGGCCTCGACGAAGAGGAGCAACGGTCTTTCGAGCACGTCTCCTTCTTCTACAAGTTTGGGCTCGGCTATGCCCTGGAGATGGGGAACCGGCCGCAGACGCTGTATGGGCTCGAGGACTCCCCGGTGGCCCTGGCCGCGTGGATCATCGATCATGACATCTGGACCTACCGGCAGATCGCCCGGGTCTTCGACGGAGCCACCGAGGGCTTCACCCGGGATGATATTCTCGACAATATCACCCACTACTGGCTGACCAAGACGGGGGCCTCGTCGGCTCGCCTCTACTGGGAAAACAAGAAGGCCTTCTTCGCCCCGAAGGGGGTCACGATTC
>Ga0210377_10001499_pt1 | contig 21342 bp, 18 predicted proteins | sample PLM4_65_b1redo_FD_155480 | JGI IMG/M metagenome (GOLD analysis project Ga0210377, IMG submission 155480) | Groundwater sediment microbial communities from an aquifer in East River, Colorado, USA - PLM4_65_b1 redo | ecosystem: Environmental > Terrestrial > Soil > Riparian zone | place: USA: East...
CTTGATCGCGCTTGCCGGGGTCACCATCATCACCATCCGGCGGCCCGCCCAGGGCGAGCCGCCGCCGGTACGGTGAGCATGACTGCCATCATCGAACGCCCCTCGCCCAATTTCAACGATCGCCCGAAAGGCGACGCGGCCGGCTCGGCCGTCGCGGGCGGTGCGGCGGTCGATCTTCTCATCCTCCACTACACCGGCATGCGCACCGCCGAGGAGGCGCTCGCGCGCTTGTGCGATCGGGCGTCCAAGGTCAGCGCGCATTACACGATCGACGAGGACGGCACGATCTATCGCCACGTGGCGGAGGAGAAGCGCGCCTGGCACGCGGGCGCGAGCTACTGGGCCGGTGCGCGCAATCTCAACGACCGCTCGGTCGGGATCGAGCTGGTCAACCCCGGCCACGAGTTCGGCTATCGCGCGTTCCCCGAGGCGCAGATCGCGGCGCTGATCGGGCTCGGGCGCGCGATCGCCGCGCGGCACGGGATTCCGCCCCGGCGCGTGCTCGGCCATTCCGACGTGGCGCCGAAACGCAAGGCCGATCCGGGCGAGCTGTTTCCCTGGCCGAGGCTCGCGGCCGAGGGCCTCGGCATCTGGGAGCCGCGCCCGCGCATGGACATGAGCCGCTCGATCCAGGTGCCCGAGATCCAGGAGAACCTCGCCGGCATCGGCTATGAATGCCCGGCCAGCGGCGTGCTCGACGAGGACACGCGCGCCGCGGTGACGGCCTTCCAGCGCCATTTCCGGCCACGGGAAATCTCCGGCATTCCCGACGGGGAAACCGCGGCGCTGGCCGCGCTGCTGCGGCGGCGATTCGGTTGAGGCCTCCGGCGAGTGGAGGCCCGGCGGCGGCAGGATGTACAATGTCAATCTTGCGGCTACGATCGCGCAACCGGATATACGCGCGACGGCAAGGGGCGCATCGCGGGGACGGGCCATCCCCTCACACGGAGCACTGTCATGGATATCGGCCCCAAGCGACGTAGGATGATGTTCGGCCTTATCGCGTTTTCCGTGATTTTGGCACTCGCGATTCTCCTGACCGCCTTCGATCTTTGGGACGGACGCATACGCATTTTCGTCTTGATCGGCATATTCCTGTTCCCTCTTTTCATCGCCGCCTTCGCGACTGTGCTGTTCAGGAACCCGACGACTCTGCTCACGCTTTCGCCGGAGGGCATCTTCTTCCGCCTGCCCGCTTTGGGCTTGGTGCCGTGGCGCGACATCGCCTCGGCCGAGATCGTCCGCTCGGGGCCGTTGCGCGTCCGCTGCCTCGGCATCGAATTCGCCGGGCCGATGCCCAAAGCCGGTCTCCTGCTGCTGAGCCTGGTCGGCATCGGCAAGAAAAAAATCGACGGACGTCAGCGCCTCATATTCGCGCTGCGCCAGCTCGACCGATCGGAAGCGGAGATCGAGGAGGCGCTCGCCCGCCTCCGTCCAGCCTCCGCCAAGCTTGCCAGCGGCCAGTCGGGAGCGACCGCGCGTGCATCGTGAAGAACCGATCGGTCCAAATCAATGCGGGCATTTGGAACCGGCATTTTTGTTTAGGGGTCGCTTGCGAGCGTGGCGCAACCACGCCATGTTCAAGACGGTGCCAGACGGTCGGATGGCCGCGGCCGGTGCCTCACGGCGCCGGGCGAGGAAAGTCCGGGCTCCACGGAAACACGGTGCCGGGTAACCCCCGGCGGGGGCGACCCCAGAGACAGTGCCACAGAGAACAGACCGCCGGCGCGCCTTCGGGCCCGTCGGCAAGGGTGAAACGGTGCGGTAAGAGCGCACCGCGTGCCCAGCGATGGGCATGGCACGGAAAACCTCACCGGGAGCAAGACCGAATAGGGGCGGCGCGTTTCCCTTCGGGGAAACGAAGCGCGTTTCCGCGCTGCCGTCCGGGTTGGTTGCTTGAGGCGCGCCGCAAGGCGCGTCCTAGAGGAATGGCCATCGCCTTGGGGCAACCTGGGGCACAGAACCCGGCTTACAGACCGTCTGGCGCCGAATTTCCCCCCGGCTGCATTGCCCGTGCTCCGCGCCCGGGTTTCTGGTATGATGGCTCTAGGGCAGGACGAAAGTAGAACATCAGCATAGGCTCTGATGTTCTCCAATAGTTCTCGCGCTATTCTTGGTGAGAACGAAGAAAGACCTCCGCGAAGGCTAGAAAAGATGAAGAGAAGCTTTCCAAACCCAAGAGAATCCGTGACTTAATACTCGTTTTCCATTGACGCCCATGATTTCCCATGATATCCCATACAACCTAGAGCTAGGGTTGGCGGCTTGGGAAACGTGATTTTCGGCCGCTCCGCCCTGGTGGGGACGTGCGGCGTATGGGGGTTTGAGGCCGCGAGCACGAGCGCCACAAACTGAGTGCGCCGCCCACGAGTTTCGGGCGGACATGGCCGTTTTCTTCGGCAATCACACGATGAAGATCGACGGCAAAGGCCGGGTCTCGATGCCCGCGGCCTTTCGCGACGTGCTGACCAAGTCCGGCCCCGCCGAAGCCGTGCTGATGCCGACCGAGGGCAGCGCCGTGATCGAAGGCTGCGACCGCGCCTATGTCGACGAGCTGGTCGGCCGCGCCTACACGCCGGGGTTGCTGCCGGAACCGGCGCGCGAGCGCATCATGCTGATGCTCGGCGAGATGGTGACGCTCTCGGTCGATCCCGAGGGACGCTTCGTTTTTCCCGCAGCGCTGCGCGGCCACGCCGCGATCGAGGACACGGCGGTGTTCGTCGGCCAGGGCCGCACCTTCCAAATCTGGAATGCCGCCAAGTTCAGCGAGGCGCGCGAGCAGACGAAGGCCAAGCTCGGCGGCGAGAAGCTGTCGCTGACCTCGCTGTTCTTCCTCGGCGAGGGGCAGAAATGAGCGCCGATCGGCACGATCGCCACCTCCCCGTGATGCGCGCGGAAATGCTCGCCGCGATAGCGCCCCGCGACGGCGGCATCTATGTCGACGGCACGTTCGGCGCCGGCGGCTATTCGAAAGCACTCCTCGACGCCGCCGCGTGCAAGGTCTACGGCATCGACCGCGACCCCGACGCGATCGCCGGCGGCGAGGCGCTGCAGCGCCGCTATGACGGCCGCCTCGATCTCATCCAGGGCCGTTTCGGCGACATGGCCGAGCTCTTGGCCATGCGCGGCGTGCGCCTCGTCGACGGCGTGGCACTCGATCTCGGTGTTTCGTCGATGCAGCTCGATCGGGCCGGGCGCGGCTTCTCGTTCCGCTTCGAGGGCCCGCTCGACATGCGGATGGAGAAGTCGGGGCCGAGCGCCGCCGACATCGTCAACGGCGCGAGCGAAGCCGAGCTCGCGGAGATCATCGGCAGCTACGGCGAAGAACGCCATGCGCGCCGGGTGGCCAAGGCGATCGTGAAGGCTCGCAAGGAGGGTCCGATCGCCACGACGGGGGCGCTGGCGGAGATCGTGCGCCGCGCCGTGCCGCATGGGCGCGACGCGATCGATCCCGCCACGCGCACCTTCCAAGCGCTGCGCATCGCGGTCAACGACGAGCTCAGCGAGATCGACCGCGGCCTCGCCGCCGCCGAGGCGGTGCTGGCGACGGGCGGCCGCCTCGCCGTGGTCGCGTTCCACTCGCTCGAAGACCGCCGCGTCAAGTCCTTCCTCCGCGTCCGCAGCGGCCAGGCGCCGCGCGGCTCGCGCCACGCGCCCGACTCCGCGCCGAATGGCGGCCGCGCGCGCGCTCCCAGTTTCGAAGTTCCGCAGCGCCGCCCGGTGGGCCCGGGGCAGGCCGAAATCGCGGCCAATCCCCGGGCCCGCTCGGCGCGTTTGCGCAGCGCCGTGCGCACAGCGGCCCCCGCCTGGCAGCACGGCGACCAATCCCGGAGTGCAAGACCATGAAGCGCCTCACCCGCCTGCTCTGGCCGCTGCTGTTCGCCGGCATGGTGTTCGCCGTCTATCATCTCAAAGCCCAGGTCGAGGAGCGCGAGAAGGACCTCGCCCGCATCCAGCGCGCGATCGAGGACGAGCGCGAGGCGATCCAGGTGTTGCGCGCCGAGTGGAGCTACCTCAATCAACCCGGGCGCCTCCGCCGCCTCGGCGTCACACGGCTCGAGCTTCGGCCGGTCGCGGCGAAGCAGATGTCGTCGTTGGACCGTCTCGCGCAGCGCCTCGCCGAAGGCGCGCCGGTCGAGATCGCGCCGCGTCATGCAGCATTGTCCGAGCTGGGGATGGGTCCACGGTGATGATGGGCCGCATCCGCGAGCTGTGCCGGCCGCTGTCGCCCGGGGGTCAGTGCCGCCCGGGCCAGCCCCGTTTCGAAGGCCGGCTTGGCGCCGCGATCGAGACCGGGCGCACGCGCCTGCTCGTCCTGGGCGGCCTCTTCTTCCTCGCCTTCGCCCTCGTCGGCGGAAGGCTGGTCGATGTCGCGTTGCTGAAGACCCCGGCCGACGCCAAGCGCGGCACGGCCAAGACCGGCGTCACCGACACCGACGGCCGCAGCGAAGCCTTCCGCGGCGAGATCGCCGACCGCAACGGCGAGCTGCTCGCCACCAATCTCGTCACCTGGTCGCTCTATGCCGACCCCAAGATGGTGATCGATCCGGAAAAGACCGCCGCCCGCCTGGCGCGCCTGTTTCCCGAACTCGACCGCCGCGAGCTGGCCGAGAAGCTCAAGCCGTCCGACAAGCGCTTCGTGTGGCTCCGCCGGCATCTGACGCCCAAGGAATATCAGGAGGTCATCGCCGAAGGCCTGCCCGGCATCGGCGGGCGCAAAGACCGCCGCCGCGTCTATCCGCACGGCGCGCTGGCCGCGCACGTGATCGGCTTTGCCGATGTCGACAATCACGGCATCGCCGGCATCGAGCGCCAGTTCGACGGGCGCCTCCGCCGCGGCGACCGCATCACGCTGTCGCTCGATCTCCGCGTCCAGCACGTGCTGCGCGAGGAGCTGGCGGCGGCGATGAAGCGCCACAACGCGATCGGCGCCATGGGCACGATCCTCGATGTCCGCACCGGCGAGGTCGTGGCGATGGTGTCGCTGCCCGAATTCGATCCGCACGATCCCAGCCGCTCGAGCGAGGAGAGCCGCTTCAACCGCGTCACTCTCGGCACCTACGAGATGGGATCGACGTTCAAGATCCTGAACACGGCGATGGCGCTCGATTCAGGCGTCGCGACTCTCGAAAAGGTTTATGACGCGCGCCAGCCGCTGAAGCACGGCAAGTTCACGATCAACGACTATCACGGCAAGGGCCGCGCGCTCTCGGTGACCGAGATCTTCCAGTACTCGTCCAACATCGGCTCGGCCAAGATGGCGCTCGAGGCCGGCACGGCGCGCCAGCGCGCGTTCATGGGCCGCGCCGGCATGCTGAGGCCGATCGCGCTCGAGCTGCCCGAAGTCGGCGCGCCGCTCTATCCGCGCGACTGGAAGCCGCTCAACACCATCACCATCGCCTACGGCCACGGCCTCTCGGTGACGCCGCTCCACCTCGCGATGGCGGTGGCCGGCATCGTCAATGACGGCCAGCGCGCGCCGATCACGCTGCTGAAGCGCGATCCCAAGGACGCCATCGCCTATGTCCCGGTCGTGAGCGCCAAGACCTCGGCCGAAATGCGCAAGCTGTTGCGCCTCGTGGTCGAGAAAGGCACCGGCCGGCGCGCCGAGGCGCCGGGCTATTTCATGGGCGGCAAGACCGGGACCGCGGACAAATCGGCCGGCCGCAAGGGCTACCGCCGAAACACGCGCATCGCGTCCTTCGTCGGCACCTTCCCCATCAACGCGCCGCGCTACGTAGTACTTGTCATGATCGACGAGCCCAAGGCGAGCGCCGAGACGCCCGAGGCCACCGGCGGCGTGGTGGCGGCGCCGGTCGTGCGCGAGGTGGTGCTGAAAGCAGCGCCGCTGCTGGGCGTGCTGCCCGCCGAGAACACGTCGGAAGCGCCCGACGACAAGACGCCCAAGGCGGCCCCCAAGCCGCCCAAGCCGCCGGCCAAGCCCGCGGCGCGCCCGGTTCCCAAGCTCGAGCGCGCGGCAACGGAGTGAGGGAATGAAGCTGGCGGCGCTCCTCGATGATCCCAAGCTGGCCGCCGACCCGGCGCTGCTCGAGACCGAGATCGCCGGCATCACCGCCGATTCGCGCCAGGTGAAGCCGGGCTTCGTGTTCGCCGCCCTGCCCGGCGCCAAGGCGGACGGCCGCGCTTTCGTCAAGGACGCGCTCGCCAAGGGTGCGGCCGCCATTCTCGCGCCCGCCGACACGCCGGGGCCCGGACCCTTCGTGCGCGACAGCAATCCGCGCCGCCGCCTGGCACTGATGGCGGCGCGCTTTCACGCCAAGCAGCCCTCCATCGTCGTCGCCGTCACCGGCACCAGCGGCAAGACCTCGACCGCGTCCTATTGCCAGCAGATCTGGACCCGGCTCGGCTACAAGGCCGCGAGCATCGGCACGCTCGGCATCCGCGGGCCCGGCGTCGACCGCTACGGCTCGCTGACCACGCCCGATCCGGTGGCGCTCCACGCCGACCTCGCCGCCCTGGCGAAGTCCGGCGTCACCCATCTCGCGATGGAAGCCTCGAGCCACGGGCTCGACCAGTATCGCCTCGACGGCGTGCGCGTCTTCGCCGGCGGCTTCACCAACCTCGCCCGCGACCATCTCGACTATCACCCGAGCATCGAGGCCTATCGCGCCGCGAAGTGGCGCCTGTTCGGCGAATTGCTGCCGAAGCGCGCGACCGCGGTCGTCAACGCCGATTCCGACGAATTCCCGGCGCTCCGGGATCTTTGTGCCCAGCGCGGCCTAGTACTCCTCCCCTATGGCCGCGCCACTGAGGCGGCCGGGTTGCAGCTCCTCGCCGTGGAGCCGCAGCCTGGCCGCCTCGCTTTGTCTTTTCGCTATCGCGACGTGGCCTATCGCGCCGACGTGGCGCTGGCGGGCCGCTTCCAGGCCTGGAACGTGCTGTGCGCGCTCGGCCTCGTGCTCGCCACCGGCGCGCCGCCCGGCGAGGCGGCGGCGACGCTCGGCGCGCTCGAGGGTGCGCCGGGGCGGATGGAACTGGCGGCGCGCCACCCCAACGGCGCGCCGATCTATGTCGACTATGCGCATAAGCCGGACGCGCTCGAAGCGGTGCTGAAAGAGGTGCGCCCGCAGGTGCGCGGCAAGCTCGCGGTCGTCTTCGGCTGCGGCGGCGACCGCGACCGCGGCAAGCGCCCGATCATGGGTGCCATTGCGATCAAATACGCCGACCGCGTCTACGTGACCGACGACAATCCGCGCTCCGAAGTTCCGAGTGCCATCCGCAGGCAGATCCTGGCCGAAGCGCGCGGCGCCACCGAGATCGGCGACCGCGCCGAGGCCATCGCCGCCGCCATCGGAACACTCGCCCCGGGCGATGCGCTGGTCATCGCCGGCAAGGGACACGAGCAGGGCCAGATCGTGGGCGACAAGGTATTGCCGTTCGACGACATCGCCGTGGCAAAGCGGGCGGCGGCCGCTTTGGGGAGCCGCGGATGAGTGCCCGCGCCGTGCTCTGGAGCGATGCCGAGGCGGCGGCGGCGACCGGCGGGCGGGCGAGCGCGCCCTTCGCCGCGCGCGGCGCTTCGATCGACACCCGCACGCTCGCGCAGGACGACCTCTTCTGCGCCATCGAGGGCGTGAGCCAGGACGGCCATCAATATGTGAGCGCCGCGTTCAAGGCCGGCGCCGCGGCGGCGCTGGTGCAACGCGACCGCATCGCCAAGCCCGCAGGACCGTTGCTCGAGGTCGAGGACACGCTCGTGGCCCTCGGCGCGCTCGGCCGCGCCGCGCGCGAGCGCACCAAGGCGCGCATCGCCGCCATCACCGGCAGCGTCGGCAAGACCGGGACCAAGGAGGCGCTGCGCATCGTGCTCGCGGCGCAAGGCTCCACGCATGCCAGCGAAGGCAGCCTCAATAACCATTGGGGCGCGCCGCTCTCGCTCGCGCGCATGCCGCGCGACACCGCCTATGGCATCTTCGAGCTCGGCATGAACCATCCGGGCGAGATCGCGCCGCTCGCCAAGCTGGTGCGCCCGCATGTGGCGCTCATCACCTGGATCGCGCCGGCGCACACGGCTTTCTTCAAGTCGGTGGCCGAGATCGCCGACGCCAAAGGCGAGATCTTCGCCGGCATGAGCGGCGGCACCGCCGTGCTGCCGGGCGACAACGAGCACTACGCCCGCCTCCGCCGCCATGCCGAGCGGGCGGGGATCGAGCGCATCCTGACGTTCGGCGTGCGCGCCGACGCCGAGGCCCGGCTGATCGATGCCGATCTCGGCGCCACCCACAGCACGGTGACGGCCGAGATCCTCGGCACGCGCCTGCGCTACACGATCGGCTCGCCCGGCCAGCACTGGGTCGCCAACAGCCTCGCCGTGCTGGCCGCCGCGCAGGCGCTGGGCGCCGATCTCGCCCAGGCGGCGGCCGCGCTGGCCCAGGTGCAGCCACCCAAGGGCCGCGGCGCCCGCCATCGCGTGGCTTTGGCGCAGGGCGCATTCATGCTGATCGACGAAAGCTACAATGCCAGCCCCGAGGCGGTCCGCGCGGCCCTGGCGACGCTCGCGCTAGCCGCACCCGCGCCGGGCGGCCGGCGCCTCGCGGTGCTGGGCGACATGCGCGAGCTTGGCGACGAGGCCGACGCCATCCACGCCGCCCTCGCCCCCGCTTTCGTCGAGGCCGGGGTCGACAAGGTCTTCACCTGCGGCCCGCATACGGCCGCGCTCGACGCGGCGCTGCCGGCCGCGTTGCGGGGCGCGCATGCCGCGGATTCCGCGGCCCTCCTGCCGCGGGTCACCGCCGCCGTCCGGGCCGGCGACGTGGTTATGGTCAAGGGCTCGCTCGGCAGCAAAATGGCGCCCATCGTGCAAGCCCTCTTGGCGCTGGGCTCCGCGTCTCCTACCAAGACGGGACGCTGATCCCAGGGAGCGCGCGATGCTGTTCGAACTGCTCTTCCCCTTGACCCAATATGTCGGCGAGTTCCGGCTGTTCCAGTATCTGACCTTCCGCAGCGGCGGCGCGGTGATCACGGCGCTGCTCATCGCCTGGGTGATCGGCCCGGCGGTAATCCGCTGGCTCAAGAGCAAGCAGCCCCAGGGCCAGCCGATCCGCGCCGACGGGCCGGAGACGCACTTCAAGAAGAAGGGCACTCCCACCATGGGCGGAGTCCTGATCCTCGTCGCGGTGACGGTCAGCACGCTCCTGTGGATGGACATGTCCAGCGGCTATGTCTGGGCGGTGATGATCGTCACGCTCGGCTTCGGCGTCCTCGGCCTCTTCGACGATTTCAAGAAGCTCACCAAGCGTTCGAGCGCCGGCATTTCCGGCCGCGCCAAGCTCATCGGCCAGATCGTCGTCAGCGGCATCGCCGCCTATTGGATCATGCACCTCAACTGGGCGGCCGAATTCCGCCCCGGTGTCGATCCCGCGCTCCCGATCGCGACCGGCCTCGCGATCCCGTTCGTCAAGGACCACCTCGTCAATTTCGGCATTTTCTATCTCGCCGTCGCGATCTTCATCATGGTCGGCGCCTCGAACGCCGTGAACCTCACCGACGGGCTCGACGGCCTCGCCATCATGCCGGTCATGATCGCGGCCGGCGTGTTCGGCTTCATCGCCTACCTCGTCGGCAACGCGGTCTTCGCGCGATACCTGCAGCTCATGTTCGTGCCCGGCGCCGGCGAGCTCACCGTGTTCTGCGCGGCGCTGGTCGGCGCTGCGCTCGGCTTCCTCTGGTTCAACGCGCCGCCGGCGATGGTGTTCATGGGCGACACCGGTTCGCTCTCGATGGGCGGCGCCCTCGGCGCGGTCGCGGTCGCGATCAAGCACGAGGTCGTGCTCGGCATCGTCGGCGGGCTGTTCGTGCTCGAGACCGTGTCGGTGATCGTGCAGGTGGCCTCGTTCAAGCTCACCGGCAAGCGCGTCTTCATGATGGCGCCGATCCACCATCACTTCGAGAAGAAAGGCTGGGCCGAATCCACGGTCGTGGTCCGCTTTTGGATCATCGCCGCGGTCCTGGGGCTGGTCGGCCTGGCGACGTTGAAACTGAGATGAGGCGATGATCCGGATCAACGGCTATGAGAAAAAGCGCATCGCGGTCATGGGGCTCGGCGTCGCCGGGCTCCCGACCGCGCGCGCGCTCATGGCCAGCGGGGCCGTGGTCCTGGCCTGGGACGATGGGGTCGACTCGCGCAACAAAGCGGCGGCGGCGGGCGTGCCGATCGTCGACCTGCTCGCGAGCGACTGGGCCGGTGTCGACACGCTCGTGCTCAGCCCGGGCATCCCGCACACTTTCCCGAAGCCGCATCCCATCGCCGAGCGCGCGAGGAAATCCGACGTCGCCATCGTCTGCGACGTGGACCTGCTCGGCCGCGCCGAGCCCGCCGCCACCTATGTCGGCGTCACCGGCACCAACGGGAAATCGACCACCACCGCGCTGATCGCGCACATCCTGAAGAGCGCCGGGCGCAAGATCGAAGTAGGCGGCAATCTTGGCCCCGCCGTGCTCGACTTCGCGCCGCTCGGCAAGGACGGCGTCTACGTGCTCGAGATGTCGTCGTACCAGCTCGAGCGCACCTTCTCGATCGCGTTCGACGTGGCGGTGCTGCTCAATGTGAGCCCGAACCATATCGACCGCCACGGCGATCTCACCGGCTACGTCGCCGCCAAGACGCGCATCTTCGCCCCGACCCAAGGGGTCGGCGGAATCCGCAAGCCGCAGACCGCCGTGATCGGCGTCGACGACGACGAGACGCGGCGCATCGCCGACGCACTCGCGACGGATGACCGCCGGCGCGTGGTGCGCATTACGCGTGAGGTGCCCAAGCAAGGCATGGTCGGCGCCGAAGGCGGCAAGCTCGTCGACCGCAGCGAAGGCGCCGCCCGAACCGTGATCGATCTCAAGGACGCGCCCGATCTCCCCGGCCGCCACAACGCGCAGAACGCCGCCGCCGCCTACGCGGCGACGCGCGCGCTCGGCGTGGCGCCCGAGGCGATCGCGGCGGCGATGAAAACCTATCGCAGCCTGCCGCACCGGCTCGAGCGCATCGCGACCGTCGACGGCATCGTCTACGTCAACGACAGCAAGGCCACGTCGCCCGAGGCCACGGTCTGGGCCCTCACCTCCTACGACCGCGTCTACTGGATCGCGGGCGGCCTCTCGAAGGAGGTGGGCTACGACGCGCTGGTGCCGCATCTCGGACGCATCGCGCACGCGTTCCTGGTCGGCGCTGCCGCCGAGGAAATCGCAACCTTCCTCGCGCGCCACAAGATTCCCTACACGGTCGCCGGCACGCTCGACCGCGCGGTCGCCGCGGCGCACGCCAAGGCCAAGGCCGAACACGCGGCCAAGGTCGTGCTCCTGTCGCCGGCCTGCGCCTCGTTCGACCAGTACACGAGCTTCGGCGCGCGCGGCGACGCGTTCCGCGCGCAGGTCAAGACGCTCGGAGGGCACCCATGAGCACGAGCCTCGCCCGCACCGATACCAGCATCGTCGGCCGCTGGTGGTGGACGGTCGACAAGCTGACCTTGAGCGTCCTGATGCTGCTGATCGTCGCCGGCGCGGTGCTGACTCTGGCCGCGGGCGGGCCGGCCGCCGCGCGCATCCAGGTCGACAGCCTCCATTTCGTGCGCCAGCAGATGGCGATCATCGTGATCGGCCTCGGCGTGCTGATCGGCACCTCGCTGCTCTCGCCGCGCTGGGTCAAGCGCATCGGCGTGCTCGGCCTGCTCTTCGTCTGGCTGCCGCTCACGGCGCTGGCGACGTTCTACGGCCCCGAGATCAAGGGCGCGCATCGCTGGCTGCATATCGGTTTCTCGCTGCAGCCGTCCGAATTCCTGAAGCCGTGCTTCGCGATCTTCGCCGCCTGGATGTTCTCGCTGGGGCGCGAGGATAAGGGCTTTCCGGGCTGGCTGATCGCGACCGTGCTCGGCGCGCTGATCGTGGCGCTGCTGGCCAAGCAGCCCGATATCGGCATGGCGGCCGTGATCTGCGCGATCTGGTTCAGCCAGATCTTCCTGGCCGGCCTCGCCTACATCTGGGTGGGCGCCGCGGTCGTGGCCGGCGCCGCCACTTTCGCCGCGGCCTACTACACGATCCCGCACGTCGCGCAACGTATCAAGCTGTTCCTCGATCCCTCGAGCGGCGACAACTACCAGATCGACCGCTCGCTCGGCGCCTTCATGAGCGGCGGGCTGTTCGGCAAGGGCCCCGGCGAAGGCACGGTCAAGGCGCAGCTCCCCGACGCGCATAGCGACTTCATCTTCGCCGTGGCCGGCGAGGAATTCGGCCTGCTCGCCTGCCTCATCATGGTCGCCGCCTACGCGGTCGTCGTGATCCGCGGCCTCGCGCGCGTGTTCGACGAGAACAACCTCTTCGTCATGTTCGCGGCGACGGCGCTGCTGATGGGCTTCGGTCTCCAGGCCTTCATCAACATGGCCTCGGCGCTGAACCTGATACCGACCAAGGGCATGACGCTCCCGTTCATCTCCTATGGCGGCTCGTCCTTCGTCGCCCTCGCTTTCGGCATGGGAATGGTGCTGGCGCTGACCCGGCGCCGGTCGGGAGCAAGCATATGAGCGCGCAGGCGAGCGGCGCGAAGCGCCCGGCCGTTCTCGCCGCCGGCGGCACCGGCGGCCACATGTTTCCGGCCCTGGCTTTGGGGGAGGAGCTCTCCCGGCGCGGGCGCCGCGTCGTCGTCTTCACCGACGACCGCGGCAAGCAATACGCCGAGAAGATCGCCGGCATCGAGGCCATCGTCGTGCCCTCGGCCTCGCCCGCGCGCGGCGGACCCTTCGGCCGCGTCGGCTTCCTCTTGACGCTGGCGCGCGGCGCCTGGGCCGCGAGCCGCCTGCTCCGCCGCCTCAAGGCCGAGATCGTCGTCGGCTTCGGCGGCTACGCCTCGTTTCCGCCCGGCTTCATGGCCGGCCGCCAGCGCCTGCCGCTGATCCTGCACGAGCAGAACGGCTATCTCGGCCTCGCCAATCGCAAGCTCGCGCGCACCGCCGCGGCGATCGCGGTCGCGTTCCCGAAAGTGGTGGGCATCCCACCGACCCGCGCCGAGATCGCGCAGGTGGGCAATCCGGTGCGGCCGGCGTTTCTCGAGATCCGCGAGCAGCCCTTCGCCGCGCCCGGGCCGAGCGAGCCGTTCCGGATCATGGTGATGGGCGGCAGCCAGGGGGCGCGCATCTTCAGCGAAGTGATCCCCGAGGCGGTGGGCCGGCTCGATGCGACGCTGCGCGCGCGGCTCGACATCTCGCAGCAATGCCGCCCCGAGGACCTCGCCGCGGTACAGGCCATCTACGCCAAGCTCGGCGTCAAGGCGGCGCTCAAGAGCTTCTTCGACGACGTGCCCGCGCGGCTCGGCGCCGCGCATCTCGTCATCTGCCGCGCCGGCGCCTCGACCGTGACCGAGATCACCGTCGCCGGCCGCCCGGCCATCTTCATCCCCTACCCGCACGCCGCCGACGACCATCAGCGCTACAACGCCGAAGCGGTCGCCGCCGCCGGCGCCGGCTGGGCGATGCCGCAACCCCAATTCACCGCCGATGCGCTGGCGGCGCGCCTCGTCGAGCTCGCGCACCGTCCGGCCGAGCTTGCCCACGCCGCGGCCGCCGCCCGCGCCTTCGCCAAGCCGGACGCCGCCGCGGCGCTCGCCGATCTGGTCGAAAAACACTGGCGCCCGAGGAACGCATGATCAGCACCATTCCGCTCAACGTCGGGACCATCCACTTCGTCGGCATCGGCGGCATCGGCATGAGCGGCATCGCCGAGGTGCTGCACTCGCTCGGCTACCGCGTGCAGGGCAGCGACCAGGCCGACAGCGCGAACGTGAAGCGCCTGGCCGGGCTCGGCATCAAGACGCTGGTCGGGCACAAGGCCGAGAATCTCGGCGACGCTGCCGTGGTCGTGATCTCCTCGGCCGTGAAGCCCGACAATCCCGAAGTCGTTGCCGCCCGCGCGCGGCGCACCCCGGTCATCCGCCGCGCCGAGATGCTCGGCGAGCTGATGCGCCTGAAATGGGCGATCGCGGTCGGCGGCACGCACGGCAAGACCACGACGACGAGCATGGTCGCGCACATGCTCGAGACGGCGGCGTGGGACCCCACCGTCATCGTCGGCGGCATCAGCAATGTCAGCGGCAGCAATGCCCGCCTCGGCAAGGGCGATTGGATGGTGGTGGAGGCCGACGAATCGGACGGCTCGTTCCTGCGCCTGCCCGCGACCATCGCCGCGGTCACCAACATCGACCCCGAGCACCTCGATCACTACGGCAGTTTCGACAAGCTGCGCGAGGCGTTCGTGAGCTTCGTCGGCAACATCCCGTTCTACGGCTTCGGAGTCCTCTGCATCGACCATCCCGAGGTCCAGGCGATGATCCCGAAAGTGGGCGACCGGCGCCTGATCACCTACGGGACCTCGCTCCAGGCCGACGTACGGGCCGTGAACGTCCGCTTCGACGCGGCCGGCGCCCGCTATGACATCGAGTTCAAGCAACGAGGCAGTAAGGCCAAAAAGCGTTACATAGATATTGCGCTTCCATTGCTGGGCGAGCACAATGTGTTGAATTCGCTTGTGCCTGCTGCCATAGCTTGGGAACTAGATATTGATGAGGGCGTGCTGCGGCATGCGTTGGGGAGTTTCCAGGGCGTCAAGCGACGGTTTACCAAGACCGGCGAAGCCAATGGGATTACGGTCATAGACGATTACGGGCATCATCCGGTCGAGATTGCAGCGGTGCTGAAGGCGGCGCGCCAGGCCTGCAAGGGCAACGTGATCGCCGTCCTGCAGCCCCACCGCTACACGCGCCTGCGCGATCTGTTCGAGGAATTCTGCTCGTGCTTCAACGCGGCCGACAAGGTCGTGATCGCCGACGTCTACGCGGCCGGCGAGGCGCCGATCGCGGGCATCGACCGCGCGCATTTCGTCGACGGCATCCGCGCGCGCGGCCACCGCAACGTGAAGGGCCTCGCGAAGGCCGAGGATCTGCCCGCGCTCATCGCCGACATCGCCGAAGCCGGCGACTATGTGATCTGCCTCGGCGCCGGCAACATCACCGCCTGGGCGCACGCGCTGCCGGGCCAGTTGAAGGCCTTGGCCGGAGGGCGTGGATGAGCGCGCCGGCAGCCCGCGAGCGCCTGATCGAGCGCCTGCCCAAGGTGCGCGGCGACCTCGAGGAGCGCGCGCCGCTCGACCGCGAGACTTGGTTCCGCTGCGGCGGGCCGGCCGACGTGCTGTTCCGCCCGGCCGACCGCGACGACCTCATCGACTTCATGCGCAACAAGCCCAAGGACGTGCCGCTCACGGTTATCGGCTACGGCTCGAACCTGCTCGTGCGCGACGGCGGCGTGGCGGGCGTGGTCGTGCGCCTCGGCAAGCGCCTCGCCGAGATCGAGATCGCCGGCGACCAGATCAGCGCCGGCGCCGGCGCGGGCGACGTCGCCGTGTCGGCGGCGGCGCGCGATGCGGGCCTCGCCGGCTTGGAATTCCTCTCCGGCATTCCCGGCACCATCGGCGGCGCGCTGCGCATGAACGCCGGCGCCTATGGCCGCGAGATGAAGGACGTCGTGGTCGAGTGCAAGGCGCTCGATCCCGACGGCGGCCTGCACAAGCTCAAGCTCGAGGAGCTCGGCTTCGCCTACCGCCATTGCGGCGTCGGCGAGGACTGGGTCTTCACCAGCGCCGTCATGCGCGGCACGCGCGACGACAAGGCCAAGATCGCCGAGCGCATGGCCGAGATTCGCCGCCAGCGCGAGGAGACCCAGCCGATGCGCACGCGCACCGGCGGCAGCACCTTCGCCAACCCGCCCGGCCACAAGGCGTGGAAGCTCATCGACGAGGCGGGCCTGCGCGGCTTCAAGATCGGCGGCGCGATGGTGTCGGAGAAGCACACCAATTTCCTCATCAACACCGGCGGCGCCACCGCCACGGAGATCGAAGGCCTCGGCGAGGAGATCCGCCGCCGGGTCAAGGCCAAGAGCGGCGTGACACTCGAATGGGAAATCCGCCGCGTCGGCCTGGCCAAGGAGGCGCGCGCATGACGAAGCGCGTCGCCGTGTTGATGGGCGGCTGGTCGGCCGAGCGCGAGGTCTCGCTCTCCTCGGGCGCGGGCTGCGTCGCGGCCCTGCAGCGCGCCGGCTACGACGTGCGGCCGATCGATCTCACGCGCGATGTCGGCGCCTTGGCGCGGGCGCTCGAGCCCAAGCCCGACGTGGTCTTCAACATCCTGCACGGGCCCTTCGGCGAGGACGGCCGCGTCCAGGGCCTGCTCGACATGATGGCGATCCCCTACACCAATTCGGGCGCGCTCGCCTCGGCGCTCGGCATGGACAAGGCCGCGAGCCGCGCGATGTTCAAGGCCGCGGGCTTGCCGATGGCGCCGGGCGAGATCTGGGACCGCACCGCGCTGCTCGCGCACACCGAGCCCGAGCGCCCTTACGTCGTGAAGCCGATCAACGAGGGCAGCTCGGTCGGCGTCCACGTCGTCTTCCAGGGCGACAATATCGATCTACGCATGATCGCGGCCGACTTGACCGCCCACACGCGCGTGATCGTCGAGAAGTACATCCCGGGCCGCGAGATCCAGGTCGCCGTGATGGGCGACCGCGCGCTCGGGGCCATCGAGATCCGCACCAAGCGGCGCTTCTACGACTACGTCGCCAAATACACGCCCGGCGCGTCGCAGCACGTGATGCCGGCGCCGATCCACGCCGACGCCTATCGCGGGGCGTGCGATCTCGGCGTCGCCGCGCACAAGGCGCTGGGCTGCCGCGGCGTGAGCCGCGTCGACCTACGCTACGACGACACGCATGGCGAGCCCGGGCAGCTCTATCTGCTCGAGGTCAACACGCAGCCGGGCATGACGCCGACCTCGCTGGTGCCCGAGATCGCCCAGCACAACGGCGTCTCGTTCGAAGCGCTGGTCTCCTGGATGGTGGAGAACGCGGCATGCGACGCGTGAAGGACCGCGCCGCGCCGCTCGATTCCCGGCTGATGGTCAGCCCGGTCGAGATCATCGCGCGCGCCGCCGCCACCGTCCCCGACCGCCCGCCGGGCGAGGAAGCCGAGGATGGCGTGCGCGTCTGGACGGCGCCCCAATCCAAAGACGACACGATCGTGGTGCCGCCGGCGGCACCCTTGCGCCGCGCGCAGCGCCGCCCCAAGGACACGCTGCGCTACGCTTGGTTCTACGCCTCGCGCGGCGCGCTGGCGGCGGTCCTGCTCGCCGCGATCGTGGGCGTGCCGGTCTGGCTGCTGCGCAGCGGCACGCTCGACGACGCCGGCCGGCAAGCGGCCGACGCCTACACGAACTGGCGGCGCGACGCTGAGATGGGGTCGGCCGTGCGGCTCGACCGCCTCACCGTCGAGGGCCGCAACCGTACGCCGCGCGACGCGCTGCGAACCGCGTTGCAGATCAAGAAAGGCGACAACCTCCTCGTCGCCGATCCGTGGCTGATCAAGCGCCGCCTCGAGGCGCTGCCGTGGATCCGCACCGCCACGGTCGAGCGGCGCTATCCCAATTCGGTCATCGTCAACATCGTCGAGCGCAATCCGGTCGCGCGCTTCCGCGACCGCGGCACGATCGCGCTGGTCGACGAGACCGGCGACCTCATCCGCGTGGCGGCCGAGAAGGAGCACGACAATCTCATCCTGCTCGCGGGCGACGGCGCGCCCGAGGCCGCTTCCGCCTTGCTCAAGCTGCTCGAGGACGATCCGGCGCTGGCGCGGCGCGTCGTCTCCGCCACGCGCTACGGCCTGCGCCGCTGGGATCTCGCCTTCGACAACGGCGCCATCCTGCGCCTGCCCGACGGCTACGAGCGCGCGGCGCTGGCCAAGTTCGGCGAGTTCGAGCGCCAGCACAGCCTGCTCGCGCGCGGCGCCGTCACCTACGACATGCGCCTGCCCGACCGCCTCGTGATCCGCAATTCGCGCACCGCCACTCCGGCGGTAGCGCCCGCTCCGCCCGAAAAGCCTGGCGCAGCCAAGAAGCCCAAGAAGGCGGGATGAGCCGATGTCCATGAGCGAAAAGAAGAACGGAAAGCCGCGCCGCGACATGGTCGCCGTGCTCGATCTCGGCACCAGCAAGACCGCGTGCTTCCTCGCCAAGGTCGAGGAGGATGGCTGGCCGACCGTGATCGGCGTCGGCCATCAGCCGAGCAGGGGCCTCCGCTCCGGCGCCGTCGTCGACATCGAAGGCGCGCGCGGGTCCGTGACCGCCGCCGTGCACGCGGCCGAGCGCATGGCCGGCGGCGTCGTGAAGCGGGTGTTCGTCGGCATCGGCTGCGGCCGGCCGACGACCGAGCAGGTCTCGGTCGCGATCGATACCGGCGGGCGCGAGATCGGCCCGGCCGACGTGAGGAAAGTGCTCGACCTCGGCAAGTCGCGCCACTCGCCGACCGACCGCGAGCTGCTGCACTCGCTGCCGATGGGTTTCCGCGTCGACGGCCAGCGCGGCATCCGCGATCCGCGTGGCCTGTTCGGCAAGTCGCTCGGCCTCGATCTCAACATCGTCACCGCCGAGGCCGGGCCGGCGCGCTCGCTCTCGACCTGCGTCGCCGGCGGCCATCTCGACGTCGAGGCCTTCGTGGTGACGCCCTACGCCTCGGCGCTGGCGTGCCTGGTCGACGACGAGATGAAGCTCGGCTCGATCGTCATCGACATGGGCGGCGGCACCACCGACATCGCGGCGTTCCAGGACGGCGCGCTCGTCTTCGCCGATTCGATCCCGATCGGCGGCGGGCACGTCACGCAAGACATCGCGCACGGGCTCTCGACGCCGATCGTCCACGCCGAGCGCATCAAGATCCAGTACGGCGCCGCGGTGCCGCAGCCGGGCGACGACCGCGCCGTCATCGACGTGCCGCAGATCGGCGCGCCCGAGGAAGGCCCGCCCAACCACATGCCGAAGAGCCTGCTCGTCGGCATCATCAAGCCGCGCGTCGAGGAGACGTTCGAGCTGGTGCGCGCCAAGCTCGAGACGAGCGGCCTGCCGAAATCGGCGGGCCGGCGCGTGGTGTTGACCGGCGGCGCCAGCCAGCTCGCCGGCGCCGACCAGATCGCGGGCTCGGTGCTCGACCGCCAGATCCGCCTCGGACGGCCGCGCCGCCTGCGCGGGCTCGCCGAATCGGCCACCGGCCCCGGATTCGCCGTCGCCGCCGGCCTCATCCTTTACGCGCTCGAGCGCCACGACACCGGCGGCATGGCGTCGCTCGCCGCCCTCGCCCCGCCGAAACCCGTCCGCCTGCGCTTCTCCAAGGAGCGCAAGCCCCAACCAGAGGGTCCCGCCCAGCCCGGAGCGATCCGGCGCCTCGGGACTTGGTTCCATGACCATTTCTAGCCCCAGCAAGCCCCACCGTCCCGCGGCCAAGCCCCAGGCGCCAGCCGCAACACCGAATCGTCGCCCGAAGGAGGACCCCATGACGCTCAACCTGACCCGCTCCCGCCAGCCGCAGGAGCTTCGCCCGCGCATCATCGTCTTCGGCGTGGGCGGCGCCGGCTGCAACGCGGTCAACAACATGATCCGCCTCAACCTCGAGGGGGTCGAATGCGCGGTCGCCAACACCGACGCGCAGGCGCTGGCGCTCTGCGTCGCCGAGCGCAAGATCCAGCTCGGGCTTTCGATCACGCAAGGGCTGGGCGCGGGCTCGCGGCCCGAGATCGGCCGCGCCGCCGCCGAGGAAGCGTGGGACGAGATCTCGGCGCAGCTTCAGGGCGCGCACATGGTGTTCATCACCGCCGGCATGGGCGGCGGCACCGGCACGGGCGCCGCGCCCGTGGTGGCGCGCGCGGCGCGCGAGCAGGGCCTGCTGACCGTGGGCGTCGTCACCAAGCCCTTCCACTTCGAGGGCGCCCACCGCATGCGCCTGGCCGAGACCGGGCTCGAGGAGCTGCAGGAGGTGGTGGACACGCTGATCGTGATCCCGAACCAGAACCTGTTCCGCGTCGCCAACGAGAAGACGACCTTCGCCGATGCGTTCCACATGGCCGACACGGTGCTCTATTCGGGCGTCCGCGGCATCACCGACCTCATGGTCATGCCCGGCCTCATCAACCTCGACTTCGCCGACATCCGCACGGTGATGAGCGAGATGGGCAAGGCGATGATGGGCTCGGGCGAGGCCGAGGGCGACAATCGCGCGATCGACGCGGCCGAGCGCGCGATCTCGAACCCGCTGCTCGACGACACCTCGATGGCGGGCGCGCGGGGCCTGCTCATCAACATCACCGGCGGCCCCGACCTCACGCTGTTCGAGGTCGACGAGGCCGCGAACCGCGTGCGCGACGAGGTCGATCCCCAGGCCAACATCATCTTCGGCTCGGCCTTCGACGAAACGCTCAAGGGCCGCATCCGGGTCTCGGTCTTCGCCACCGGCATCGAGAGCCAGGTGGAGCAGAAGGCCAAGGGCGAAGCGGCCCGTGTCGGCATCGCGCGCCCGGCGCCGGTGCGCACGCCGATCGAGCCGGCCGAGCCCGTGCAGCAGCGCCCGGCCGCGGTCGCGCCCGCGCCCCAGCCCGTGGCCGAGCCGGCGCGTCCCGAACCGGCGCGCCCCGCGGCGATGGCGCCGGTCGACGCGCCGATCCCGCGCCGCGCGCTCCGCGATTCTCCGGTTCCGCCGCCGCGCCCGGCCGCCCGTGCCGAGCCGGAGTACGAGCCGGTCGCCGAGCCGGCCGTGGCGATGGACGAGGCCGGCGAGCAGCCCGACATGTTCGTCGCCGCGCGCGCGGCCGTCGCCGAAACACGCCGCGCGGCCGCCGAGCGCGCGGTCATGGAGCGCGCGCCGGTAGAGCGCCAAGTGACGGAGCGCACGGCTGCCGAACGACCGCGCCCGGCAGCGCCGCTCGCAGAGCGGGCGCAGCCGGGCCCGCGCATGGAAGCGCCGGCGCCGGCGCGTCCGCGCGTGGTGGCGCATGTCGACGACATCGAGCCCGAGCGCAGCAGCCCCGAGCGGCGGTACGCGCCCGAGCCGCGCCATGAGGGGCGTGGATCCCGGCCTTCGATCTTCAATCTCTGGCGCGGTCGCCGCGACGAGGGCGGGCGCGCCGAGCCCGAGGCGCCGACGGTGCGCGCGCGCAGCGCCGATCCGGCACCGACCCCGTTGCGACCGGCGCAACCGCAGGCCGAGCCCGTGGCGCGGCCCCCGAGCGGGCCCACGATCGAAAACCAGGCCCGGCGCAGCAAAGAAGACGACGTGCTCGAGATTCCGGCGTTCCTTCGCCGTCAAGCCAACTGAGTGAAATAACTAAAGCGTGTAGACTCGCGCGGAGACAACCGAAACACTCGGTAACAAAGCGTGACTTGAGCGGGTTGGCCTGGGTTGCTAGGGGTTACCAGCAGCACGGGGCTCCCGCTCAAAGCTTTTGGCTGCTACCATAATACGGTGCCGCAAAGGC
>Ga0210377_10001500_pt1 | contig 21341 bp, 17 predicted proteins | sample PLM4_65_b1redo_FD_155480 | JGI IMG/M metagenome (GOLD analysis project Ga0210377, IMG submission 155480) | Groundwater sediment microbial communities from an aquifer in East River, Colorado, USA - PLM4_65_b1 redo | ecosystem: Environmental > Terrestrial > Soil > Riparian zone | place: USA: East...
GCCGTTTCTCTTTTCGCGATCGCGTGCCAGAACTCAATTCTGTGGCGTCGAGGAACCGGTCATCCTGCGGGCCGGCTGCGCTTGATTTCGCCTCCGCCCACCCCCCGCCGCCTCCCTCCGAGGGCCCGCAATGTCGCATCAGGGTTAGGCCGCTGTCCGGGTTGTTCGAGCGCTTCTTCAAGTGCGAGCGCAGGCGGGCGCCGCGGATCGCCGGCGACTTCTCGGTCGCAATCCACCCGGAAGGCCTCGCGGACCCGATCCAAGGCGTCGCGCGCGATCTCGGCATGGGCGGAATCTGCGTCGCGACGCGCAGGCTGCGCGGGACGGCTCGGGTCGCTGGCAGGACCGTCTCGATCCCATCTGGCGTGGCGCTGCCGACGGGCGGCTATGAGCCCTTCTCCTGGATGGATTCCAGGTAGTCGAGGATCGTGAGGATCGCGCCGCGCTGACGGGAATCCGGCATCGGATTGGGTATCTGCTCATAGAGGCGCGTGCCCCAGATCGGCATCTCGCGGCTGCCGTGCGCCAGGATGGGCTCGCTGCCGTCGATGGTCCGCACGAGCTTCTGCTTGGGCAGGGGTGCTCCGTAGCGCGTGGTCAGCCGACGCAGGTTGCTGGGCTTCTGCGTGAGGATGGGCACCACCAACCCGTTGCCGTCGGCGAAGACGCCATGGCAGACGGCGCAATACTGTTGATACTGGGCGTATCCCGGATGGCTGGCATTGAGCTTTTCCGAGAGCGCCGGCTTGGTCTCCTCGGCGAGGGCTGCGAGCGACGCTGCGAGCAGCAGGGCCACGCAGATCGCAGTACGACGCATCGGTTCGTCCTCCTGCGACCGCAGGGAGCAAACGACGTGCCAGCCTCGGGCTCGCTGGCGGGCTTCGGCTACGCGATGTGGGGTAACGGGCCTCGGTGTGGGACCGTCTGGGACGGCTCGTCACGAGCTCCCGGCTCTTGGGGCCCGATGCGCGACTCGACCTCAGGGCGCGCAACGCGAGTTCCGTACAATCCCGGCCAGCGGGGGAGCGTGGGCGGAATGCGCGGTCGGACGATCTCGAGCGAGCGCCGCCGCAGCCGGCTCCACGCGGGCGCGCTCGGCCTCGCCTGCCTCGCCCTCCTCGCGCTGCCGGCGCTGCGTGCGGGCGCGGAGGCCGCGAGCGCCGAAGCCCTCGTCGACGAGCGCGCCGCGGCCGTGCGCGCCGCGAAGGCCGGGATCGCGGTGGCGGCGGGCGCGCTGCTCCTCTTCGGCGCGTGGCTGCGGCGGAGGGGCCGCCCCGAGGCTCTCCGCGAGCTGCGCGACGTGGCGCTCGCCGCGCTCGGCCTCGCCTCGCTGCTCGCCTCCTGGAACTTCCTGAACTTCCATTACACCGGCGTGGTCCATACGCACGAGCTCTTCAACTACGCGATCGGTTCGCGCTACTTCGACGAGCTCGGCTACGAGCGCCTCTACGAATGTGTCGCCGTGGCCGACGCCGAGGCGGGCCTCCTCTCCCGGGTGGAGGAGCGCCGCATGACGGACCTCGCGACCTACGAGCTCCGCGGCACGCGCGCGGTGCTCGCCGACCCGGGTCGCTGCAAGGGCCGGTTCTCGCCGCGGCGCTGGGCGGAGTTCGCGCGCGACGTCGGCGCCTTCCGCGACCTGTTCCCGGCCGAGCGCTGGGAGGCGCTCCAGCAGGACCACGGCTTCAACGCGACGCCCCTGTGGGCGGCGATGGGCCGGCTCGTCGCCGCCCCGATTCCAATCTCGCCGGCGGGGCTCCGCGTGCTGGCGTCGCTCGACGCGCTGCTCGACCTCGCCGCGTGGGGCCTCGCGGCGGGCGCCTTCGGCTGGCGGGCGGCGTGCGTCGCCCTCGTCTACTGGGGCACGAACCAGCCCGCCGGCTACGAGTGGACGGGAGGCGCGTTCCTGCGCCACGACTGGATCGCGGCGATGCTGGTCGGGCTCGCGATGCTGCGCCGCGCGCGGCCGATCGCGGGGGGCGCGTTCTTCGGGGCCGCGGCGCTGCTGCGCGCCTTCCCGGCGGCGCTCCTCGCCGGGCCGCTCCTCGGCGCGCTCGCCGAGGCGCTGCGCAGCCGCCGGCTCGCGCCGCCCCGCGAGGTCCGCCGCCTGCTCGCCGGGGCGCTCCTCTCCGCTGCGGTCCTGCTCGCGGTCTCGGTGGCGAGCGGCGGCGCGGGCGCGTGGCCGCGCTTCGCCGCCCGCATCGCCCACCACTCCTCGGTGCCCGCGACGAACACGATGGGGCTCCGCACGCTCCTCTCCTACACGCAGGAGGGTCGCTTTGCGGTCCTGCTCGCGGAGCACGCCGACCCCGGACGGGAGTGGAAGCAGCGGCGCCGGGCCGCCTTCGCGGAGCGGCGCGCGCTCTACGCGCTCGTCGCGGGCGCCTACGTCGTGCTGCTCGCGCTCGCTGCCGCCGGGCAGCCGCTCTGGGTCGCGGCGCTGCTGGGGACCGGCCTCGTCCCCTTCGTGCTCGACGGCGCCTGCTACTACACGGCCTTCCTCGCGGCCTGGGGGCTCCTGTGGCTGCGCTCCGAGGTGGTGGGCGCGGGGCTCTGCGCGCTCGCCGCCCTCCAGTGGGCGATCGTGGCGCGCTGGCCCGAGCCCGACGACGCCTTCACGGCGGCGAGCCTCGCGATGCTCATCTTCGTCGCTGCGGCGACCTGGCTCGTCGCGACGCCGCGCGCGCGGTCCGCGCCGTGAGTCCGGTCGCGTAGCCCACCGCGGCGCCGCGGATCGATGCGCGGAGGCGTTCGAGGTCGGCGCGGACGCTGTCGGCGCCGAGCAGTCGAGCCGCGCGCGGCCCTGCCTCAGGGCGCGCCGAGGTAGTCCATCTTCCCCAGCTCGACGCCGGCCTGTCGCAGCAGCGCGTAGGTCAGCGTCGCGTGGAAGAAGAAGTTGGGCAGCGAGAAGTGCTTCAGAAACACCTCGCCGGTGAAGGGCAGCGTCCGGCCGGGGCCCAGCGGCAGCAGGATCTCGCGTGTCTCCGAGCCGTCAATTTTCGTTGCCGGCAGCGACTGCGCGTAGTCGATGGTTTTCTGGATGCGCGCGCGCAGCTCGTCGAGCGAAGCCTCTTTGTCCTCCCACTTCGGCGGCTCGAGCCCGGCGAGGCGCGCCACGCAGTTCTTGACGGCGTCGCTCGCGATCTGGATCTGCCGCGAGAATGGCAGCATGTCCGGCGCGAGCCGCAGTCCGAGATAGTTGGTGGGGTCGAACTTCTTGGCCTTGGCGTGGGCCTCGGCCTTGTCGAGCCACGCCAGCATGTTGTTCAGCATGCGCACGAAGATGGGAACGCTCGCCGAGTGCATCGAGAGGGGCATGATGTCTCCGGAAGCTTGGGCGCTGGGCCGGATGCTACCGGCTCCGGTCCGATTCGCACGCTGACGCCGAATCGATCCGGAACATCCGGCGGCCTCGTCTCGATGACGAGGGCGAGCGGAACCCCGAAGCGCGCCACCGTCGCGAGCACGCGACCGCGGAAGTCGCGTTCGCAGTGGTGACGCGTCCCGGCGACCACGAGCTGCGCGTCCTCATCGGCGCGGACGACGCGGAAGCGCGCCGCGCGCAGACGGTCGTCGCGCAAGGCCTCCCGCAGGTTCGGCAGATAGCCGGGGCAGCTCGCAAGGCTGATCGTCTCGGCGGAGGGCGGCGGCGCCCGGTGCTCGACGACCCAGGCCACGCCCTCGCGGTAGCTCAGCCCGAGGACGTCCGTCTCATAGCTCTGCGCCGAGCGCTCGAGACCTCCCGCCACGCTGCGGTTGAAGTAGACATACTCGTAGGGATGTAGGCAGAGCCCGTCCACGAGTGTCAGCCCTCCGAGAGCGAAGCCCGCGATCGCCACCGCCGCACGCAGTCGGGCCGAGCTGCACGAGCGCAGGAAGGCCACCAGGCCGGCTCCGAAGAGAGCCGCGAGCGGCGGCAGCACGAACAGGAAGTGCCGGAGCCCATCGAACTGGATCACCCGCGACACCCACGCGATCGCGAGCGGAAGCGCGGCGCAGGTAGCCACGATCCCCGCGGCCGCCGCGCGTAAATCGCCGAGCGAGAACCGGCGCACGCCGGCGGCGAAGGGCACGGCCCCGAGGAGACCGAGGGCGGCGAAATCCGGGAGCGAGATCGCGAGCCAGCGCAGCGTGTAGTGGCGCGGAAGCCTGCTCAGCAGAAAATCCCGGCCCTCGAAGAACACGCTGAAGTCGATCTGCTGCCGGCCGGTGATGTCGCGAAAGTACGCGAGGGCCTCGAGCGGGCGCGCGAGGGGCTGCGCCTGCGCCCAGGGCCAGCCGAGCAGCATCACGCCCCACGCGATCAGCACGCTGCCCGCGCACCCCGCCGAGAGTGCGCCCACGTCGGCGAACGAGGGCGTGGATCGACCCCTCGCGGTCGAGACGCTGGCTCCCGCCAGCCACCAGGCGGCGGCGAGACCGAGATAGCCCAACGCGAAGACCGCCCCGACGCGGATGCCCAGGAGGGCGCCGCACGCGATTCCGATTCCCAGGACCAGGCGCAGGGGAATGCGCGGCAGGTGGCGGAGGCTCGCGCAGATCAGGAGGACCGCGAAGGCGTGGACCACGGCGAAGGGCACGTCCTTCGGGTTCACGAGCAGGTTTCCGACATAAACCGGTGTCAAAAGCAGGGCGAGCGCGGCCACGAAGCCCGCCGCGCGCGAGTGCAGGCGACAGCCGAGCCCATAGGTCGCCGCGAACGCGAGACAGCCGAACACCCCCGTGAAGAGGTGTCGCGTCGCCGTGCGATCCCACGGCGAGATCCGGACGGCGAGCTCGGCCAGGATCTCGAAGAACCCACCATAGAAGACGAGATGATCGAGCCCGGGCCCGAACCGCGGCGTCGACCCGCTCGAGAGCGCGGCGTAGCCGTCCACGAGAGCGATGCCGAGCGGGGCCTGCACCGCCTCGTCGACGTTGTAGCCGGAGGCGGCGAATCCGAAGATCACGAACGCGAGCGCCAGCGCGAAGACGGCGAGCGCACCCGCGCGCCAGATCGGGTCGTCGGCGCGGGAGAAGCGCCCGCCGAGGTGGGCATCCACCGCCGCCCACGCGCGCGGCGGGACGGCGGCCGCGAGCAGCGCGAGCAGCGCCACGCCGACGAGCGGCGCGCGAGGCGAGAAGGCGAGCCATGCCAGCGGCCGCGCGCGCGAGCCTGCCACGCCGGACGGCAGGCTCGCCGGCGCCACGCAGTACAGCTCGAGCTCGACGACGTGGTGCACACCGCGCCCCGACGCCGCGTCGAGGCGGACGTAGCGCGCGCGAGCATCCAGCGCCGTCGTGCTGCGGCGCGAGATGCCGCGCCCCGTGGCTGACTCGGGGAGCATCCAGAGATCCGTCCAATGAGCGCCGTCGTCGGAGACCGCGACGACGTACCCCTTGTGGTCCGCCTGGAGGAAGCCCGCGCGAACGCGCCGGCTGGCTCCCAGATCGTAGACGAGCGTGGCGAGCTGCGACCAAAGCTGGGTGGAGACGTCGGGTGTGAACGCGGCGCCTTCGCCGAGAATCCGCTCATCGGTCGCGCGCGCGGGATCGCGCGCATCCACCTGCCAGGCCGGGCTTCTGCGCGAGAGCAGGTTGCCCGACGGACACTCCTGCGTCCCCTGTGCTCGCAGCGGGCCAGCGGAGCCCACGAGCACGCACAGCGACGCGAAGATCGAGGCGAGCAGCGATCGGCGGTTCGGTCCGAGCATCGGGTGGGCTGGTGGTACCGCCTCGCTGGAGTTCGCACGCACGATACACCTCGCGGCGACGGCCGCACGCGCTCGCGCACCGGATCCCCTGCGATAGACTCGCGACGCGCGCGGAGAAAGCCTCGAGCGTGCCGTCGCGATCGGGAGTCCGGCCGGTGAACCTCAGCCTCGTCTTGCCGGCCTTCGACGCCGCGCCGTTCATTGGCGCTTCGGTGGCGACGCTACTCGCGTTCCTGCGCGATCGCTCGGCGCGGCTCGGGAGCTTCGAGATCCTCGTCGTCGACGATGGATCGCGCGACCGGACCTCCGAGATCGTCGCGCGCGCTGGAGCCGAGGTCAGCTGCCTGCGCCTGCCCCGCAATCTCGGAAAGGGCGCCGCGGTGCGGCACGGCATGCTCGCGGCGCGAGGGACGCAGCGGATCTTCGTGGACTGCGATCTGCCGTACGCTCTCGATGCCATCGAGTCGATCGATGCCGAGCTCCGGGCGGGCGCCGACGTCTGCATCGGCGACCGCGGGCTTCCGGACTCGAGCTTCCAGAACGAGCGCAGCTGTCTGCGCCGGGTCGGGAGCGCCGGCTTCACCGTGCTGGTGTCGCGCATCCTGCTTCCGGGGTTTCGAGACACCCAGTGCGGGATCAAGGGGCTCCGCGGCGAGGTCGCGGACCGCCTCTTCCCGCGCTGCACGATCGACGGCTTCGCCTTCGACGTCGAGCTGCTCTACCTCGCGCGCCAGGACGGGCTGCGCATCTCGCGCATTCCGGTGCGCTCGGTCGGCAACGCGCCGTCGTCGATCCGGATCCTCCGCGATCCCCTGCGCGCGCTGCTCGACACCCTTCGCATCCCCTCGCGCCACGGCTCGCTCCGCGAGCCAGCCTGCGCACCCGCGGCGCCCTCCGTAGCCTCGCCGCGTGCGAACGACCCGGCGGACTGAGCGCCGCCGATGCGCAGCCGCAGACCCCAGGCGGTGTCGCGACGGTTCGGCGCGGGCGTCGCCTGCCTCGTCGGTCTGATCTGCGGGTGCGGCCCGGAGCGGATCCATGACTTCTACGTGCTCGCCCACGCCGACGACGACCTCTTCTTCATGAACCCGGACCTGCGCGCGAGCCTCGCGGAGGGAAACAGCGTCCGCGCGGTCTTTTTGACGGCCGGCGATGCGGGCGTCGCGCGCGGCCTGCGTTATGCCCGGGCCCGGGAACGCGGGAGCCAGGCGGCCTACACCGCGATGCTCGGCGCGTCTCACCCCGAGTGGATGCCATTCGCCCCGGACGGCTCCCGCGCGTTGCACGGAGCCGCCCGCTCCGACGCTCCCGTGAGCCTCGTCTTCCTGCGGCTCCCCGACGGCGGACCGCGGGGCACCGGCTTCGCGGCGACCGGCGGCGCGAGCCTCGAGCGGCTGTGGACCGGGGAGATCGACTCGCTCCGCCCCATCGACGGGGCGCCGGGCTTCACGAAGGCGGACCTCACCGCGACGCTCGCCGACCTGATGCGCGAGTTCCGCGCGGATCGCATCAACACGCTCGACCCGAGAGACGCCTACCCGGAGGGGCACTCGGACCACCGTCACGCGGCCCGCTTCGCGCTCGCCGCGCGCAGCGCTGGCGCGAGCGAAGCCCGGCTGCGCCTGTACCGCGACTACAGCAGCCTGCTCGAGCCGGCGAATCTGTCGGCGCAGGAGTGCGCGCGGAAGGCGGAGATCATCGCCGCCTACGCCGCGAGCGATCCGCTGGTTCCCCGCGCCATGAGAGGCACGCCGTGCCAGAGCGACACCGGCTTCTACGAACGCTTCCTGTGGCGGCAGTACCAGGTCGCCCCTGCCCCGGCCGCGACCGACCCGCAGACGCGCTGAACGCGCGCAGCGCTGCCACGCACAGCGGAGCGTCCATTCGGGCGCGAGGGCCGGCGCGAGACGATCAGTCAAGTGTAGAAAATCTCCCGGGTCAGGGAGTACGGGACCGTGAGCAGCAGCATTCAGGCGGGATGCGTATAGGCCTGCACTCGCTCGGCGACGTTTCAGCGCAGCCCGTAGCCGTTCACGAAGTTGTCGATCACGCGGAAGGTGATGAAGGCGTCGTCGCTCAGCCATGCGGTGCGCAGCAGGACGCAGGCGAAGCTTGCGAGCGCCACCCAGCGCATCACCCGCAGCGCACGTTCGACTCGAACGGACCGACTACTGGCGTGCATCGATCGGCGTCGTCTGCCGGGCGGTTGCGGAGCGCTCCGGCGCGCCTGCATCCCGATCGGGGCGAGCGCCGTGGCGGGTCCGAAACAGCACGTTCACGGGCGGGCTCCCGGTCGCGACGGGATCGATGGGCGAGTGGGCGCGCCCGCAAATTCACACTATATCCCAGGCGATCCGCCGCCAGGGACGTGCGAGCTACCTCGCGAGGTGTATCGTGCGTCCAGATCCCACCGAGGCATCGAGCAACACATCGGATGCTCGGACCGACCCGCATGGATCGAGTGACGCAAGGCTGGGCGCGCGCCACGGCCAGCAGCCGCGGCCTCTCGCTGGTCAGCTTCGCCCTGCTGCTCTTGCTGGTGCTGCCCTGGATTCCAGCGGAGGACCACGCCGGGAGCCACACCTACGTCCACCTGGCTGCCGCCTTTCTCCGCGGCTCGCTCGCGATCGAGCGCCCCATCTACGATGCAGCGCTCGTGGACGGCCGCTACTACGTCGTCTTTCCGCCCGCCCCCGCCGTGCTCCTGATGCCCTTCGTCGCCATCTTCGGCACGCAGTTCAAGACGCTGCTGCTCACGCCGGTGCTGGGTGCGCTGGCGGCGTTCTTCGCCCATCGGCTGGCGCTCAGGACCGGCGCGAGCCCGGCCGTCGCCGGCTGGACGACCTTCGGTCTCGTCTTCGGAACCAGCCTCTTGTTGTGCATCGTCATCCCCATCGACACCTACCTCGCGCACTGCTGCGCCATGCTGTTCATGCTGATCGCGCTGGACGAGGCTTCCGGGCCGCGACGCGGCTGGCGCGTCGGCCTCGCGCTCGGCCTGGCCGCGCTGTCGCGACAGCTCAGCGTGCTCACGGTCCCCTTCGCCTGGGCGCTGTTGCTCGCTCCGGGCGAGGGCGGTCGGGACCGGCATGCCGGCTTGCGCGCCGTGGTCGCCTCCGCCATCGGGCTCGCGCTCTGCGCGGGTTTCTATCTCTATTTGAACTGGGCGCGCTTTGGCGATCCGTTCGACTCGGGCTACCGCCATTTGACCGAGCAGGGCTGGTACGGTTACCGCCAGCAGCGCTGGGGGAACTTCCACTGGATCTACCTGCCCTCGAACCTGATCCGCATGTTCGTCAACGGTTTCCACGTGCAGTTCCTGCCGCCGTCCCTGCTGGTCCCGAGGATGGATCGCTTCGGCAACTCGCTCACCTTTGCGAGCCCATTCTTCTACTACGCCTTCTGGGGGAGGAATCGAGACGCGCCCTGGCTCGACCGCGTCGGGTGGAGCTGCATCGGCCTCACCTGTCTTGCCGTGCTCCTGCACAAGAGCGCGCTCGGCGGGGAGCAGATCAACGGGGTGCGCTACGCGCTCGACTTCGCGCCGTTGCTGTTCGTCTTCACCGTGCTCGGCTTCGAGCGGGCCCGGGGAAGCGTCTACGAGTGGCTGGGCAAGCGCCTCGTCGCCTACGCGATCGCGTTGAACCTCGTTGCCTTCGTCCTGATCCCGATTGCTGGGTGGGCCCTGCGTCGGCTGCCCGACTGAGCCCCCGCCGCGCTCGGGCCGGTCGTGCGTGGCGAGAATGGCTTCGCGATCGCGATCACGAACCCATTGCCGTTGATTAGAGAGCTGGCGCCGGGGCGCTAACGTATCCGGAAGTCGCGAAGCCAATGCGATGGAGCCGATCGTGAGAACCTCGAACGACCCCTCCCGCCCCTACATCACCATCACCGGCGACACCCACGGCGGCGCCTCGATCGAGATGTACCGCGAGTACCTCGACCCGCAGTACCGGGAGGCCTTCGACGAGTGGCGTGGGCGCTACAAGAACCCGTCGAAGCAGCACATCGGCGGGAAGAAGACCAAGAACTGGGACTCGGCCGAGCGCCGGGCCGACCTCGAGAGCGACGGGGTGATCGCCGAGGTGATCTTCCCCAACACGGTGCCGCCCTTCTACGACAACGCCTTCCACGTCTCGCCGCCGCCGAACCCCGAGCAGTACGAGCGCTGGCGGGCCGGCACGCGCGCCCACAACCGCTGGCTCGCCGAGTTCTGCGCCGAGGAGCCGCAGCGCCGCGCCGGCATCGGGCTGATCCACTTGAACGACGTCGACGACGCCATCGAGGACGTCCAGTGGATCGCGAAGCACGGCCTGCGCGGCGGCGTCCTGCTGCCGCTTCCCTCGCCCTCGGACGTCCACTTGAAGCCGCTCACCTCGGCGGACTACGACCGGCTGTGGGCGGTGATCCAGGACTGCGACCTGGTGGTCAACCAGCACTCCGGACAGGGCTCGCCGCACTACGGGAGCGACCAGGGCGCCGACGCGCTGTGGGTGATGGAGATGCCGTTCTTCGTGCAGCGCGGCTTCTGCCAGCTGATCCTGGGCGGTGTCTTCGAGCGCTTCCCGCGCCTGCGATACATCTTGACCGAGTCGGGTTGCGCCTGGGCGCCCGGGCTCATGCGCCGCATGGACGGCATTCACCTGGGCATGAAGATGGGCATGATGGGGGAGGTCGACTACTCGAAATCGAAGACGCTGAAGGAGCCCCCGAGCTTCTATGCGAAGCGCAACTGTTGGTACGGTGCGAGCTTCCCGTCACCAGCGGACGTCAAGGGCCGCGAGGTCGTCGGCGTGGACCGCATCCTGTGGGGCAACGACTATCCGCACTACGAGGGCTGCTATCCGTACTCGCGCGAGAACATGCGGCTGGCGTTCTCCGACGTCGACCGGGCGGAGGTCCGCATGATGCTCGGCGAGAACGCGGCCAAGCTCTACGGTTTCGATCTCGAGGCGCTGCGGCCGGCGGCTGAGAAGCTCGGCATCACGCCGCAGCTCGTCTCGGTTCCCCTCGACGAGATCCCCGCCGACTCGGCCTGCCCGACCTTCCAGCGCGAGCGCTACCTGCGACAGAGCGCGCGGGCCTCGTAGCTGGGGCCGCGGATGGGCGTTTCGAGCGGGCATCCCATGTCACTTGGGGCGCCATAGCGCTGGTGGAGTAGCATGGGCGAGCGGCGAGCGCGTACACTTCCGTGTTGGCTCACGCTCGCCGCGGTTCTGCTCGCAGCTCCGGCGGCGGCGCAGACGCCTCCGTTCACGCTGGGAGGCGACTCGCGGGTGGACCCGAGCGATTTCCGGGTCACGGTCTTCGCGAGCGGGCTCGACTTCCCGCTGAGCATGCAGGCGCTCTCCGACGGGTCCCTGCTCGTCGGAACGGACGGAGGGCTGCTGCGTCTGCTGGATGCCGACGGGGATGGCGTCGCCGATGGTCCCGGGACCTACCTCTACACCGGCACGCCGGGAGGCGTCACTTCGCTGCGAATGGCGGGGAATCTCGCCTTCGTCGCGCATGGCCAGACGGTGTCGATCCTGCGCCGGGGCGTCAGCCCCGCCACCCCGCTGACGCTCGCGACGAGCTTCGTCATCCAGATCCCCTTCCCCTGGTCGCACATCTCGTTCACGCTCGCCGCCCGCGAGGTCGACACGAATCTGTTTGAGCTCTTCTTCAACGTGGGCTCGAAACAGGATGGCGTCGCGACCGCCGTGACCGTCCCCGTCAGCGGTGCCATCACGGGCGTCGTGAATCCCGATTCGATCTACCGGGTCGTCGTCGACGACAGCGGGCCGTCGGTCGTCGTCTCGGGGCTCGAGCGCATCGCCTCCGGAGTGCGCAACGCCTTCGGGATCGCCTTCCACCCGGTGACCGGCGACCTCTACTTCGAGGACAACAGCATCGACGGACCGGTGCCGCCCTACGAAGTCAGCACGGACGAGCTCAACCGGATCCTGGTGGCACAGATCGGTGGCCCCGTCGAGGACTTCGGCTTTCCCTACAACTACATCGCCTACCGGACCGGCATCGAGGTCGGCAGCGGCGGGATCGATCCGATCCTGACATTCCAGCCGATTCCGGCTCCGAACGGCGTGGAGAGCGAGGGGCCAGCGGAGATCAGCTTCGCGCCGCCCGGCTTCCCGGTCGGGCTGCGCGAGGGCCTCTTCGTCGGCTTCCACGGCCTATTTACGCAGGCGGGTCTCGCCAACACCGACAACCCGGTCGTCTACGTCGATCTCGGCACGCTCGAATACTTCCACTACGTCGAGAGCGCGCAGCCCGGAGCCGGCCATCCCGACGGGCTGCTCGCCACCGGCGACTCGCTCTTCGTCGCCGATTTCACGACCCAGGGCGGGTTCTCGGTCCCGAATGCCGGTCGGATCAGCCAGATCCGATATCTGGGGGGCGCGTCCGCGGTCCCCGGAGCCGCGCCCCTCGGCATCGCCGTCCTCGGGTCGCTGCTGCTGATCACGGGCGCGGGTCTCTGCCAGCGTCGAAGGTGACCTGCATCCAGTGGGCGCGATCGCGGATGGTAGGGATCGGACCGGTCCGGCTGTTCGAGCGGACCTGCCGCAACGCCGGCTGAGGGTTGCTCCGAACCTCACACCGGTCGCTTCATCCGCTGGGTGAACGCGGCCAGCAGCAGATTGAGCAGCGGACTCAACGGCCAGAGCATTCGTCTCGGCCAACGCAGGCGTTGCGCCATCTCGTCGCGATAGCGATCGAAGCCATGACGCTGATAGGCGAGCAGGCGCTGGCTCTCCTCGGTCTCCAGCCAATCGGTGTAGTACTCGTCGATTCCGTGAAATCGCTCGGACCAATGCAGCCCCAACGCTTCGATTGCAGCGCTCAGGAAGAGGAACTGGGTGATCTGGCAGCTCCGGCCGCCACCGATCAAGAAGGTCTTGCGATTCACCGCGTTCTTCCTCTGGATGGCGTTGACCATGGCAAGGGCGACGTCTTCGGGATGCACGTACTCGAGCCGGTTGTCGGCGCGCACCGCGACCATCTTCCTCAGCACGGACGCATCGGCCGAGAGCGTGCGCGAGTCCACCGAGACGCCGACGCGGAACACCACCCAGGGAATCGAGGAAGCGGCGAGATGAGCCTCGACGGCCAGCTTGTGCCGCGTGTACGCATCCGTTGCCACCACGGGATCGGACAGCTTGCGCGGCGGCGGCTGGTTCCGCGTCACGCCAAAGACGGTCAGCGAGGAGGGGTACAGGAACAGCGGCGCGCGCGGCAAGCGCGCCAACGTGTCCACCAGATGTTTCGTGGCGCTGACATTGACGGCTTCAGCCAGCTCGGGCTGGTCCTCCGTAGCCGGCCACAGGAGCGCCGCCAGATGGATCACGGCGTCCACGTCCTCCACCTGACGCGCTAGCCATGCCGTGTCGCGAACGTCGCCCCAGGCGATCTCCACCCGCCCCGGGTGCGCCTTGGCAACACGCTGATTCCTCGCATTCGGGAGATCCAGGCAACGCACGTCGATCGCCTGACGCTGCAGCTCGCGAACCACCACCTGGCCGAGGTTTCCGAACGCGCCGGTGACCAGGACCTGCATGCTGCGAGGCTTCCCATTTCTCGGTCAGCAGCGACCGCAAGCGGTCGAGACGCTCGCTGCCGCGGGCGACGGTGCGCCCGATCGACTGCGACATTCGGGAAGCGACCCGGGTCGAAGGTCGGGGGGACGACCCAGGGCTGGATTCATCGCGCTCGCGTGGGCCGCGGCCTTCCGGGTGCTCTCGCAGTTCGCTTCCTCGCGGGCGGCCGGGCGGGCCGCTCTGCACGATCGAGCAGAAGGAATCCAGGCAGGTTCAGGAGCCGCAGTAGCGGTCGCAGTCGCTCCGGCACCAGCTCCATCGCTTTCTTTGCATCCGTGACGCGCGGGTTCTCGACCGCTGCTCGTCGTCCCGCAACCTCGATCTCTCCACCGCCGTTGGCCAGCAGATTGAGAACCCAATCCGTGTCGGTTCCGTAGGGGAGCGGCGTCAGAGTGCCACCCTCGACTGAAAACGCGAGGACCGGAGTGCGATGGCGGCGTCCGGACTTGCGCCCCACGTGGTGGACGAGTGCCAGCGGCGGCACGAAGCCCGCCACCGGCGCTACGAGGCGGTTGGTGAATGCACGATTGACGCGGCGCATGAAGCGGGGGACCTGCATACCCAAAGCATACAGCCGCCCCGTCAGAAGGCGACCTGCTGATCGCCGAGGTCGGGCTCCCCGCACATCTCGAGCACGCGAGCGCGCGCGCGGTCTCGCAGCTCGAGGGTCGCCTGCCAGCTGGCCGCGCTCGCCGCGATCGGCTCGGCGAGCCGCAGCTCCACCCGCCCGCGGCGCGGCAGCCACTGGTTGGCGCGCAGGATCGAGCGCGTGCCCCGCAGCGCCCCCGGGACGACGGGCACCCCTGCCTCCGCCGCCCCCTGGAACGCACCCAGCTTGAACGGAAGCAGGCCTGGCATGCGGAAGAAGGTCGCTTCGGGGAAGAACGCGATCGGCAGCTCGCTGCTCCGGAGCGCCTCCGTGACGCGGCGAGTGTCCTCGGCGCCGCCGCGTGGATCGGCGCGCTCCACGAAGAGTGCCCCGATGCGGCGCAGGAAGGGACCGGCCACGCGCTGCCGCTCGAACTCCTTCTTGGCGACGAAGAGGCAGCCGCGCGGCAGGGCGGCGAGGAGCACGAGTCCGTCGATGTAGCTCGCGTGGTTGACGACGAGGACGCAGCGTCCCGGTGGCAGGTGAGCGAGTCCCTCCACGGCGAGCGGCGTTCCCGAGAGCCGGAGCAGCGTCCGCGCCGCCGCCCGCAGCACGCGCATGCGCGCCGGCTCGTCGCGCAGCGCGAACACCAGCAGCCACGTCACGGCCGCGATCAGCGTGAGCAGCGTCCACCAGTAGCCGGCGTAGAGGAACGCGAATGCGACGCTCAGCCACTCGCGCAGGCGTGGCGCGAGCCCCGCCCACGCGAGGCGCACCACCTGCCACCAGACCGCTCGCGGGCGCGCGCCGAGACGACCCTGCTCGAACAGCTCGCGGCAAGCCGCGCGGCGGATCTTTCCGCTCGACGTCTTGAGCACCGTGTGCGGCGGCACCAGCACCACCTCGTCCGGCGGGCCGTCGAGCAGTGCCGTGGCGACCTGGTCGATCCGCTGGCGCAGAGCGGAGAGCGCGGCGGAATCCATCTCACGGGCCTCGGCGAGCACCACGATGCGTTCGGTCTGGGCTGCCGGATCGGTGCTGCCGAAGACCGCCACGCAGCCCTTGCGCACGCCCGGCAGGTCGCCGACCGCCTCCTCGACCTCGTGCGCATACAGGTTGCGTCCCGCGCGGATGATGAGGTCCTTGGTGCGACCGGTCAGGAACACGTCACCACCGGCGACGTAGGCCAGGTCGCCCGACTCGAGCCAATCGCCCTGGAAGAGCTCGCGCGTCTTCGGCTCGTTGTGGAAGTAGCCGCGAGTCACCGAGGGGCCGCGGAACTGGAGGCGTCCCTCGCGGCGCTCGGCCACCTCGCGACCGGTCGCATCGACGATGCGGATCTCGTGTCGCGGAAGCGGCCGGCCGCAGGCGACGAGCTCGATGGCGTCGCGCGCTTCGGGGCCGGCCAGGATCGCCTGGCCGCGACGGGAGAGGCCCTCGCGGTCGATGCGATCGACGACGGGCGCGCGCCCGAGCGCTGGAAAGGCGAGTCCGACGCAGCACTCCGCGAGCCCGTAGACCGGCGCCATCGTCTCGGGTCGGAAGCCGTACGGGGCGAAGCGCTCCGTGAAGCGGCGAATGGTCGCGGGGCTGACCGGCTCGGCGCCGTTCGCGGCGAAGCGCCAGGAGCTCAGATCAAGTCCTTTGATGTCGGCGTCGGCGATCCTGCGGACGCACAGCTCGTACCCGAAGTTCGGCGCAGCGGAGATCGTGGCGCGGTGGCGGTGGATCGCCCAGAGCCAGCTCTCGGGCCGCGCGAGGAACTCGAGCGGCGACCGGATCACGGCGGGGACCGCATGGTAGAGCGAGCCGAGCCAGGCGCCGATCAGGCCCATGTCGTGGTAGAGCGGAAGCCAGCTGACGAAGACGTCGGCCGCGCTCACCTCCATCGCCTCGCCCATCGCACGAATGTTCGCGAGCAGGTTGCCGTGGCTCAGCACCACGCCCTTGGGCTGACCCGTGCTGCCCGAGGTGTACTGCAACAGCACGGTGTCGGAGGGCCCGACGACGGGCTGCACGGCCGGCGCCGCGCCGGAAGCGACCAGCGCGGCAACGGTCTCGACCGTGTGCAGGCCCTCGACCAGCGAGCGCAGAAGCCCCGCCGTACGCCGTGCCTCCGGCAGCGTGATCAGCGCAGTGGCTCGCGCGTTGGAAAGGATCGCCGCCTGCCTCCGCAGGTGATCCTCGATCTGGGCGGGTCGCGCCGGCGGATAGATGGGAACCGGGACACCGCCGGCGAGCAGCACGCCGAAGAAGGCCTCGAAGAACCCGCGGCTCGTCGGCAGCATGATCGCAACCGACTCACCGGGTCCGTGTCCGCGTGCGTGGAGGCCGGCTGCCACGCGACGAGCGCCGTCGCGCAGCGCGCGGTACGAGATCACGTCTTCGTCGTGCGCGTCGGCGCGCAGGACGAGGTGCGTGCGCTCCGGGTGGGCCTCGACGTGCCACTCGAGCACCTCGAGCAGCGTCGTGACACTGTCCGGGATCGGCTCGACCCCGCTGGGGGCGGCGTGGTCGACGCGCTCGGTCTCGGGCGCAGCCTGCCGGACGCCGCCCTTCAGGATTACCGAGAGCAGTTCGCGAGGGGTGCGAGCCTCGCTCAGCAGCGATTCCGGCAGTCGCACCCCGAACGCGCGCTCGACCCGTCCCCACAGCTCGACGCGCCCCAGGCTGTCCAGCCCGAAGTCCCGGTCGAGCGACGCATCGAGCGTGGCCCGCAGGACGCGCGCCCGGTGCGGATGGACCTCGCGAGCCAGATCGCGAGTGATCTCCACGAGTCGGCGTGCGGCCTCTTCCGGGTCGTGCGCAGACCGCTCGGCGACCTCCGCAGACCTGGCATCCGTCATGCTGCCCCTCGTTCCGGTGGCGCCCGAGGATTCCTCGCCCCCTGAGCGTGCCTCGCCTCACCGCAGCGGGCCATAGGCGCAGGGATTCGACTACGCTGCGCGCGTGCGTCGACATTCGCCCCGCCTGCCGCATTGGACCCGCGCGCTGTACTCCGCCTTCTTCGTCGTGTGGCTCCCGGCGTACTGGCTGTACTACGGGCCGCAGAACTTCCTGTGGCTCTGCAACGTCGCCAACTTCTTGATCCTGGTGGGACTCTGGACGGAGAGCCGGCTCGTGATGTCGTGGCAGGCCGTGGGGCTGCTCGCCGTCGAGGCGGGATGGATCGCGGATTTCGCGGCACGTCTCGCGCTCGGGGTTCACGCCGTCGGTGGCACCGAGTACATGTTCGACCCGGCCAAGCCGCTCTGGATCCGCGCCCTATCCCTGTATCACGCCGTGCTGCCGCCCCTGCTGCTCTACAGCGTATGGCGGCTCGGCTACGACCGGCGCGCGATCGGGTGCCAGTGCGCGCTGGCATGGGTGTTGCTGCCGATCGGCTACTTCTGGTTCGAGGACCGGAACCTCAACATGGTCCAGGCGCCGTTCCATCGCCCGCTGCTGCTGCTCCCCAAGCCGGTCTGGTTCGCTGCTTGCTTCGCGCTCTACCCGCTGGTCCTCTACTGGCCCGTCCACTGTCTGCTCGCGCGCTGGGAGCGCCAACGCAAGCCGCGTCGCTAGGGGCCCGCGCGGTGCTGCCACTCCTCAGCGAAGGTCTGCATCAGCGCGTCGGCGGCGAGGGCGTGTGCGAAGGCGCTGGCGTGGTGGTCGAAGCGGTTGAGCCGCAGCGCGGAGACGTCGGCGCCGCGCTCGACGAAGACTTTGCGCAGGTCGACGCAGGTCACGCCGTGGCGCGCGCAGGCGGCCAGCACCCGGTCGTGGAGGAATCCGAACGGATAGTCGTCGTTCCCGATCCCGACCTCGAGGTTCGGAAACAGGACCATGCCCACCGGAACTCCCGCGATCTTCGCCAGGGCGAAGAAACGCCCGAGCTGGTCCATCGCCCGGAGCGAGCGCTCACCGCGCGGGTCGCCGAAGTTTTCGCGAAAGTACGCGGCGTAGTCTTGCGAGAGCCCGAGGCGAACCTGCAGCACGAACCAGCCGTGGGTCAGCAGCGTGTAGAACGCCGAGTGTCGATACAGGAAGTTGTGAAGGGAGGGATCGGAAATCGGAGGTCGTGGGCGCTCGCGGCCCTGCTTCGAAATCTCGAAGTCGTTGACGTACCACTGGAGGAGTACGAAGTCCGGGTTCGCGGGAAGTGCCTGGGTCTGCAGCGTGTTCACGTGGTGGTGGAACTCGTGGCCCAGTCGCGCGAACTGGAAGACCTCCCAGTCGGCGCCGGACCCGCGCAATGCGCGCTCGATGCGGTTGGGGAAGCGATCCTCCTCGGCGATTCCCATCGCCACCGTGAAGGAGTCGCCGATCACGATCATGCGCCGTCGTCCAGGCGGCTTGTAGGCCGGCACCTCGCGGTCGCGGTAGCCCCGTGCGTTGAAGCGCAGCTGCTCGCGCTGCCAGCGCAAGCCGAACCAGGATTCGATGGGCGACGTCGTCGTGAGGTCGTGATACAGGGCCCGGACGAACAGTTCGGCCCCAGCGAGAGAGAGCGCGAGGGCCAGCGACAGAAGCCCGGCAGTCTTGGCGAAACGCCGCATGGAACGTGCAAGCGTATCGCTCGCGCGCGATGGACGAGAGGGGTTCATGAGATGGCGTTCTGCGGATCGTCGTTTCAGACTCGCGGCCCGACCGGGTCGCTCGCGGAACGAGATCGGTCCCCTACTTCGCCGGCGGGTCGACGGAGATGCCGACTGCTTCCGTCAGTGTGATCTCGACGAGGTCGCCAACGGCGACGCGCTCGAGGTTCGCGGGGTTGCGCGCCTTGACGGTGACGCTCTCGCCCTCCGGGTCCTGCAGGGTCACGGTGCCAGCCTGCTTGTCGATCCCGGTGATCTTCGTCGTCAGCGTGGTCACCCGCGCGCCCGCCGCACCGGGCTTCTCCCCCGGCTTCGCTCGCGCCATCTCTTCGCCGACGACGGTGCCCATCGCCGAATCGCCAGGCTTCTTGACCTGGAAGGCCACCGACTCGTAGTACGTTGCCGTGACCTCGTCGCCGACCTCGACCTGCGGCAGGTTGCGCACCTCGTCGCCGGCGCGGAACTTCACCAGGGAGCCGTCGGCGGCCTCCAGAGTCACCATGCGCGTCTTCTGGTCGATGGTCCTCACCCGCGCCGTTGCCGACACCAGGCCCTCGCGCACGGTGCCGCTCGGCAGCGGGGCCGGGGGTGTCGCCTCGGACTGGCCCATGCTGCTGCAGCCGCCGAGCGCGACGATGGTGAGAGTTGCGGCCAACCAGGCCTCTAGCGAGACCCTGAGCGCGTTCGTTTGCCTCACGATTCTCCCTTTCTCTGACTTTTCAGTCGTGCACCGCGACCCTTTGCGAATCGCTCGGGCCGCGCTCAACTCACAGCGACGGAACTCACATCGACGGAATTTTGCCGTGCCTAGTTACATGCCGGGCGCCTGTGTTGCAACCCCGAAACTGGACATTCTCGAAAACCCTCGCTTCACGCGACCCGGCAGGCCTTCGCACTTGCCCCGGGGCGGCGTGCCGTGTTTCCATGCACAGCACGGATCGAGTCGCTCCCGGAGGCCAGATGCTGCTGCACGACACCTTCGACTACAGCGCGCGCGAGCATCCCGATCTGGAGTTCGCGACCCAGGGCACGCGGCGCGTCTCGTACGCCGAGGCGCAGGCGCTCGCCAACCGGATCGCGAATGCGCTCGTCGCGAGGGGGCTGGCTCCGGGCGACCGCATCGCGCTGCTCTCCAAGAACTCGATCGAGTACGCCCTCTGGTACTACGCGTGCTCGAAGTGCGGCGTGGTGCCCGTGCCGCTCAACTTCCGGCTGGCGCCGCCGGAGTGGAGCTATATCGTGAACGACGCCGGTGCGAAGCTCCTCTTCGCACAGGACGTGCTCGCCCAGGCGATCGCGCCGGTGCGAGCCGAGCTCGCCAGCGTGAAGCACTTCGTTGCCCTCGGCGCCGACGTTCCGGGTTGGGAGCGTTTCCAATCTTTCGTCGCCGACCAGCCTGCGAGCGCGCCCACGCATCGTGCCGCGCCCGACGACGATCTCTATCAGATGTACACGAGCGGCACGACCGGCCGCCCGAAGGGCGCCGTGCTGACCCATCGCGCCGTGCTGGCACAGCTGCACCAGGCCTCGCTCGCCTTCGGCGCCGCGCCGGGCGACCGCACGCTGATCGTGGCCCCGCTATACCACGCGGCGGCGAGCGTCTCGACCTTCGTGACGGTGCAGTCCGGCGGATCGCTCTACATCCAGGAGGACTTCGTCCCGGGCGAGGTGGTGCGCGCGCTCTCCGAGGAGCGCATCGCGATCGCCCTGCTGGTGCCCGCCATGCTCCAGTTCTGCCTGGTCGCCGTCCCCGACGTCGCCGCGCGGGACTACGACGCGCTGCGGCTCATCGTCTACGGCGCGTCGCCGATCGCGGAGCAGACGCTCGCGCGCGCGATCGAGACATTCGGCTGCGACTTCCTCCAGGGCTATGGCATGACCGAGACGACCGCGGCTGCCACCTATCTGATGCCCGCCGACCATCGCCGCGCGCTCGCTGGCGAGCCCAAGCTCCTGCTCTCCGCCGGCCGGGCGCTGCTCGGCACCGAGCTTCGCATCGTCGGCGCAAGCGGCCGCACGCTTCCGATCGGCGAGATCGGCGAGATCGCGGTGCGCGGTCCGCAGCTGATGCGCGGCTACTGGAACCTGCCGGAGGCGACGGCCGATGCGCTGCGCGACGGCTGGATGCACACCGGCGACGCCGGTGTGCTCGATGACGAGGGCTACCTCTACGTGCAGGACCGCACCAACGACATGATCGTCTCGGGCGGCGAGAATGTGTATCCGCGTGAGGTGGAGGACGTGCTCTACCGGCACCCTGCGGTCGCCGATGCCGCCGTGATCGGCGTGCCCGATCCGAAGTGGGGCGAGGCAGTGAAGGCCATCGTGGTCGTGAAGCCCGGCCAGACGCTGGACGCCGACGCGCTGATGCGCTTCTGCGACGGCCAGCTCGCGGGTTACAAGCGACCGCGCTCGGTCGACTTCGCCGACGCGCTGCCGCGCAATCCGAGCGGCAAGCTGCTGAAGCGCGAGCTGCGCGAGAAATTCTGGGTGGGTCACTCGCGCCGCGTGAGCTGACGAGCGCCGCGCTCACGGCCCGAGCCTCGCGCGCGCAACCTCGTCGTGAAGGCGGTGCTCGACGGCGTGCGCGGAAGCGGTCAGCTCCCCGTCGAGGTGGCGCTTGACCTCGCCGGTGGCCTCCGCGGCCTCGCGCGTCTGCCGATCACGGTGACCGGGGGCGTGCTCGAGGGCGCGGGAGGCGTGCTCGGCGGCACGGCCGGCAAGGCGCTTGGCGCGGCCGGCGACGCAGTGCGTGGTGCGGGCGATGCGGTCGAGCGCGGCCTCGAGGGCGTGTTAGCCCCAATCCGACATTCGAGGAGCGAGCGGAGGGAGGCGGCGGGGGGTGGGCTACGGCGAATGGCTCGCCGTTTCTCTTTTCGCGATCGTG
>Ga0210377_10001501_pt1 | contig 21335 bp, 13 predicted proteins | sample PLM4_65_b1redo_FD_155480 | JGI IMG/M metagenome (GOLD analysis project Ga0210377, IMG submission 155480) | Groundwater sediment microbial communities from an aquifer in East River, Colorado, USA - PLM4_65_b1 redo | ecosystem: Environmental > Terrestrial > Soil > Riparian zone | place: USA: East...
CGGCGAACCGATCACGGCGCGCCTGACGCGTGCTCCAGGGAACGACGCGCCGATAGGGGGCCTCAAGGTCACGACCGACAGTGGCTGGTTCGCCGCCCGGCCGTCGGGCACCGAGAACGTCTACAAGCTGTACGCCGAGAGCTTCCGCGGCCGCGAGCACCTCGAGGCCATCGTGACCGAGGCGCAGGCGATCGTGGCGCGGGCGCTGCGGGCCGCGCACTAAGACGTACAATGGCGCCGCAAGCAACGGAATCCCCTGGGAGGTGAGCCGGTCATGCAATCCCGAACGATGATCACATGGAGGGCGGCGCTTCGCGGCGCACTGCTGCTGTCGGGCCTGGCGCTCGCAGCCTGTTCCGCCCAGAAGCGGCTGCCGGCCGTCCCCGTGGAACTTCGGGATCAGGCCGAGGTGGTGGGCATGCCCGGTGTGCGCTACACGGATCTCTCCAGGGTCCCCACGGATCTGCAAGGGAATATCGATCGCGAAAAGGCCACGCTGGCCGCCGCGGGCCACACGGGCCCGCTGCCACCGGCCAATTTTCTGGCGCTGTCGGGCGGCGGTGACAAGGGAGCGTTCGGCGCCGGCCTGCTCAACGGCTGGACGGCCTCGGGGGCGCGTCCGGAGTTCAAGCTGGTCACCGGGATCAGCACCGGCGCCCTGATAGCGCCGTTCGCGTTCCTGGGCTCGTCATACGACGCCAAGCTGAGGGAGATCTACACCGGCATCTCGGGCAAGGACATCATGGAGAAGCGTTTCCTGCCGACGGCGATTTTCGACGATGCCATGGCGGACAATGCGCCGCTCTGGAGGCTGACACGCAAGACCGTGGACGAGGCAATGCTGCGCGCCATCGCGGCCGAGTACGCCAAGGGCCGGGTGCTCTGGGTCGGCACGAGCAACCTCGACTCGATGAGCGGGACCATCTGGGACATCACGAAAATCGCCGCCAGCGGAAACCCCAAGGCTCTCGAGCTCGTCCACAGCATCCTGATCGCCTCGGCGGCGATCCCGGGGGCGTTTCCGCCGGTGCTGATCGATGTCGAGGCCGGCGGGAAGAAGTACCAGGAGATGCACGTCGATGGCGGGACGATCGCACAGGTGTTCGTCTATCCGCCGTCGCTCCATCTCAAGGAGGTCGCCGAGGCCGCCGGCATCGAGCGCGAGCGCCATCTGTACGTCATCCGCAACGCCCGGCTGGACCCGGAGTGGGCCAATGTCGAGCGGCGCCTGATGACGATCGCGGGGCGGTCGATCGGCTCGCTCATCCAGATGCAGGGACGCGGCGACCTCTTCCGGATCCACAGCGTGGCGCTGCGGGACGGGGTCGACTTCAACCTGGCGTTCATACCGCCGACGTTCAACGCACCGCACCCGGACGATTTCGACACCGGGTACATGACGGCGTTGTTCCAGGTCGGGTACGACATGGCGGCCAAGGGGTATCCCTGGGAGAAGGCCCCGCCGGGCTACTGAAGCAGGAAGCTCTCCGTCCGCTGCCAGACGTAACTAAAGAAGGGGTTGAATCGCAGCCGCACCAGGGCATTGGGCGGTGTCGCGAGGAGGCCCTGCTCCCCGAGAAGGCCCAGCCTGCCCAAATAGAGGGTCTTGCGACGCGCCGGCCGGGTCGCCCCATAGATCGGGTCTTCGGGCGGGACCGGCAGCGCCACGTGCGACAGCGCGAACACCCCCAGGGGCCAGGCGAGGTTCGTCGGCTCGCTGCGCACGGTCGATTCTCCCGCTGACCGGCGCAGGGCGACCAGCGCCAGGCTCTCGGGGTTCTCGTTGGTCATGAGCGTGGCGTCGAACGTCCATGCCTGTCCGCCGAGGAGGCGCTCCGCCGGGTCGCGGCTGTCGGGACGCAGGAGCGGCCCGGTCTCGGCGAAGCGATTGATGTCGAACGCCACCAACTCGTGCCCTTCCGCCGCCAGGCGGCTCATGAAGACCTTGACCACGGCCTGCGGCGAGACGGTGGCGTCGGCCACCGACTGGAAGACCAGCGTCGGCGGGAAACCGCGCACCGGTCCCTTCGCCGCCAGCCGAGTCAGACGCGCGTCGATGACGGTCGTCAGCTCGTAGATCTGCTGCCCGGCGTTGACCGGGAACGAGACGTACTTGTACGGGTCGTACTCGGGGCCGACATCGAGCCAGGCGAGCTTGTGGAGTCCGGGCAGCGCGGCAAGCCGCGACTGCCAGATCGCGAGCCAGGCCAGCGGGTCGACGCCGATCGCGGGCGAGAGCAGGACGAGCCGGTCGATACGCGGAATCTCCTCGCCCTCGAGCCGGGCGAGCGCGTACTCCACCGACAGGGCGGCGCCGGTCGAGAAGCCGACGAGGTAGACCGGCGTGTCGGCTCCGACGCGCCCTCTCACGTGGCGCGCCGCCATGCGCACCGCCGCCGCCCAGTCCTCCCAGCGAATCGTCTTGAGCCCCGATGGCGCCGTGCCGTGGCCGGGGAGTCGCAGCCCCACCACCCAGCAGCCCTGCTCGTGCAGGCGCGTGGCGAGCGCGCGCATGAGGTAGGGCGAGTCGCTCAGCCCGTGGACCAACAAGATACCGGCCCGCGGATGGTCGGACCGCAGCTCGTAGGTTCGGCTCCCGTCGTCGGGGTAGGAAGTGGGGTCGGCGAGACTGCCGGCGGAGTAGCGGTTGACCAGCCGCCGATCGGAGTCGGCGACGCGGTCGTACACCTCCTGCTTCAGCTCCTCGAACAGCCGGTCCTCGAGCGTGCGGTAGGCGTCGAGGTCCTGCACGCTGGCGGCATTGGCCCGGGTGAACTCCTCGCGGAGCGCCGCCTGGTGCCATGGCTTGAGGTCGGGAACCTTGCTCACGCCCAGCCACAGGGCGCCGGCAAAAAGCGTGAGAGCCGCGCCCGCCACCCCGTAGGTGAGGAAGAGCGCCAGGTGCTTCGCGAGGAATCCGAGGACGCGTCGTTTGCTCACGGGAAGATCCACGCGCGACCGGGCTTCACCCGTCGACGCGGGCCGCATCGTACCACGCGCGCGCCAGCGCGCCGCCGGCGGGGAGGGCGGTCCTCCCGGCGGTCGCCGGAAGAAGCGTCAGTGCTTGCCGGGCGCCATCGGGACGCCCTTGCGCTCCCATGCGACGTAGGCCTCGAGGGCGACCAGCCGCGGGTCATCCATCTCGAGCGGCTTGCCCTCGAGCGGCTGCTGGATGCACCAGTTGATCATGGTGCGCAGGGCGATGACCTTACCCAGCTGCTGCTGGAACTTCGGATAGGTCTCCGGGTGCGTGTTGGCGGCGTTCGGATGGCACTGGGCGCAGGCGACCCCGTTGGTCCCGAGGGCTGGACTGGTCCAGAGCGTCCGGCCCGCGTTCACGACGGTCATGTACTCCTTGTCCCAGCGCTCGAGGTCCTGTTTCGTGAACTCGTCCGCCCGGGGGCCGAGGCCCGCCACGATCGCGACGAGCGCCAGGACGGCGAGGATGACGATGGCGTAGGTCCTGATCATGGACTCCTCCTCAGTAGTGATCCTGCGGCGGGATGCGGTTCGACGGATCCTGGAACGCCTTGTCGACGGGCCGGCCGGTCACGGCATCGAAGGCCACGATGCGGTTGGTGTTGTTGTAGAGGTTGTATTTCATCGCGACGCGGCCGGTGTTGACGTCGATGAACTGCCAGCCGGTGGCGTCGCGCTCGAAGAACGGATCGGCGCGGTTCATCTGGACGGTCAGCTTCGGCAGGGTCTGTTGCGCCTGCGCGTAGCTCTGCGGGTACGGCCAGGGCCAGGCGGTGGCCATGACCGAGTTGAAGGCGATGTCGCCGATCTGGTTGTACTGGATCTGGTGCACGTGGCCGTAGATCACGTTCACCTTGCTGTAAGGCTTCAGGATCGCCTGCACCTCGTCGGCATCCTTGGTCCAGAAGTTCCAGCCCTTGTAGATCTTCTGCAGGGGCGAGTGCGAGAAGACGACGATCGGCGTGTCTTTGGTCACCGCGGCGAGGTCCTTGCCGAGCCATGCCCGCTGCGCCTCGCCGACCATGAACGGCGAGCCGTTCGGATTGTCGAGGCCGGCCATCTCGAGCATCCGCTGCTCGGCCGTCGGCCAGCGCTTGAAGGTCCAGTCGTCGTACGTGAGGACGCTGTTCAGGACGACGAAATGGACCCCCTTGTGATCCCATGAGTAGTGCTGCGGGCCGAAGAGGTTCGACCAGTACTCGCCGAGATCGAGGTAGTAGTCGTGCTCGCCCATCACGCAGCGGGTCTGGAAGCCGAGCTTCGCGAGCATCTCGGCGCCGTGATCGAGCTCGGCCTTCGACCCGAGCTGGGCCAGGTCGCCGCCAAAGACGACGAAGTCGGGCTTCGGCACCAGGAGATTCGTCTCGGCGACCGCGCGGATGAGGCCGCGGTCCCAGTTTCTCACGAACTTCGTGGCCGAGATGTGCTGGATGTGGGCGTCGGAGATGTAGGCGAAGGTGAAATTCCGCGCCGTGTCGCCGAAGGCCATCTCGACGAGGCTCAGGGGCAGTGCGCCGGCGGCCGCGATGGCGCCGGTCGTCCGGATGAAATCCCGGCGTGTCGTGCTGGTCATCGTCGCACCTCCTGCCGCGCGCCGGCCGCGCGCTTCGCCGGAGCGGCGTAGGCCGGACTGGTCAGCGCCTCCATGAACGTCACCAGGTCGTCGATCTCCTGGTCGGTCAGGTTCAGCGGCCTGATGCCGCCGCTGAGGAAGTCGTTGACGTGGTCACCCTCCCTGGTGACCCCGCCGTTGTTGTAGTGCACCATCACCTCGCGCAGCGTCGCGAGGCTGCCATCGTGCATGTAGGGTGCGGTCACGGCGATGTTGCGCAGGGTCGGCGTCTTGAAGGAGCCGAGGTCGTCGAGCCCCCTGGTGATCATGAACCGGCCGAGCTCGGAGGTCTTCTTGTCGCTGAGCACCTTGACGTCGACCTCGGCCGCGGTCGCCTGCGCCTTCAGGACCTCGCCGGCCAGGCGCGGCACGTCGGCCTGGATGGAGTTGATGCCGACGCCGATGTTGTGGAAACGGTTGTCGGTGAACAGCGCCTGCGTCTGTTCGATGTTGTGGCACGAGACGCAGCGCCCCTTGTTCACGAACAGGTCGAAGCCGCGCTTCTGTGCGGCGGTCAGCGCGTTCACGTCCCCGCCGAAGTAGAAGCGATCGAACGGGCTGTCGCCGGAGATGATGGTGCGCTCGAACGCGGCGATCGCCCGGGTGACCTCCTTCATCGTGACGGCGTTCCCGGTCTTGCCGAAGACCTGCTCGAACGCCTTGACGTAGCCGGGATCGGTGCGGACGATCTTCAGAATCGGATCGTGGTTCGTGAGCCCCATCTCGACGGGGTTCACGAACGGATGCAGCGACTGATCCTCGAGGTCGGGCGAGCGGCCGTCCCAGAAGACGCGGGTGAAGTAGGCGGAGTTGACCACCGTGGGCGCGTTGCGCGTCCCGTTCAGCTTGCGGATCCCCTCGGAAACCCTGAGCGGACTGTCGGTGAACGCCTTGGCCTTGTCGTGACAGTTCGCGCAGGCCACCGTCCCGGTGGCGCTGAACCGTTTGTCGTTGAACAGTCTCTCCCCGAGCGCGATCTTCTCGGGGGTCTGGGGATTGCCGGCGGGCGCTTCGAGCGCCGGCAGGCCGAGCGGCGGCGAACCCCCGGCGCCGGTGCTCACGATCGGCGCGGCGGCCAGCAGGATCGCGGCCGCCAGGACGTGCGTGCATCGCATCATCTCGTGTTCTCCTTTCCGGGTTTGCGGCGACAGCGACCACAGAGCCCGCGGACGTGGACTCCGAAGTCACGCACCTCGAAGTCGAATGGTTTCGTGTCGGGCAGGCGGATGGAATCGAGCCGCGCGTTGTCGATGTCGATGATCCGACCGCACGCGAGGCACAGGAGATGGTGGTGGACATCGGTGCGGCCGTCGTAACGCACGGTCGCGCCGGGATGACAGGTCTTGGTGAGCAGTCCCATGCGCACGAACTGATCGAGGGTGCGGTAGATGGTGGTCCGGGAGATTCCCCGCAGCCGCCTGCAGACCGCCGCGTAAACCTGGTCGGCACTCGGATGGTCGGGCGCGTCCATGAACGACTGGAGGACGGCGCGGCGCTGGACGGTCAGGCGCAGCCCGAGATCGCGGCAACGACGCTCCATCAGCCCCAGGCCCGGAGACGTTCGCTTGCCGCTACGACGCTTCCCCGTTCGCCGGCCCGGCATGGTCTGAACCTCGTTGTTGGCAGGCATTGCCTGTTGCAATGAGTTTGCAAGTAGGTCGTCGCCCGACGATGGCAAAGCACGTGCAATAACGCTACCGACTCCACAGCCCGGGGACCACGGAAGGACGGGATGATCTCCGTGTGGGTTCGTGGAAAGTCCCACGGCACAGCGACTTCGCTTCCACGCGAGGCCTCCCGCGTTCGTAAATCCGCGGCCAAACCGGCTGATCCCGATCGCTCGACGGGCGCTGCTTCTGCGCGTCTCGAAATCCCGGGCGCAAGTTCCGCCTGCCGGGATCGGGCGTCATGTCGCCGGCCGCATAAAAAGAGAGGTGGTCCATGACGAGGAAAAATCTGCTCCGGATCGCCGTGGTCGGCGCGTTTGCCATCGCCCTGACGGGCGGCATCGCGCAGCTCATGGCGATCACACCACTGGAAGAACTGGGCAAGAACCTGTTCTTCGACAACACTCTGTCGAGCCCGCCGGGGCAGGCATGCGCCGCCTGTCATGCGCCGTCGGTCGGGTTCACGGGGCCAGTCTCGGAGATCAACACCGGTGGATCGGTCTACCCCGGCGCCATTCCGACCCGCTTCGGGAACCGCAAGCCGCCCGCGGCGTCGTACGCCTTCGGCCCGGTGATGTACTTCGACGCCGAAGAGGGACTGTGGATCGGTGGCACGTTCTGGGACGGCCGCGCCACCGGCTGGAGGCTGGGCGACCCGCTCGCCGAGCAGGCGCAGGGTCCGTTCCTGAACCCGGTGGAGCAGAACATGGATTCGCCGGTGGATGTGTGCCTTGCGGTGCAGGTCTCGACCTACGCCGGCCTGTTCGATGAGGTCTGGGGCGCGGGTTCGCTCGACTGCGTCAACGACGTCGCGGCGACGTACGAGAAGATCGCCCGCTCGATCTCGGCCTACGAGCGCTCGACCGAAGTCAACCCCTTCACCTCCAAATACGACTACTACCTGAAGGGCATGGCCAACCTGACGGGGATCGAGAAGAAGGGTCTCCGCCTGTTCGAGGGCAAGGGGATGTGCTCGGCGTGCCATCTCAGCCGGTCCGGACCCGACGGCGAGCCGCCGATGTTCACCGACTTCACCTATGACAACCTCGGCGTGCCGAAGAACCCGATGAACCCCTTCTACAACGCGCCGTCCTGGGTCAACCCCGATGGCGCCGCCTGGATCGACTACGGTCTCGGCGCGTTCCTGGCGGGTGCCGGGTACGGATCCGAGGTGTACGAGCCGGAGATGGGCAAGCAGAAGGTCCCGAGCCTGCGCAACGTCGATCTGCGCCCCGACAAATCGGTCGTGAAGGCGTACAGCCACAACGGCTACTTCAAGTCGCTCAAGTCGATCGTCCACTTCTACAACACCCGCGACGTGCTCGGCCCGTGCGACATGCAGAACAACCCGAAGGAGGGGCTGAACTGCTGGCCGGCGGCGGAAGTGCCGATGAACGTCAATGTCGACGAGCTGGGCAACCTCGGCCTCAAGCCGCACGAGGAAGAGGCGATCATCGAGTTCATGAAGACGCTGTCCGATGGATACATGCCGTAGCACCACTCCTTTTCCGGGAGGCGGGGGAGTCTCCGTCGCACATGGAGGCGCCCCCGCCTCCAACCTTCCGGCTTTGAGACGTCATTTCTGCTTTGGGGTGTCCCTTCCGGCGGCGGCCGTCGCCCTTCTGGCGGTCGCCGCTCTGCCGATGGCCGCCGCGCCGGCGGGAGCGCGTGACCTGACGTTCCGCGAGCGCGTCGAGGCGCAGCGCGCCATCGACCGGATCGAATACGAGCACCGGATCGGGGCACGGCGGCCATTCGCGGAAGCGGTGCCCGAGGAGGTCGTCGAGCGCCGTGTACTGGAGAGCCTGCGGCGCAGCGCCGCCCTCGAGAGTGTCTGGCGCACGCGCGTGACGACGGCCATGCTCGACGCCGAGCTGCGGCGGATCGCGCGCCGCACCTGGTTCCCGGACCGCCTGCGCGCCGTCGAAAAGGCGCTCGGTGACGACCCGCTGCAGCTGCGCGAGTGCCTGGCGCGGCCGGTACTGGTCGAGCGGCTAATGCGCGGTTACTTCGACGGCGACCGGCGCATCCACGCCGAAGCGCGCGGGGCCGCGCAGCGGCTGCGCGCCGACCTGGTGCGCGGGGCGATCGATCCGGCGCGGGATCACCCGGCTCGCCGGGTCGTCGAGGTCACCGAGGGCGGCTCCGCGCAATCCATGACCGCCGATGATGCAGGAGCCGGCGTCGCCAGCCTGCACCTGCGGGACGAGCAGTTCGCCGTCTGGCGCGCCGGCCTGCCGCAACGCCCGGGAGAGATCGGCCCGGTCGTCGAAGAACGCGACGCTTTCGCCATCCACATCGTCCTCGAGGATCGGGATGATGGTGCGAGCGTCGCGACCTACACCGTTCCCAAGCTACGCTGGGACGATTGGTGGGCTGCGATCGCCCCCACCCTCGATCCGTTCGCCGTGACCGTCGCCTCCGGCGACGATTCACTCTCCGCCCCGGCCATCGAGACCTCGGGAGCCTGCCCGGGGGACGACGTCTGGCACAACGGGTCTCTCGACGATCCGTTTGATCCGAGGCAGGGGCACTCGGCGATCTGGAGCGGCAGCGAGATCGTCATCTGGGGCGGCTTCAACGGGCGCTATCTCAAGGATGGGGCGCGCTACGACCCGCTCACCGACACCTGGACGCGACTGTCGTCCGCCGGGGCGCCGGCGGCGCGCTATTGGCACACGGCGCTCTGGACCGGGACGCGGATGCTGGTCTGGGGCGGGAACAACGGATCGTCGCTCAACAGCGGCGGTCTCTATGACCCGGAGACCGACACCTGGAGCCCGACGGACGTGGCCGATGCGCCCGCGGGCCGCTACCTGCACACAGGTGTCTGGAGCGGGCAGGAGATGTTGGTGTGGGGCGGCCGGGCGGCCGGCGGGCTGGTGCTCGGCGGCGGCGCCGCGTACGACCCGGAGACCGACGGATGGCGGCCGATGACGGCGATGAACGCTCCCGGCGGGCGCTACAGTCACACGGCGGTGTGGGCTGGATCCGCGATGGTGATCTGGGGCGGGACGAGCACGGGTCCGCAGCAGACCGGCGGGCGCTACGACCCCGCGGCCGATTCGTGGTCCGCCACGAACCTGGTGAACGCGCCCTCGGGGCGGTCGGAGCACGGCGCGGTCTGGACCGGAACCGCGATGGTGGTCTGGGGCGGCGTCCGCAACGGCACGGCCCTCGAAACCGGCGGGCGCTACGATCCCGTCGCCAACACCTGGACGCCGACCGCGATCGCCGGCGCGCCGGCGCGGCGCTACGGCCACACGGCGATGTGGACCGGATCGCGGATGCTGATCTGGGGCGGCGCGGATCTGGACTACCTCGAAAGCGGTGGTCGCTACGATCCCGGCAGCGATACCTGGTGGCCGATGTCTTCGGGCGACGCGCCCGCGGGGCGGTACGGTCATGCCTCCGTCTGGGACGGCGACCGGCTCTTCGTCTGGGGCGGATACGACGGCGCCTACCTCGGCAATGGAGGGCGGTACGATCCCGCGGCCGATGCCTGGACCGCGATGACCTCGACGCAGCCGCCGGCCGCCCGCACCGCCGCCGAGGCGGTCTGGACGGGGAGTCAGCTTCTGGTCTGGGGCGGCTCGGCGTTCTCGTTCGTCGACACGGGCGGCCGCTACGATCCGCTGACCGATTCGTGGACCCCGATGTCCACTGCGAATGCGCCGGAGCCGCGCGTCGACCACACGCTCGTCTGGACCGGCGAGCGGGTGATCGCGTGGGGCGGAACCAACGGCGTGGCGTTCGGGGACGGCGGCGTCTACGACGCGCTCACCGACGTCTGGTCTCCCATATCGATAGTCAACGCGCCGCCGGCGCGTTCAGACCATGCCGCCGCGTGGACCGGAGACAGGATGCTGGTGTGGGGCGGCAGCGACGGCGATGTCGCCCTGGGTGATGGCGCGGCCTACGACCCGGCGCTCGATGTCTGGACACCGATCGTGGCGGACGGGGCGCCACCGGCGGCACGCGGCGCCGCGGCGGTCTGGACTGGCGATCGGTTCATCGTCTGGGGCGGCTACGGTCTCGCTCCTCTCAAGAGCGGTGGAATCTACGACCCTGTCGTCGGCGCCTGGATGCCGACCACGCAGGCCGGGGCGCCCGAGGCGCGCTCGGAGCACACCGCCGTCTGGACGGGCGATCGGATGATCGTCTGGGGCGGCACCGGGAGCGCCCCGCTGGCCACGGGTGGCGTCTATGCGCCGGCGGGCGATTCCTGGAGCCCGACCGCGATCGCCGGCGCACCCGCGGCACGCTCCGGCCAGAGCACCGCATGGACCGGCTCCAGGATGATCGTCTGGGGCGGCGCGGGCCCCGGCTATCTCGATAGCGGCGGCCGCTACGATCCGGTCGCCGACACCTGGACGCCAACCTCTGTCGTCGGTGTTCCACCGGGCCGCGTCGGCCAGACGGCCGCGTGGACCGGCGACGCGCTCATGGTCTGGGGTGGATACAATGGCGCCTACCTCGCCTCGGGCGGCCGCTACTGCGCGTGCGTGCCGACAGCGTGGTTCCGGGACGCCGATGGCGATGGCCGGGGCGATCCGACTCTGTCCGTCCCGGCGTGCGGTCCCGCCCCGGGGTGGGTCGTTGAGGGCATCGACTGCGACGACACCAACGCCTCGGCCTGGGCGGCGCCCTCCGAGGCGCTCGATGTCAGGTTCGCCGATGCCACGACGATCATCTGGAACCCGCCCGCGCTGCCCGGCGGATCGACCGTGACCTACGACGTCCTGCGCAGCGCCACGCGGTCCGACTTCGTCGGCGCTGCGAGCTGCGCCGCAACCGGGGTCTCCGGAACGTCAGCCGGCGATCTCGAAATTCCCCCGCCGGGCGGCATCGACTACTACCTGGTACGGGCGCGGAGCGGGTGTCCCGACGGTCTCGGTTCACTGGGCACGACATCGAGCGGGACGCTACGCGAGGGGCGCGCCTGCCCCTGACTGTTGAGGACGAGGCGACCGACCGACAGCCGTCGTCGACAAGGGCCGGGTCCCCGCGCCCGGCGGCGATCCGGTGGAGATGCCGCGCCGCCGGCGGGAAGGGGGATCCGCCGGCGGCGCGGGCCTGTCGCTAACGAACGACGACCGCAGGACGACCGGGCAGTCGGATCGGGCTCGAGGTCGGACCATTGCGCGGCAGGTTGAAGTACAGCACCCGCTCGCCGTTCCAGTCGAACAGCCGCTCGTCCGAGACGACCGGTGTGACGTCATCCGAGGCCGTGAGTTTCAGGATGTACGGACCGGGCGTGGTCACCCCGTCGAGCCGGATGAAGCGTGGCAGGTGGGACTTGGCGTAATCGACCGCGACTCGGGCCGGCGCGAGGCTCGACAGCACGGCCGCGTCGCTGCCGGCGCGGTGGAGCACGAGGTCGATCGCGCCCCCGCCATGGAGGGGGCGGACACAGATGGGGAAGGGCACCGGCCGGTCGATGGCGAATGTAATCACGCCATCCTCCGCCGTGGTGCGGGCGCAGGTGCCGGGGGCGATGGTGAAGTCGGGCACGCCGTCGGCGCAGCCGAAGTTCGAATCGACATCCGCCAGCATCAGGCCGAAGTCGGGGACATCGGCGTACACCAGGCCTTCGCCGGGGACCCCGTCAGGGAGCACCGCGTTCGCGCAGGGGTCGAGCCCGTGGGCGACGACCTCCGGCACGACCGCGGCCGGCGCCACGGTGATCGTCCCGTGGAGACGGTTGCCGTCGGGGTCGGACAGGCTGACCCGGGCTTCGAGCGCGCCGAACGGGCGTGGCACCGACGCTATGGAGAGGATCCGCACGGCGGGCTGGCAGGCATCGCCGGCGCCATCGGCGTTGGTATCGAGCTGCATCGGATTGAACGCCAGCGGGCAGTTGTCGGCGTCGCCGCAGCGGCCATCGCCATCGACGTCGTTGGCCGGGTCGTGCGGGCAGGCATCGCAGTCGTCGGCGAGGGCGTCGCCGTCGGTATCCGGCCCGCCGCCCGCGAAGATCGCGGCGACGTGACGGCCCGGCACGTAGGCGTCGGGGCAGGCATCGGCCGCGTTGGCCACGCCGTCCCCATCGCGGTCGTCGTCGCAGGCATCACCCACGCCGTTGCGATCGAGATCGCGCTGGTCGGGGTTCGACAGCGCCGGGCAGTTGTCGCAGGCGTCGCCCGAACCGTCGCCGTCGGTGTCGGTCTGGTCGGCGTCGGCGACAAGTGGGCAATCGTCCATCGTGTCCGGCGACCCGTCGCCGTCGGCGTCGTCCGTCGGCACCAGCTCGAGTGTGGCCGCAACCGGGGGGAGAGGGGCGGGCGTCTGTCCGAGCGCGACCAGCACACGCCGTGTGTCGTCGAACGCGGCCACGAGTGGGTCGAGGATGGGCAGCGAGGTGAGCGTCGGTAACGCCGACCAGGCGATGCCGTCATACGGACGCACGGCGCTCGGAGCGCTGCCGCCCAGCACGAGCATCTGGCGCCGGGCTGGATCGAAGCCGGTGGAGAGACCGGCGACCGGCGGGAGGCTGCCGCGATAGTCGACCGGCTGCCAGGTGGCGCCGTCGAACTCCCAGTTGTCGTTCATGGCATCGCCGAGGGTGTTCCGGCCGCCGGCGAGAACCGTGACGCCGTGGAAGTCGTCGTAGGCGGCCACCGGCGCCGAGCGGGGTGACGGCGACCGCGGCGAGGGCACGACCTTCCAGGCACCGCCGCTGTAAACCCAGGTGTCGCCGAGGGCGGGCTGACCCGGTTGCATGCCTCCGAACAGCACCAGCGCCGCGCGCCGTACGTCGTAGGCGAAGGCGAAGCCGCTGCGCGGGCCGGGGCTCACCGTGTGGCTCAGGCGGGTCCAGCCGTGGCTCGCGGCGTCGTACTCCCAATGATCGGCCAGCGTGCTGACGTCGAGGACGCGGATGCCGCCGTACATCACGACCCGCGCGCGGGCCGAGTCGTAGACCATGCGATGACCGTACCGGGCGTCGGGCGCGCCGGCGCCGGCGTACGGATGCCAGGCCGCGCCGTCGAACTCCCAGGTGGTGCGATCGTCGCCTCCGGCGCCGCCGAACAGCACGATCACCCGGTGCGTCGTGTCGTACGCCGCCGCCATGCCGGGTTTCGGCAACGGCGATAGCGAGCCGGATGGGAGAGCGAGCCGCCAGAGGTCGAGGGCGGTGCCGGATGGACCGCCCGGGTCGCAGGCATCGCCGATGCCGTTGTGGTCGGCATCCCCGTCGAGGTAGTTGGCGACGTCGGGGCAGGAATCGTACGGCTGCGCCCAATGGTCGCCGTCGGAGTCCAGCAACTGAGCCAAACCCAGGCCGGACCATTGCGCCGAGGCTTCGAGGAAGGCATCGCTCCCCGTCGACAGGCCCAGCGCGTCGATCGGCGCCGAGGGGAACAGACGGTTGCTCGCCGGCGCGAGGAAGGACAGGAAGGCCCCCGCCTGCATGTTGCCGGGCGACGGCAGGTTCACGGTCGGCGCCCCGGTCTCGGCGAACCCCGTGAGGGTCGGCACGTCCGTCGGGTCGATCGCGAGTCGCAGCCGATCGAAGATGCCCCGGGTTCCGCCGCGGTCGTCGTTCAACGGCACGCCCGCGACAGCGATGCGGGCTCTGAGCCGGTTCTGCGGGTCGAGGTGGACACCGCTGACGTGGAACTGAGAGGAAACGAGGCTCGTCGGTCCGAACCCCGAGGCGACGACCGAATCGAGGGCCGTCGCATGCAGCAGCCGGAGCGGCAGCGGCAGGAACCGGCCGTAGGGATAGGTCGACGGGAACGGGAAGGGGCGGTCGTCGAGGATCTGATTCTGGTTGCGATCCTCGATGCCGCGGTCGAGCCGGCCGTCGCCGTCGAGGTCCTCCCCGGGGTCGAGCCGGCCATTGCCGTTGAAGTCTTCGTTGATCCAGTCGAGTCGGCCGTCGCAGTCGAGATCCTCGCGGCTCTCGCCTTCGCACCCCCCGGGCGGGGTCAGCCGGCCGTCGCCGTCGACATCCTCGCCCGGGTCGAGCCGGCCGTTGCGGCGGATGAAATCCTCGAAGACGTCAAAGGCGCCGTCGTGGTCGAGGTCCTCGACCGGCCCGAGAAGCTCGGTCGGGGTGGTCAGGCCCTGGAGGTTGTAGGCGGAGCCGTTCCAGACGAGCGAGACGACGATGATGCCTCCCGGGGTCGGGTGACTCTCTCCGTAGGGATACTGCGTGGTGACCGAGCCGTTCTCGTCGGGAACGCCGTCGTCCGGGAAGAGGAAGGGCCGGTCGTCGAGGATGAAGTTGTGGTTGCGGTCTTCGATGCCGGGGTCCAGATGGCCGTCGTTGTCGAGGTCCTCTCCGGGGTCGAGCCGGCCATTGCCGTTGAAGTCCTCATTGATGGTGTCAAGCCGGCCGTCGCAATCGAGATCCTCGCGGAGCGTCCCTTCGCACCCGCCGGGTGGAGTCAGGCGGCCGTCGTCGTCGCGGTCCTCTCCGGGGTCGAGCCGGCCGTTGCGGATGAAATCCTCGTGGACGTCGAAATTGCCATCCCCGTCTCGATCTTCGCGGTCGTGCTCGATGATGAGCACCAGGGGCGGGTAGGCAGGAGCGGCAAAGGCCGGGCAACCGGTTGTCCGCGAGTCCCCCCAGCCGCCCGGCCCATCGGCCGGAGCCTCGACGCGGTAGTCGGGCAGCCCGTCGCCGTCGACATCGCCGACGCTGACGAGCCAGGCCGACGCGGGCAGCGTCCCGCTGTTGTGGGCGTCGCCGACGCCGAGCAGGAAGAACGACCCCCGTGGCGCCGCTCCGAGCCCCGTGAGGATGACAGGCGGGCCGCCGGCGGGATCGCCGCTGGTGATTCGGGCTCCCTGTCCCTGGGGACAGGCCGCCCAGGCAGGCGCACCGACGGCCAAAGCAACGGCGGCCGTCAGGAGAAGAACGAGCGGGAGGTGGCGAACGTGGATGGAAAGTGCGGACGCCTCGCGCATGGGCGGCCTCCTTACGATCTGCTGTTGGGGGCGCCGCGCCGGCAGAGCGAACCGCGCACGACGCCATTCCGTGAGCCCAACCTACGCCCGCAGGGGGCGGGCGCGGCATCTCATCGGCCGGGCCCGCGGAGGAGCCACCGCGGCGGCCGCGGACCGGCCACCGCGAGGGGGCGGGGCGGCCTCCGGCCAAGCCCTTGATGGAGGCCCGGCCTGCGAAGCGGCCCTCAGCCGGCCGACGCGACCTTCCCCTCCCAGAGTTCCTCGAGGAAAGCGTGCAACGGGAGGAGCCGCACCCGGCCGTGGCGGTCGGGATCTCCCGGGGCTGGCGCTCCAGGCAGATCACGATTCGGCGACGCACCGGGCTGTCGTCGGCGAGCGAGGTCAGCGACCGGATCGCGACGTCAGGGACGCGGGAGGAGCTCTTGACCTCGATGGCGACCTCGCGGTCGTTCAGCAGGAAGTCGACCTCCTGGCCGGTGCTGGTGCGCCAGTAACGGATCTCCAGGTCGGGACTGCGATAGGCGCGATAGGCCATCAGCTCCATCAGGACGAGATGCTCGACGCTCTTGCCGAACTCCGGGGTGCCCGGCTTCGGCTGGCGGCGGGCGAGGAAGTTCGCGATGCCGACATCGAACAGGTAGAACTTCGGCGTCAGGATGAGCCGGCGGTTGCGGCTCTTCGTCCACGGGGCGACGCGGAAGCCGAGCAACGTGTCCTCGAGCAGATCGAAGTAACCGCGGACGACTTTCGCCGACGCGCCGACCTCGCGGGCGACGTTCGTGTAGTTCAGCCGCTCGCTGCTGGTGAGCGCGGCGACGCGCAGGAACTCGCTGAATGCCGGGAGATCGACGGCGAGCCCCTCCGCGACGATCTCCTCCTTGAGGTCGTCGTTCACGTACGACCGGATGTCGTCCGCGGGCGCGTCCGAGAGAAAGTGCGGCGGCAGGAGTCCGCTGACGACAGCCTGCTCGAGGTCGAGCCGGTCGATTTCCGGGAAGCACAGCGGCCGCATCTCGCGGCGCCGGGCGCGGCCTGCCAGGAGATTCGCATGTCCCCGCCGCAGCTTCCTGGCGCCCGACCCCGTGAGAAGGAACGTCAGCCGGCGGTTCTCAATGAGCCAGTGAACCTCGTCGAGGAGGGCCGGCACCTTCTGGATCTCGTCGATGACAATCGGCCCGCGGCGACCCGGGGAGGGCGACGTCGCATAACGCTCCCGCAGGAGCGAGGGACGGCTGGCAGACTCGGCGAAGGTGTCCGTCTGCAAGAAACCGACGGGGGGCGCGTCGGGCAGATGCCGGCGGATCCAGAAGGACTTCCCCGTTCTCCGTGGTCCCCATCGGATCCGGCGCCGCGCCTGCACCCCGAGGCGGTAGCCGGCGATCACGATGAGCGCGAACGCCACCGATCACGTCCAAACGACAGTTCGGGGTCAGGGCGGCGCGGGCGGAACCGCGGCCGCGGGCTCGCCCGACAGGAAGTCGCGGATCTCCTCGCGGGTCCGGATCGCGAAGAAGCGGTATTTCGAGTACCTCTGGGTGACGCTGTAGGCGCTCCAGCACGTGGACGTGATGCCGCTCTTGCCGGGCTTTGCCGCGCATCGCGTCCGTGTCATCACGACCGCGTCGGGGAAGGCAAGGCCGTTTTTCTGCACCTTGAAATCGGTGACGACCTCCGAGAACGAATAGGTCTTGCCGGCCTGATCCTCGATGGGATCCGCCCCGGAGAGAAGCCTCTCGAACGCGAGCTTCGTTGCGCGCTGATTCGTCTTCTGGGCCTCGATGCGGAGGAGCTGATAGTCGTCCTGGTCGACCCACGCGGTCCCGACCCAGTCGTTGAGATCGGGCTGATAGGGCGGGATGGGCTCGAAGCGCACGCGGGAGGCCCGTCGGCCGCGCACGGTCTCGTCGCCCTCGAGCGTGTAGTGATACATGCTCCGCTTGCCGCGCTCGAAGATGAAGATCCACGAATAGGCCCGGCGCACGAAGAACGGCAGGGTGTATGCCGCCAGGTCGATCGCGGCGGGGGGTTCGCCCTTCTTCAGGCCGGCACGCGGCAGGGTGCGGTAGTCGAGGAAGCCGCGCGCCTCCTCGTACACGTAGATGTACTCGAAGTCATGAACCTCGCGCTCATTGGTGGGGTCGACGTAGGTGACCCGTTCGTCGCAGGCGAACTCCAACGCCTGGTCCCGATACAGCTCCGAGAGGCGGTCAAGGCGGCCGAGGATCTGTTCGAGCGGGGCGGTCCCCTGAGGGGCCTGCGCCAAGAGGAGGCAGGCGGCAGCGACACCGGCGCAGGGGTGGCTCACGATGTCAACGGGAACCAGTACGCCGCGATCGCGATCGCGGCGAACGCCACCGACACGCCGACCTCGCGCCACCCGAGGGTGCGCAGGCCGGCGGGCGGCGAGACCAGCCCCCAGCTGGTGCGCCCGAAGACCGGCAGGAACGCGGCGGCGGCGAGAAGTGGAATGAAGGAGCCCGCCGCGATCTGCGCGACCGCTCCCGCGATCAGGGCGTGCGCCCCGATGCAGCGCCGCCGCCCCGTGGTGTCGCCCTTCCAGAGCCCGCGTATGGCGCGGACATAGGCGAGGCTCGAGGCGAAGTAGAGCAGCGCGAGCAGCCCGGCGCCGACCGACCAGCGGTCGAGCGGCCGGCCCGCGACCGTCATGACGAGAGTCGCGGCCGACGCGAGCCCCGCCATGCCGATGATCTCGCCGGGTATCGTGCGGTCGCGTCCGGCGAACACCAGGACCGTGTGCAGGGCGCCGAGCAGGAGGGTGACGGCGCCCGCCGCGACGACGCCCCGGCGCGCTCCATGGGGCGCCAGCCGCCAGGCGGCGGCAAACAGCACCGCGCCGGCGCCGATGTAGATCGCCGCCCACAGGACCCTACGGGCGATGAACCCCTCCGGGACCTTCTTCCCGTCGACGATGCGGGTGGCGGCGGCGACCGCGGCGTAGCGCGACATGAACAGCAGCGCCATCGCCGGCGGCACGAGCGCGGCCGCGCGCCACGCGGCGCCCGTCGCCGTCGACGCGGCGCCTGCGGCCGCGGCCGGGCCACCGCCCGCTGCTGAAAGGCCGAGCACGAGCGGTAAAACCAGCATCGCCCACGCGCCGTGCTCGTGCGGCAGCGGCGGGGGCTCGAACCAGCGCGGCATGGTCCGCACAGGATGCCACACCCCGGGCCGTTGCGGCGCCCCCGCCCGCATCACTAGAATCGGTCCCGGACCGGGGCCGCTCCAAGGAGGGATACCATCATGCGCACTCACACACGCCGGGCCGCCATCGCGGCCGCGGCGGCAGCCGTCCTCGTGCTGTCGGCCGGCACCGCCCGGGCCGTCGTCGACTGCGTCGGCTGCCACGAGAAGACGACGCCGCGCATCGTCTCCGACTGGAAGATCAGCAAGCACAACGAGAACTACGTCGACTGCGCCACCTGCCACGGCGATCAGCACAGTTCGGCGAACGACACCGACAAGGCGAAGATCCCGACGCCCGAGACCTGCGCGCCATGCCACGAGGAGCGCGTCAACCAGTTCAAGAAGGGGAAACACGCCTTCGCCTGGGCGGCGATGAAGGCGATGCCGACCGCGCACTGGCAGCCGATGTCGCTCATGGAGGGGATGAAGGGGTGCGGCGGTTGCCACAAGATCGGTCTCAAGAGCGAGGCCGAGATCAAGGAACTGGCGCTGACGAGCGGCGGGTTCGGGGTCGCCTCGTGCGACGCCTGCCACACGCGCCACACCTTCTCGGTCGCCGAGGCGCGCTCTCCGCAGGCCTGCCAGACCTGTCACATGGGGTTCGATCATCCGCAGTGGGAGATGTACTCGTCGTCGAAGCACGGGGTGCGAACCGATCTGAAGCAGCGCGGCCTCATCGACAAGGACGCCGCGGCGCCGACCTGCCAGACCTGCCACATGGGCGACGGTAACCACGAGGTGCGCACGGCGTGGGGCTTCCTGGCGGTGCGCCTGCCGATGCCCGACGACCCGCAGTGGGCGGCCGACCGCGCCACCATCTTGCAGGGGCTCGGAGTCCTCGACCCGGCCGGCAAGCCGACCGCGCGGCTCGAGGTGGTCAAGGCCGCCCAGGTGGCCCGTCTCACCGAGGAGGACTGGCAGCACGAGCGCGATAAGATGCTCAAGGTCTGCAACCAGTGCCACTCCGCCAACTTCGCGAAGATCCAGATGCAGCAGGGGGACGAATTGATCCGCCAGTCCGACCGCCTGATGGCCGAGGCGATCACGACGGTCGCCGGCCTCTACAAGGACGGCATCCTGCCGAAGCCGGCGAACTATGCCTACCCGTTCCCCGACCTGCTGACGTTCCACGACGCGCCGACGACGGTCGAGCAGGAGCTGTTCGTGATGTTCCTCGAACACCGGATGCGGACGTTCCAGGGTTCGTTCCACGCCAGCCCCGACTACGCGCTGTGGTATGGCTGGAGCGAGATGCAGCGCAGCCTGACGGAGATCAAGGAGAAGGCGGCCGAGATGCGCCGCAGCCACGGGCCGGCGAAGCCCGCGCCGAAGGCGCCCAGGGCGCCGGCCGCGAAGCCGCCGGCAGCGAAACAGGCACCCGTGCCGCCGAAACAGTAGACTGCCGATGATGAATGACAGCGGTCGCTTCAGCAGGAGGGGTGCGATGGTCCTCGCCGTCGCGCTCGGCTGGGTGGTTGTCGGTGGCCCCGGCCTCCGGGCCCAGGAGCCGACCCCGCTGCCGGCGCAGCCGGGCCCGGTCTACGACGCCGGAAGTGTGGCGACCCCGGCGCCGGCCCCGGCGTCCGCTCCCGCTCCCGCGCGGCAGCGGCTGGCGCTGGTTCTCAGCGGCGGCGGGGCGCGCGGCGCGGCGCATGCCGGCGTCCTCAAAGTCCTCGAGGAGATGCACATCCGTCCCGACATCATCGTCGGGACGAGCATGGGCTCGATCATCGGCGGGCTGTATGCCGCCGGCTACAGCCCCGCGCAGCTCCAGGCACTCATCGCCGACACCGACTGGAAGGACATCTTCGTCGACACCATCGACCGGCGCGACCGGTCCTTCCGCCGCAAGCAGGACGACGCCACCTTCCTCGTCCCCGGCAAGCTGCGCTTCAAAGGGTGGAAGCCGTACATCCCGCCGTCGCTGTTCGGCGGCCAGCAGCTCGAGCTGTTCCTGCGCTCGCTCGAAATCGAATCGGGCGCCGTCGAGAACTTCGACGACCTGCCGATACCGTACCGAGCCGTGGCGCTCGACCTCGCGACCGGAGAGGCCGTGATTCTCGACCATGGCAGCATCGCCAGCGCCATGCGCGCCAGCATGGCGGTGCCGGGGATGTTCTCGCCGGTGTCGATCGAAGGCCGTCAGCTGGTCGACGGCGGCGCCGCCGCCAACCTGCCGATCGGGATCGCCCAGGCGCTCGGGGCCGACGCGGTCATCGCCGTCGACATCACGAGCCCGCTGTACACGTCAAACGAGATCCAGTCCTTCTTCTCGGTCATGTCGCAGTGGAGCAGCTTCTCCACCGTCGCCAACCGAATGGAGGACATCCGGAAGCTCCGTCCGGGCGATGTCCTCATCACCCCGGAGCTGGGAGACATGAACTTCCTCGATTTCGCCCGCACGGTCGAGGCGATCGGGCTCGGTGAGCAGGCGGCGCGGGCGAGCGCCGACAGCCTGCGGCGCTTCGCGCTCTCCGATCAAGAGTGGGAGGCGTACGTGCTCCGGCACCGCATGCCGGACAAGGATCAGTTGATCGTCGACAGGGTCCGGTTCACCAACACGAGCCTGGTGGACGACCGGATCATCGAACACCGCCTGAAGGTGCCCGAAGGAAAGCCGTTCGACCAGAAGACCTTCGACCCCATGATCATGCGGCTGTACGGTCTCGACTACTTCGGCCTGATCCGCGACGAGTACAAGCGCGAGGACGGCCACGGCACCCTCTCGCTCGACTTCCCGAAAAAGCCGTACGGCAGGAACAGCCTGCAGTTCGGGGCGGCGTTCCAGGACGACTTCAGCGGCGACGCCAACTATACCTTCGCCCTCCGTCACCTGCTCATCGCCGCCAACCGCCGCGGCGGCGAGTGGGAGAACGTCGGGCAGATCGGCCAGACACGCCTGCTGAAGTCGTCGTTCTACCAGCCGCTCGACTACGGCATGCGCTGGTTCGTCTCGC
>Ga0210377_10001502_pt1 | contig 21319 bp, 19 predicted proteins | sample PLM4_65_b1redo_FD_155480 | JGI IMG/M metagenome (GOLD analysis project Ga0210377, IMG submission 155480) | Groundwater sediment microbial communities from an aquifer in East River, Colorado, USA - PLM4_65_b1 redo | ecosystem: Environmental > Terrestrial > Soil > Riparian zone | place: USA: East...
TCTGTGCTTCAGGTAGACGCAGGTGGAGGTCTTGTTCACGTGCTGCCCCCCCTTTCCCGACGAGCGGACGAACTGCTCCTCCAGGTCCTCTTCCCGGATCCCGAGCGACTCCATCCGCTCCCGGAGCCATCTGTTTTTCTCTTCACTCACCGCAAATACGGGCATCGGTTTACCTGAGCTGCTGCAGAGACACTGCTGGCCGCCCCTGCCTTGAGATATTTAATTACTACCGTAACAATAAAGAGCCGCCGGCGTTTCAGGAGGATGGCAGATGCAATCCGGTCCCACATTCACCCTTGACTTTGCAACGGACGCGGGTTTATTTTCGTGGCCAGCAACATGCCTGAAAATCGAGCTGTTACGGGAGGTGGCCATGTCTGCCGCAGATCAGTTGATCGAGTTTTTGCAGCCGAAATTGAACAGTGAGATCCATGTCGGCCCCTGGCTAACCATCAGCCAGGAACGGATCGACAAATTCGCCGAGGTGACCGGTGATATTCAGTGGATCCATACCGACCCGCAGCGGGCGGCCCGGGAATCCCCTTACGGCGCCACCATCGCCCACGGTTATCTCACCCTCTCCCTGCTGCCGTTCCTCACGGAGAGCAACCACCCCGACTTATTTCAGAAAAACTATCCGGGGATGCGGATGCGGGTCAATTACGGCCTCAACAGGGTCCGTTTCCCCGCACCGGTCATCGTCGGCTCCCAAATCAGGGCCAGAAGCCTGCTGCAGAGCGCGGAAAAGGCGGGAGAAGCGGTACAGATAATCTACTGTATCACCGTCGAGATAGCAGGCAATGACAAGCCCGCCTGTAGCGCCGAATACATTGCACGGGTCTATCCATAAACTAACCGCGTTATCCTGGAATTGCCAGAATATTTATCATGGAATGATGATCTCCTTGACCTCGGAACTTGCACTTTGCGGGAAATATGCTTTATTTAATAAATGGGGATTTAGCTCTGCCTACCGGGCAGAACGTGTGAAGAACAACGTGGTGACCTGAGACTTTTTATATTTTTCCCCGACGACTCAAATAGCGCACTCCTGGCAGCGTAATTCGGACTACGGCCATCCACACAAGCGGATGATGTAGATCTAATTCCAATTTCAAATCAAGGATGAAATCAAGGCGGCGAGGATTGAGGCGACGAGGCGTACAGATACGTACGTTGAGGAGCCGAAGACGAGCCAACGAAGATAGCGCCTTGATTTGGAATTGGTATAACATGGAAAGGAGAATTTATTATGAGTGGGGAAAAGCAGCGTTACATCAGGATCGCGTCGTTAGTAACAGCCGGTGCCGCACTGGCCACGGTAACCGCCGCACTGGCCGCCTCCGACAAGCCGGTCGGCACAACCAGCTATGCCCCCGTCGACGCCACCACCCCCTTCGCCAGCGTCAAGCAAACCATGGAAAAAGCGAAGCCTGGGGTGATGCAGCGTCAGTTGGGGCTGCTCGCTGAGCGGTACGACCTCGGCAACAAACCCCTCGCCGGGGTGAAGATGTCGCGCGGCAAGGCCGTGCAGGATGGGGTCCGGGTCAAGCTCCCCAAAGGGGTGAGCTGGCAGCAGCTCGCCGCCATGGGCCCGGAACAGATTCGCGATAAGGACCTGTTCCCCAGAGGGTTCCTGCCGTTGCCCCACCCCAACCACCCCGAGGGGGGGATGCTCTTCCCCAAGTTTCACATCGACGAAATCAAGAAGCAGACCGGCCGCGACCTGACCCGCTTTGACCTGGACTTTGACCTGCCCGACCACGTGCTGCCCGAATTCCCGCCGGCCATCTTTCTGACGACCCGACCCGACCTGGGGGACGTTTCCCAGGGAAAGGTGGTGACCACCCAGAATTTCTTCGAGCTGTTCAACGGCATCCTCAACCCCAAGCAGCTCGAGGGTCTACGGCTGCTGCTCACCCCCTTTCCCCAGCAGCAGTTCAATGCCACCAGCGACCGCCGCTCGGCCGAGCCGAGCATGGGAGTGTCCTGTTTCGAGTGTCATGTCAACGGCCACACCAACGGAGCCACCCACCTGGTGGGCGACATCCGGCCACAGGAGCTGCGCCACCGGCTTGACACACCGCCTTTGCGCGGAGTCAACATCCAGCGTCTGTTCGGCTCTCAGCGGGCGCTGAAAAGCGTCGAAGACTTCACCGAGTTCGAACAGCGCGCCGCCTACTTCGACGGCGACCCGGTGATCGCCACCAAGAAAGGGGTGAACATACTCGAGCGGGCCAGCCAGGTCCACTTCATGGCCGAATTCCAAAACCTGCTGGACTTCCCGCCGGCCCCCAAACTCGACCTGTTCGGCAAGCTCGATCCCGCCATGGCGAGCGAGAGCGAACTGCGCGGCCAGACGGTCTTTTTCGGCAAGGCCCGCTGCGCAGAGTGCCATCCCGCCCCCTTCTACACCGACAACCTGATGCACAACCTGAAGGCGGAGCGCTTCTACAAACCCCAGCAGATCAACGGCCGGCTGGCGAGCGCCGATGGCCCGATCAAAACCTTCCCGCTGCGGGGCATCAAGGAGTCCCCTCCCTACCTGCATGACGGACGCCTGCTGACCCTGGCCGACACCATCGAGTTTTTTAACCTGGTAACCGGCGTCAACCTCAACGATCAGGAGAAAAAGGATCTGCTCGCCTTCATGCTCGCCCTGTAGCGCTCGGCCGGAGGGAATCGCAAAACCGTGCGGGGCGCGTCGACAGGTTGCACCTTATGAACCCTGACGACGCGCCCCCATTTATTCCCACTCGCTCCTCTCGATCCAGGGAACGGAAAAGGGGCCGGAGAGGATGGCCCCGGTTTTCGTCCCGGCCCGGTCTCTGCCATTTTGCTAACGTTTCAGCCGCCCCCATCTCACCGGCGGAATACCAGAACCGTCCCGGCGATGAGCAGCCCGACACCGAGGACGCGCTTCAGGTCCAGGGGGATCTCGCGGAAACCGAAGAGGCCGAAATGGTCGAGGAGCAGGCCGGTAACGAGCTGGGCGGTGATCGTCGCCGCCAGGGCCGAGGCGGTGCCGATGCGCGGCACCGCCAGAATGGTCATGGTCACGAAATAGGCGCCGAAAAAACCGCCGCTCAACTCCCACCAGGCTGCATCGGCTATCCCTTTGAAACTGCCGCGGCCGCTGACAAGCACGACGCAAAACAGCGCCAGGGTGCCGACAGCAAACGAGAGGCAGGAACTCTCGAAGATGCCGACCTTCTGCGCAAGCCGGCCATTGATGGACGGCTGCACCGCCACGGCAATGCCGCCGCAGAACATGAGAAAAAAGAGAACCAGATTATTCACCGCAGACTCCTGTCATACCGAGTTGCAATCAAAATGAGTACTCATTGCCTCTCCGACAGCACCCCTGCCAGATCCGCCTCGTAAGCGCCGATCAGCAGCCGGAGCCGCCTGGTCTCGTCATGGTACCTCCCCTGGAGCCGTTCGTAGAAGTCCGCAAGCTCCCTGGAGCGCTCCACCTCCTTGAGCGAACCGGCCGGCATCCCCCTTGAGCGCTTCCTTGCCAGTTCGTCGCTCTTGCGCGAAAGCCGGTTGATTCCGCTTTCAGCCAGCCGTATCAGCCGCCGGTATGCCGCTTCCATCACGGGAGCATCGCGCCGGGGGGTAAGTCCGACCACCGTCGCCGCATCCCGGAGCGCCCCGTATTCGTCGCGCTTCAGGGCCAGCCAGTCGAGCTCCGCCTCCCCCCGTTCCACAAGGACCGCGTAATGCTTGAGGAGGTCCTCGTCCACCAGGGGAAGGAAGACGAGCTCGTTCTGTACCACCCTGATATCCGTCCGGAGCTTTTTCGCCTTCCTCTCACTGTCCCTTCGTTCGGCCGCTGGCCCCTGAAAATCCCTGATCCGTTCCTCGATCCGCGCCAGACGGTACTCAAGATCGTTGAACCTTTCCTGCAAGAGTCTCCGCCGGTCAATGATCCCTGCCAGCCGTTTTTCCTCCGCATCGTACCGCTTTATCCGTTTCTCCAGCTGCCCCTCCAGCTCCAGCTGCTTCTCTATCATGGCTTCATAGCGCCCATGCCAGTGCCCCCACTCCTGACCGGGGTCCGCGGAAAACAGCGCCAGTTCGTCTTCCAAATCCCCGATTTCGCCCCTGAGCCAGTCGGTGTAATCGTGGTACCAGCCGAGAAGATCCGTGAAATCCTTCTCCCTCCGGGGCGATTCGAGGAATGCAATGGCGTCGGTCTCCTTTTCCAGCTGCTGGATCTCGTCATCCGCAAGGGAAAGAGAACCGTTGAGGTCGTCGAGGGTTCTGCCGATAAAGTGCCTTACCCTTTCCCCGGCTTTTTCCTTTTCCCCATTCCAGTGGCCGTCGCTGCGCCGGGGGCGGTTCGCTCTGTCGCGCTCCAGGGAATCGCCGAGGGCTCCGCCACCCTTGCCGCCGGCCGATGCAGCGACGGCGGGCAGGGGATGTGACAGCTGGAGAAAAAGCGCCAGCAGCATTGCGAGCAATCCGACCATGAATATCCTCCCGGCCCAGCCGGTTTTCACATCTCCCCTAAACGGATAAGACTTCAATTACTTCTTCTCCGGCCAGTAGCTCCCGCCGACGAGAGTGGCGGTGACGCTGCCGATCCGGATCTTCGACTTCATCCTGAGGGGGATGCGGCGCTCATCGTCGCTGAGCCAGATGTAGAGGTCGCCGGTCTTGCTGAAGATTCCCTTGGTTTTAAGGAGCGGCATGATGACGATGGTCTTGAAGGTCCCCAGGCCGGTCTCCAGAACTTCCCGCCGGAGCACCCGCACCTCGGTATTGTGCAGCTTCTTGCCGTCGAAGATGTCCATGAAGAATGAGGTCCCTGGCTCCAGCTTCTGCAGGCGGGCGTAGAAGAAACAGGAGAGGGAGTCGTAGGTGATGGGGGTGATATCGAGGGTCGTCCGGCTCTTGTCGAGCAGGTTGTCGATGACCGCCTTGCGATTGACGTGATCGAACGAGACCTCCTTGTGGTGGCGGGTGCGCCCCTCGTGGATATTCTCGCGGTAGCTGCGCGGCAGGCCTAAGGGTGTCTGCCCGGTACCCTTGTTCATCACCGCCTCGACCCGGTCGTCCACCGTGAAGAAGAGCGACAGCCAGTCGTCCGAGCGGGTAACGGAGGTGATGGTGACAAATTCCCCGCTGCGGCCCACCTCCTGGACGGCGGTTCCCGCCTTGACGCCGCTCCAGCTGATGTCGAAGACGAGCCGCTCCGGGATGGCGAACGCACCGGCACTGGAGGCGAGGCAGAACACCAGCAGCAGAAACAGGACGAGCGGCCTAGCGCGGCCCAGAATCCCCGTTTTTCCTGCCGGGCAGCAGTTCCGCAACCGTTTCGCGCCTCCCCCACGATGTCCGGACAAAATTGCCGTCACCTGGACAGCACGTAGTGGCAGATCGTCGCGGCAATCTGCTCCGCGCTGTTTTTGCCGTTGTTGAAGATCAGGTGGTAGAGGGTGGGATCGGCCACATCCCTGCCGAGAAAATCCTTGATAAAATCCTCCCGTTGCCGCTGTTTCCTGCTGATCAGCTTCTCCGCCTCGTCCGTGGTCACCGCGAGTCGCCTGGCAATGGATGCTTTCTTGAACTCTGCGGGAGCGATGAGGCGGAAATGATGGCAGTTGCCCATTTTCTGGGTCAGGATGGAAGCGCCAACACCGACGATGATGGCATTGCCGGCGGCGGCAAAGGCGACGATCTGCCGGCAGAGCAGCTTGTAGGCGTCCTTGTCGTTCTGCCAGTGAGGGGAAAAGGTGGACATCATGTCGTCGAGGAAGCTGTTTTTCTCCCCGAGATGCTTCAAAACGTCTGTGGAGAGATGGTGGTTGCGGGCCACCTCTTCCAACAGCGCCTTGTCCATCAGCGCCCACGCTTTGCCGGTTTTTTCCTGCAGGAGCGCCTGAAGCTTTTCCGCTGCCGGATACCCCTCGCAGCCGAATTCCCGGGATATGGTGATGGTCGGCCCGGCCTTTTCCTTCTCCTTCACCGAATAGCCGCTAAGATTCCTCCGGCCCACCTCGATGAGGCTTTCGAGCCTCTTTTCAATGGACGGAATCAACCTTTTCTCTGCCATGTTCAGCCTCCTTTTCCAGACGGGTATCCCCGCGAATATGCTTCAAGCGGCTCACTAAAGCCCTCACTTATAATTAGGCCCTGATTTTGCCGGCTCGTCAAGTGGTCGCGTCAAATAAATCAGCCAGCCATGCCGCCAAAATGCAATTGTGGGTTATTGTAAACCCATATGTTGACAATTGCCTGATTATCTCCGAATCGATAATAACGCAAAGAAGGGTGGTATACTAAAGGTATTGTTACGACAAAGGAGGATTGGCCATGTCACTGGGAAAAACCTGGTATACCGTGGACGAGGCTGCCGAGAAGTTCGGCGTGGCAAAGGAGCGAATTCACGTGTGGATTACGGAAGGGGTTATTCGCACGGAGGAGGCAGGTGGGCAGGTGGTGCGGATCAACGGCGATGATCTGGATCTCAAGCTGCAGGAACTGACCGGGATCTGAGTGGGACAGCTCAAGCCGCCCTTTCAACGGTCAGCCGCTCATTGTTGGGTGATAGAACCTTACAGCATTTCCATAGAGGACTCTGCTTGCCTTTTCAGTTCCCAAGGCTTCAATAACGAGGGCAAAATCGTCGTCCGCATAGGGGCGGGGTGCGCGTGTGGATGGGAGGTCAGTACCAAACATCAATGATTCCGGATTGGCAGCATACAGCTCCTGCAGAGCGGTTCGCACATCAAAATCAACTCGGCCGAAACCAGTTGCCTTTACATGGACACCACGTTCAACAAGCTTGAGCAGTGCGCCGAAACCTTCTTTGGAAAGCCCGAGATGGTCAATGCTGACAGCTGGCAGAGCTGCCAGTGTATCGTAAAGCGCCGTCAATTCTCCGGAGTCAACGTACAACTCCACATGCCAGCCGGCAAGTTCGTGAACCCGCCTTGCCACGCTGTCGAGATACCTGACTTCCTCTGAGCCGCCGCGTTTGAGATTGAAGCGGACAGCGCGCACACCAGCGCTGTTGAGCTCAAGCAGTTCTTCATCCGAAACGGTCGCCGGCAATTGCGTTACACCCACGAATGAAGGACCAAGCCTTTTGAGAGCAGCAACCAGATATGTCTGGTCAAAAGCCTGGAAAGAGCCTGAGACGATGGCTCCTCCAGCCAGTGTGTATCCTTTCATCCGGTTGAGATAATCTTCACAGGTAAACGCATCCGGAAGATACCTGTTGTTCGGGATCAAAGGGAAATGATTGTCGATAATATGCAGGTGCGTATCAAAGAGCTTGAAATCTTGAAACGGCATCGGGACCTCCTTTGAGATCTTTTCGGCAAAAGGCTTTGGGGATCAGCGGTGAGAACAGCTGCATTTCATGGTTCGGCGCATTCTTCTTAGAACCGGGGAGCTACCTCAGCTTTCCCTGAATTACCTGAGCTTCTGCTTGACTTTACACAACATAAGGTGTAAACAATTGTGTAAAGGAGGTGTCCCATGGCAACAAATCTGGCTATTGACGACAACCTGCTCGAAGAAGCCCGCATTGTCGGCAAACATGCAACCAAAAAGGCGGTGGTTAATGAAGCGCTTGCTGAGTATATTCAGCGCCGTAAACAAGTCGAAATCATTAACCTGTTCAATTCGATAGAGTATGACCCCGACTATGACTACAAAGTCCAGCGCAAGAAGAGATGAGAGTCCTTGTTGACACATCCGTATGGTCCTTGGCGCTACGGCGCAATAAACCTGATGATAGTCCGGTGGTAACTGAATTAATCGAGTTGATCAGAGAAGTGCGGGGCCAGATGATTGGCCCGGTACGCCAGGAACTACTCTCCGGGATCAAGAGCCAAGTCCAGTTTCAGAAACTGCGCAATCACCTGCGGGCTTTCCCCGACCTTGAAGTAACGACCCGCGACTACGAGACTGCGGCTGATTTCTTCAACCTCTGTCGTGGAAAGGGAATTCAGGGATCAAATACTGACTTTCTCATCTGTGCCATATCTGTGCGCTACAAGATTCCCATATTCACCACAGACGATGATTTTACCCTGTTTCAGCCCCACCTGCCGATAACGCTTCATCGCCCCCGTACCTTTACGACTTGACCCAACCTAAGGCCATTTAAATTTATGTTTTTTGCAGCCCTGCGAGGCCGTGATACCAAAATGAAAGAGGGACATGCCGCGGCATTGTCCCTCTCTTTTACCCGAAATCTACCCTTGATCCGCTGAACCTGGATCAACCGGGGCCTGCGGGAGTCTGGGGGGCGGCAGATCCAGCTTCTGCCGGTAACTGTCGAATAGAAGCGGCAGCATCTCATCCCGGTAGTCCCAGTCCATGTGCAGGCTTCTGATCACCGCATCCTCCAGAGCCGCACAGCCGGCGCAGCAACAGCAGATGAACAGGACGAAACCCGCAGCCCCCCTTGCCATGGCCCGTCAGGGCCCGTCAACCGGCGGGCATTCCTCATCGGCCAACATGTCCAGCCTGGAACCAACGGGTATCTCTTCCCACTCCGTCTTTCCCTTCAGGTTGAATTCGGCTATCCGCTTCCCCTTGGCGTCAACATGGGCGATCTGCTGGAGCCGGCTCTGCCGCGTCTCGCAGTTGATGCCGTACTGGTAGAGGGTATACGTCAGGTCCTGATAGGCCTTGGCATTTGCACGCCCCTCCAGCACCTCGGCCTTTCCCTCCTTGCCGTACACCACCTTTGTCATGACGGTCACCATACCCTCGGCAGATCTGTCAAGCGACCCCTTGTCATAGAAGAACTCGGAATGTTCCGGTTCCGAATGGAGCAGCTTCCAGCCCGCCTCTGCTGCCCCGGCAGGATTATGGCCGGCGAGCAGGCAGAGAACAAACACCGCTCCCAGCAAGCTGTTGATGATTCCTCGTGTCGTACGCATGTCTCTCCTCCCGACCTTTTTATTTGCTGCTGTCAAGCATAATGCGTTTCACCACCATATCCACAACCGGCAGAACCGGCACCGCTTTCAGCCCGTAGGTTTCCTCCAGGTTGATATCCTTGGGAACCGCGCCGAGCAAGGCTTCGGCCACTGCCTGTTCTGCCTGGCGATAGCGGAGCTTGACCTCCACGGCCACCTTTTTGACCCCTTTGGCCGGGGTTAGACCGTAGTAGACCTCCTTGTAGCCGCGGGGGGGGATCGTATCGTGGCGGGAAAAGGCGGTAACCACCCACGGATCGATGGCAAAATGGAAATCGGTTCCCATGCCGTCGGAATTGAAGAGCCGCGTGTTGGCCGGAAGCTTGCCATCTGCCGCCAGGGTGCCGCTCGACATGAGGACCCTCCCCTTTTCATCCTTGGCGGTTATCTCCAGCCACATCTGGCGCACATTGGTCAGCGAGGTGGGGAGATTGTGGCCGGCACGGATGTTCTTGACCCTGACAGCGACCTCGGCAAGCCGCCCGTCACGGTAAACCGGCGCAACATCCAGCTCCGCCGCGCTCTTCAGCCTTTCTACGGCCATTTCGTACTTTTCGGTCAGGTTGGCGGCCAGCTCCTTGTTGCCTGCCTTGGTGGCGGCCCCTGCCGCCAGGTAGTGGAGCAGATAATTGGCGCCGTTGAAATAATGGCGGTACTCTGTGCGCTCCGGCTTTTTGAATTCATCCGCGGCGCGCTTGAAGACGGCGTTGTCGACCATGTGGCAGTCCTGGCAGAGGATGGTTTGCTGGGCATAGGGGCCGTGTTTCCATTCCAGGTAAGTAGCCTCCAGGGGGAAATGGGCATCGTAGTGATAAACCTGGTGACACGAGGCACAGAGATCGGCCTTGAGGTGAAGGGATGATTCCTCGCACTGGTGGAAACCGCCGCCGCAATCAGAAGAGGGCTTGAAGGGACCGCGCTTGATAAGGACCTGACCTTCTTTGGTTGCAACACCGGGAGTAAGGATCAGGGAGCCGTTCTCCGGTTCATGGGAAGGGGTCTGCCAGTGGGTCACGCCGCTGACCGAGTGGCAGATATCGCAGGAGACGCCGGCAAGGGCCATGGGCGAAAGCCCTTTCAGCCCGGGCCCCTTGATCTCTCCGGTCACTACCCCGGCCGGGGAATGGCACCCCTCGCACTGGCGGGAGATATCGTGCCCGACCGCTTTGAATCCCTTGTTCAACTCACCCTGGTAGACCGGGTCCTGGAAGGCGAGGTTGTGAACCGAACCGGTCCATTCCCTGTACTGTTTTTCATGGCAGCCGCCACAGACATCGGGAGGGGTGAATTCGACGGCCGACTTGTTCCACTTGAGCAGTGAGGGATAGAAGGGGTAGAATTCCCGGTCCACGTCGAAGACGGCCGAAGCCGCCGCTGCTCCTGACACGCTCCAGACCAGGATTGCTGTTATCAGGAGCAGGACAACCTGGGGAAATCTGCATTTCATGAATACCTCCTTGGTATGAGGGAGTGATTTTTATCCTTATTGGACCACTTCCGGCTACTTGGCCCGTTTGAAACTGAGCGCCGCCGAGTTCATGCAGTAGCGCAGGCCGGTCGGTTTGGGGCCGTCGTCGAAGACATGCCCGAGGTGGGCGTCGCAGCGCACACAGAGCACCTCGGTCCGGCGCGTAAAGAAGGAATTATCCGCTTCGGTCCTGATATTCTCCCGGGCGACCGGCTGCCAGAAACTGGGCCAGCCGGTTCCCGATTCGTACTTGGCCTCCGAGCTGAACAGGTCAAGACCGCAGCAGACGCACTGGTATATCCCTTTCTCGTGGTTGTCGGCGTATGCGTTGGCAAACGGTTTTTCCGTACCCTTTTTCCGGGTAACCCTGAACTGCTCCGGGGTGAGGAGCTTGCGCCACTCTTCGTCGCTTTTCTTCACCTTTTGCGTCATGATGAATCCTTTCCGCTCAACGGAATAGACCTTGAGCTGCGCCGGCGCCACCTCCGCCGGCTTCTGCTGTGCTCTGGAGCTTGCGGGAGCCCGCAGCGGGCCGCTGATGGCCGCCAGAACAAAAATGAGCAGTGCCGGCACTGCATATCGGTATTTCATGGTCACGCTCCTTTCCGGACGGAAACCGTAACGTCTCCATTGTACCCTGACATTACCGATTATCAACCCGGCGGCGACAAAAGGGTCCGGACCCCTTCCTTGCCCGTGCATTGCGAGTCCGGCCCGGGCTATTTTTTTGTTGAAAAAACACCTGCAAACCTATATGGTTCCAGAGTTTTTCCATTCTCTCGGAATGAAAGCTCAATGCGCCTATCTTTTCTGTTACTCATCCTGATGATCGTGCCGAGCCTCAGCGCCTGCACCAGCATGGTTCCCCGCGAACGGCTCCCCTTCCCGCTGACCAATGACGAATTCGGCAGCACGGTCAAGGTGGTTACGGTCCCGTTGCCGGTGATCGCCTCCACCCCCAACGAAGGGATAACCTCCGGCGCCCTTACCGCGTTTCTACTCCACAACAGTAAGGACGAGGTAAGCACCCTGGTGGCTCCCCAGCTGAATTTCAACCGGAATTTCGGCATAACCGCCTCTCTCTACGGCACCTTCTACCCTTCACCCGACCGCAACTGGGAGATAAACCTGTCGAAATCAACGAAGGTGAACGATGACTACGAGTTCAAAATTCGCGACAAGACCCTCCTGGATAAGAATCTTGAACTGAACGCCTTTCTTTTCTCCTTCACTGACGGCTCGTCCCGTTTCTTCGGTTTCCAGTCTACCAGCAGCAAGGCCGACGAAACGAACTATGCGGACCAGGAAACCGGCTTCAGCATTTCAGCCGGCTACCCTCTCTATCGGCATATCCAGCTGGTCATTGGCGAACGTTACAAGAATGTCGAGATAAAAACCGGTGCCGTCACCAGGGTTCCCTTCATCCGCGACCGCTTCGACACAGCAGCAGTTCCCGGCAGCGACGGCTTCATCGCCCATGCGCAAAAGCTCGCCCTCGTCTACTCAAGCCTCGACTCGCCGACCCTGCCGACCTGGGGTGGCTATGCCAGGGTCTCAGTAGAAGCGAGCGTCGGGCTTTTCGGCAGCAGCGCCGATTACCGTCACTACGAGGCCGAACTGAAGGCGTATTACCCGCTTGCGGACAGCCGCTTTATCAGTATCGCCCGCCTCGTCTATAACCAGACCCTCGGCAACGACGTCCCTTTCCTCGAAAGAAGTATCCTCGGCGGGGAAACTACCCTGAGGGGCTACGGTCGCAACCGTTTCATCGACAGCAGCTATTTTCTCTGCAACCTTGAGGAGAGGATCAGACTGTTCCGCTGGGAGATATTCAACGTCAGGGCGGATTGGGAAGTGGCGCCGTTCATCGACCTGGGGGCGGTGATGGAATCCCTTGACAAGGCCAGCACCAGGAGTTTTGAATTCAACCCCGGCATCGGCTTCAGGGCGGTGGTGAGGCCGAACATCGTCGGCCGGGTGGATATCGGCGTCGGCAGGGACGGACCGGCGGTCTTCGTCGGGCTGGGGTATCCGTTCTAAACAGTGTTGCGTTCAAGGCATGAGGTTTGAAGTTGTGAATATCTATTCGTTCTCACAATGTACTTGGAAATAAAAGAGAGCCCAGTCTCTCCCGAAATCAAACCGTAGCCCACTCTTGCGACAGCACTTCGGTTTGCTCCAGGACGATCTGGGTCGCCTTCTCCTGCTTGTCCGGCGGATAGCCGTACTTGCGAAGAATGCGCTTGACCAGCACCCGCAGCTGGGCACGCACGTTCTCGCGCATGGTCCAGTCAATGGTCACGTTGCGGCGCACCGTATCAGCCAATTCTCGCGCTATCGTCTTCAACGTTTCATCGCCGAGCACCTTTACAGCGCTGTCATTGATCTCCAGGGCATCGTAAAAGGCCAGTTCATCCTCAGTCAACCCCAACTCTTCACCCCGCCCACTGGCTTCCCGCATCTGCTTTGCCAGGGCGATCAGTTCCTCGATGACCTGGGCGGTTTCGATTGCCCGGTTCTGATAGCGGCGCAGCGCTTCCTCCAGCATCTCGGCAAACGACCGCGCCTGTACCACGTTCTTGCGTCGGCGGTTCTTGATCTCGCCGGACAAGAGTTTGCGGAGCAGCTCCACCGCCAGGTTGCGCTGCGGCATCCCCTTCACCTCAGCCAAGAACTCATCCGACAGAATCGATATATCCGGCTTTTTCAGCCCGGCTGCCTCGAAGATGTCCACCACTTCGTCGGATACCACTGCCCTGGAGATGATCTGGCGGATGGCGTGGTCCAGATCCTCGTCGGTCTTGCGCTCGCCCGTGGTGTTCTTGGCTAGCACGGCCCGCACCGCCTGAAAAAATCCCACGTCGTCGCGGATGGACAGGGCTGCATCATGTGGTACGGCAAGGGCGAAGACCTGCGAGAGGTCTGTAACGGCACGCAGGAGGCGGTTTTTGCCATCTTCCTGGGCCAGGATATGCTCCTGCGCTGCGGGCAGCAGAGTGAGGCGCTGTTGTGGCGTCCCGGAAAGCCAGTGCGCCCAGTCGAAACCGTGGAAGATGCCCTGGCAGACCTCGTACTTCTCCAGCATTAGCGCCACTGCCTCGGCCTGGTCGATGGCGGTCTTGCCGGTACCGCCGCTCTCGGTGTAGGTTGCCAGCGCCTTGCGAAGCTCATCGGCCAGCCCCAGGTAGTCGACCACCAGCCCGCCCGGCTTGTCCTTAAAGACCCGGTTGACACGGGCGATGGCCTGCATCAGGCCGTGGCCGCGCATCGGCTTGTCGGCGTACATGGTGTGCAGGCTGGGGGCGTCAAAGCCGGTCAGCCACATATCCCTGACGATCACCAGCTTGAACGGGTCCTTGGCATTACGGAAGCGCTGGGCCAACGCCTCCCGGCCGGTTTTGTTGCGGATCTGCGCCTGCCACTCCAGCGGGTCCGAGGCCGAGCCGGTCATCACCACCTTGATGGCCCCCTGATCGTCATCGTCATGGTGCCATTCAGGGCGCAGCGCCACTATCTGTTTATAGAGTTCCATACAGATACGGCGGCTCATACAGACCACCATTGCCTTGCCGTCAATGGCTGCCTGCCGATCTTCGAAATGCCGAACCAGATCCTCGGCCACAAGCTTGAGCCGCTTATCCGAACCGACCAGAGCCTCCAGCTGTGCCCAGCGAGACTTGAGCTTCTCCTTGCGCTCGATCTCCTCCCCTTCGGTCAGTTCCTCAAACTCGGGGTCGATCTTCGGCCTCTCTGTCTCCTTCAGTTCCAGCTTGGCCAAACGGCTCTCGTAGTAGATCGGCACGGTGGCCCCGTCCATGACGGCACGCTGGATGTCATAGACGCTGATGTAGTCGCCGAATACCGAGCGGGTGTTCTTGTCGGTCAGCTCAATGGGGGTGTCGGTGAAACCGATGAAGGAGGCGTTGGGGAGGGCGTCGCGCATGTGGCGGGCAAAGCCGTCGATGAAGTCGTACTGGCTGCGGTGGGCCTCGTCGGCGATCACCACGATGTTGCGCCGCTCAGACAGGACCGGATGACGATCACCTTTTTCTTCAGGGAAGAATTTCTGGATGGTGGTGAAGACCACGCCTCCGGCATTCACAGCCAGCTTGTCACGCAGGTCGGCGCGGTTCTCCGCCTGCACCGGCGGCTGGCGCAGCAGCTCACTGCAGCGGGAGAAGGTGCCGAATAGCTGGTCGTCCAGGTCGTTACGGTCGGTGAGCATCACCAGCGTCGGGTTAGCCATGGCAGGTTCGCGGATCACCCTCCCGGCATAGAAGGCCATTGTCAGGCTCTTGCCCGATCCCTGGGTATGCCAGACCACGCCGATGCGCCGGTCGCCGGGATCGCCGCCATGACGTTGTCCCGCCTCGTACCTGCCGTGCTCCTCGGCGGCACGATCTGCTGCCTGGCCTGCCCGCAGGGTCTCCGCCACCGCCGTGTTGACGGCGTGGAACTGGTGGTATCCGGCCATCTTCTTGATCAGTGCCCCATCGCCTGCATCCTCGAAAACTATGAAGTAGCCCAGCAAGTCCAGCAGGCGGCGCTTGTCGAATACTCCTTCCAGCATTACCTGCAATTCGGGTATATGCGGACCGGCCAGGGTTTCACCGGAGATGGTCCGCCATGGCTTGAACCACTCCCGACCGGCGGTGAGGGTGCCGATGCGCGCCTCCACGCCATCGGAGATCACCAGTAGGGCGTTGTAGGTGAACAGCGTCGGCAGCTGGGCCTTGTAGGTCTGGAACTGCTGATAGGCAGACCAGATAGTGGCGTTCTCGTCGGCGGCGTTCTTGAGCTCGACCAGCACCAGCGGGAGGCCGTTGACGAATAGCACCACATCTGGGCGGCGATGGTGCTTGTTCTCAATCACCGTAAACTGGTTTACCGCCAGCCAGTCGTTGTTGTCCGGCGTGTCGAAGTCAATCACCCGCGCCTGCGCTCCGGCGATGTGTCCGTCCTTGTGGCGGTACTCCACCGTCACTCCATCCACCAGCAGGCGATGAACGGCGCGGTTGCGGCTTTCCAGAGTCGGTCCCTCGGGACGGGTCAGCTTGCGGAAGGCATCCTCAAGAGCTTCGGCGGGGAGGGTCGGGTTCAGGAAGGCAAGGGAGTTCCGCAGACGCTCTTCCAGAACGACCTGGCTGTAGTCCTGGCGTTCAGCCGCCGGCTCGCCAGGCGCAATGTCCAGACCGTTTTTGACCACATAGCCGAGGCTATCCAGCCAGTCAAGTGTTGCCTGTTCGATGACGGATTCATTGAGGATTCCCACCGGCTGTCCTCCTCCAACCGCACATTTGCCCAGAAGTGTGCGGTTTGCGTCTAAATAAAAAAACTCAACAAGTTAAGCTTGTTACAAAACAGTCTAGGCCACGCGGCCTATAAAAACTAAATAAGATTACGCCCAATAAGGCACATAACGTCGATAATTTGCGGTGGCTAGGGGCTATCGCGACACTTTGTCGCGTGGAATGTCGCGATGAAACGTTTATGTCAAAATTAAGCCCTTTATCGCGACACTTTGTCGTGCAAAATGTCGCGATGAATATTATCGAATAACTTGATATTTGGTGAATCGCCCACTACCAACTCTTCGAAGTAGACCCAACTCAACAAAACGTTTCAAATGCCGCTGCGCCTTACGGCTATCAAAGCCCATAAACTCTGCATAGGAGGCCATAGTTGTAGAAGTCATGGAAGCAAGATACTCCCATCCAGCCTGTTCATCTCCATTGAGCGACTTAAGTACTTCGGGGGCCAGAACACGCACAGCGCTTTCAGAATTAAGGTAGAGAGTCAAAACCAAATAGGGATCTTCAAAAGAATATGTCGGCAAAGGCAAGCCAAGCTCTGCAGAGCGTGTTTGCAGGGATTTTAAGCCAAAACCCCGCTCTTCAGCCAGTTCCATACGGGAAAACACATAATGCAGTTGCGGGTTTCGGCTTAACATTGGCGCATTAAAAGATCGAAGCTGTTCCAATGTGATCGGGGAAAGTGGAGCACCTGGGCTTTTTACCGTGATTGTATCCTCGGTAATTACAATTTGGCACTTGCCCCCGGCAATATCATAGTCCCTGTGAACCAGCGCGTTGACAACCGCTTCTCGAACAAGTTCAAAATGGAAAATCGGCGTTGTTTGTCGCTGCATCTGACTCCTACTAATGACATTCGGCAGTTTATCCCTCAACCATTTTTCAATCTGACCTGGAATCAAGACAAGAGCTGAATCGAAGTCTTTGGTTTCCTCTTGGCCGTTTGGATAGTGAATTGTCCCGAGAAGACCTGCTTGTGGAATCGCAATTCGCGGTTCTTTGCCGAACAGGAGCAATCCAAACCCAGTAGGAGTGAACTTGTCGCCTTCCTCTTTAAGGATGCCTTGGTATAACAGGCGATGATAAAAGGATTTAGAACCAATATTCTCCGTGATCTTTGCAATTTCACGGTATTGTGACAGTGCTTCCTCGGAAAAATCCTTCATCTCTGCTCTGGGAATGACTCCTTCTAGACGAGACAAAGATATTCCCTTCACCTTTTTCACCGCATCTTCGGCGCGCTCCAATGCCTGTTCTATGAACTCCTTGTTTTCTTCCCGGATAATGTCTTGTAGGTCCCGATCGAATATATGTACTGTTACGCCGTTTTCCTGGAGAAATTTGATACCCTTACGGTCCACAACTGGGTCAGGGTCTTCAATTCCGACCCACACTTCCTTGATGCGCGCCAAGACAATTCGCTCAGCGCAGCTCAACTTAGGAGCATTACGTGCACCCGGTGCACACGGCTCCAATGTTGCAAACAGCCGTGAGCCATCAAGTTTGCTGTGCCGATTCTTCCTTTCCAGCAAGGTATATTCGGCATGGTCACCACTGCGCAACTCTCCGCGACAGGCTGTTTCAATCGTGCCGTCCGGCTTATGGAGCACCGCCCCGACCAACGGACCATTCTTGCCATCACTACGAGGTTCTTGGACCGATTGCCGCATCACCTCAACCGCTATCTCCATCAGTTTTCGGTCATTAAAGTTAGGTTTTGTTGTCATACATTAGCATCCTTGATGAATGAACCCTTCTTCTTGGGTAATCCGCACCTCTCCCGACAGCAGCTTCGGCAACAGAGTGTCGCGCTGGGCAGTAAGGATGCGAGATTGGTCCGTATTTGATCGTATTTTTTTTCTTAGCGACTTGGCAATCATATCGAATCCTTGTTGAATCTCTCCCGGAGGCCATGCAAACAATAAGCGGTAAGCATTATTCCGATTCAGACCTGGAACAGCCGCATCTGTATTCATATTTTCAAGACCCACAGTTTGGAGCAGGTAGAAACAGAAGGTAAGCGGTGCTTTAGGCTTCACGTAGAAAACGGTATCGATAGGATAAAACGGATCATCCACCCAATAGAGGCTGCCAACAGTACCTTTGCGTCCAACTATAACCGATGGTTCATTGACAAGTGCTGTATTGTGAAATCCGGTAATACCTCCTGAGCCATAAACGGGTACCGACCCATCTACCCTTTCGCTGGCCTTCAATGCTTTCCCGTAAGCTAGCTCAAGCGCATCTTCAACTCGACTTATACTCCACCCCTTCGGCACCTCCCCCATCTCTGTATCCTCAAACGAATCCGGAAACAGGTCGGCGATCTCCCTGCGCAGTCCTGTGTCGCGCCCTTCGGCTTTGGCGCGCACCGGCTCGAAGTCCATGAACCACGACTTGAAAAGCGCCCTCGCCATGGACTCCAGTGTCTCATTCATCTTGCGGTTCAGCTCAATCTTGTCATCCAGAGAGCTGAGGATGTGGGCAATGGCGCGTTGCTCTGGTAAAGGCGGGATCTCGATAGCCTGCACGTATACGGCTGCTCGTGTTGTTGAGGGAATCGGAGAACCGTCATCAATTTCTCCAAGTTTGTAATGCTTAACAGCGTAGTAAAGCCAACGCATATCGAGCTCGGACTTTGGCACCACGTAATACGCAGTGTCGATGACAAAGAAGGGCTCTTGTGAGAACTCAACCCCTCGGTATGCTCCCTTCCGCCCAAGAATGACGCCCGGACCTGGAGCAAGCGGTTGCGAGGTCCACCCGATCGGTCCATTGCTCCCAAACACGCGGTACTTGCCAGTTGCACTTTCATAGCCCCTTAGTGCCTTGCCGTACTCCAGCGAAATCTCGTCACCCCACATCGATAAGCGCCACTCAGCCCCCATACCCAAGCCCCCGCAGGTTCTCTCCCGACTCTGCCACATTACTCATCCTCAAAACCTTTCGCCCATCCCTGCAACCTTTCCGCAATCTGCTCCGGGCTCGGCAAATCAGCCTGATACCCTTCCGGCAAGTGCGCCACTACTGTGTATGTTGCGACACCCAGCGGACGTACTGCGTTACGCAACGCATATTCCACGGTGGTTTTATGTTTGTTGCGACAGATAATGATACCGATAGGAGCATTTTCTTCCGGCAGTCGTTCCTGACTATCCAGCGCCTCCAGATAAAACTCCATCTTCCCCTTGTGTTCCGGCTTGAACTCGCCAATTTTCAGCTCTATAGCGACCAGAGAGCGCAACCGGCGATGAAACAGCAGCAGATCAATGAAATACTCCTTGCCGTCCACTTCCAGACAATACTGATTTCCGATAAATGAAAAAGCACCGCCAAGCTCTGCCATGAAATCACGCAGATTCTGAACCAGAGCATTTTCAAGCTCACGTTCCGAGTGTTCCTCCGACAATTCAAGGAAATCGAACGTGTAGTGATCCTTTATCGCCAGTGATGCCTGAGCTTTGATTTCGTCCGGCAGCGTTTTGTCGAAATTTGTCTGGTTGAGCAGATATTTCTGGTAGCTTTTGTTGTCAATCTGATGCTGCAGGACACTTTTTGTCCAGCCGAACCGGGCAGTGGCGCGCAGGTAGAATTCCCGCTCCAGGTCGTCCTTGCAACGGCCCATAATGACGATGTTTTTTGCCCAGCTTAAATCTCTAACCAATGGTTGGAGATTTTCCTTGTCACGGTACTCACGAAAAAATTGCCTCATTAACCATAGATTCTGGGCTGAAAACCCGTTGCGTCCAGGAAATTCACTTTGCAAATCCCTGGCAAGGTTTTCGACAATTGATTTTCCCCACCCCTGTTCGAGCTGCTTTGCGTCTATTGCTTCACCTAACTCCAGATAGAGCGTTACCAATTCGGTGTTAACAGCACGTAACGCCTGATACTGGCGCTGCCGAATTCTGCCCTTGATCTGAGCCAGAAAATCAAGATAATCCTCTTGGATCAGCTTACTCCCCATACCCGCTACTCCTCTTCATTCCGGCCATACACCAGCACGGCCCGTTCGGCCAGATCGGCTTTTTCCGTAGGCGCATCATCATACCGGCCTCTGTACCAGGCAGGCTTTTCCTCTGGTGCAATGGCAATCTCCTTCACCAGAGTTATATCGTCATAACCTTCCTCATACCCCAGCACCACCACACGAGCATCGGGCGGGTATGCCTGTAATGAAGCTATCAACTGGCTGACTGTCACTGGTTACTCCTCTTTATTGCAGGATCTTGCCATTACAAACAAATAACCCCGCCAGAGGCCTATTTAGGCTGATCCGACGGGGAGCAGATGAATGGCCAAAGTGTGCCGCAATAGGTTGTCATTGTCAATCTATCCATTGATTCCCAATACCTTTAAGTTCTCCCGTATCGCCTTCTCCAGCCGGGCCGACTCGATGAACTGATGCTCAAGCGTTGCAGCCAGTCGCACCATCTTCTCCTGAAACGGCTCGTCGTCCTCTTCCTGCGCCTCGGCCCCCACATAGCGCCCCGGCGTAAGCACATGACCGTGCTTGCGAATCTCCTCCATGGTGGCCACCTTGCAGAAGCCGGAGATGTCGGCGTACTCGCCCGTGTCTTTCTCGCCGCGCCAGGCATGGTAGGTGCTGGCGATGCGGGTGATCTCTTCGGCGGTCAGCTCCCGGTGGGTGCGGTCCACCATCTGCCCCATCTTGCGGGCGTCGATGAATAGCACCTCACCGCGCCGGTCCCGGAATTTGTGGTTCTTCCGATCCCGCGACACAAACCAGAGACAGACCGGGATCTGAGTGGCATAGAAGAGCTGCCCCGGCATGGCCACCATGCAGTCCACTAGATCGGCCTCGATGAGGTTCTTACGAATCTCCCCCTCGCCGGACTGGTTGGAGGACATGGAGCCGTTGGCCAGGACAAAGCCCGCAATGCCAGTTGGCGCAAGATGATAGACCATGTGCTCCACCCAGGCGTAGTTGGCGTTGCCGACAGGCGGTTTACCGTACTGCCAGCGCTTGTCGTCACGCAGGCGGTCGCCGCCCCAATCGGAGATATTGAACGGCGGATTAGCCAGGATGTAGTCGGCCTTCAGGTCGGGGTGGCGGTCGTTGTGGAAGGTGTCGCCGTGGGCGATCTGCCCGTCGATACCCCGGATGGCCAGGTTCATCTTGGCCAGCCGCCAAGTGGTATAGTTGCTCTCCTGCCCGTAGATGCTGATGTCGCCCATCTTGCCGCCGTGGGCAGCTATGAACTCCTCCGACTGGACGAACATGCCGGATGAGCCGCAGCAGGGGTCATAGACCCGCCCCTTGTAGGGTTCTATCATCTCGACCAGAATGCGGACCACACAGCGGGGGGTGTAGAACTCGCCCCCCTTCTTCCCCTCGGCGCTGGCAAACTGGGAGAGAAAATACTCGTAAACGCGCCCCAACACGTCCTTGGCGCGGCTCTCGGCGTCGCCGACGCGGATGTTGCTGATCAGGTCAATCAATTGGCCGAGGCGCTGCTTGTCCAAGGCCGGGCGGGCGTACTCTTTGGGCAGCACCGCTTTGAGTTGCGGGTTGTCCCGTTCGATGCCGGTCATGGCGTCATCCACCATCTGACCGATGGTCGGCTGCT
>Ga0210377_10001503_pt1 | contig 21314 bp, 16 predicted proteins | sample PLM4_65_b1redo_FD_155480 | JGI IMG/M metagenome (GOLD analysis project Ga0210377, IMG submission 155480) | Groundwater sediment microbial communities from an aquifer in East River, Colorado, USA - PLM4_65_b1 redo | ecosystem: Environmental > Terrestrial > Soil > Riparian zone | place: USA: East...
CGCTCCGAAAAACTGCGTTCTCCCCCGCCGACCTCAGATACCGAACGGCCCGGCGGTAGTCTCGGCCCCGCTCGAAGTGCACCGCGAGCTCTGTCGCGATGGCGCCGGCCCGATCTCCGTATCCCGTCTCCTCCCGTTCACCGATCCGCTGATGCCATCGCGCCTGTCGCGCCCCGCCGATCCGTCCGTAGGCGATTTCCTGGTACAGCCCGTGGACGAATCCGCAGCGCACGGCCACCGTTCCATCGGGCCACTGCACTTGCCCCTTCAGCTGCAGGAACTGACCGCGCCGGGCCAATCGCGTGCACACCTCCTCGACGCGAACCAGGTCCTCCTCGACCGCCGCCGCCACCGCCGCGCTCGAGAACTCCATGCCGGCGACACTGGCGGCCTCGAGCACGCGTTGCTCCAGGGGATCCAGGCGATCGATCTCCCGCTCGATCATCCGGACCACGTTCTCCGGCACCTCGACGCCCACCTCATCCAAGTCCACGGTCAGCTGCCACCGTCCGTCGACCTGGTGCAGCGCGCCGCGCTCCACGAGGGAATCAACCACGTTCACCATGAACAGAGGGTTGCCATCGGTACGCTGGTGAATGAGCGGTGTCAGCCCTGGCGGGAAACGGTGTCCCGGACACCGGCCGTCGAGATACTCGCCGACTGCGCGCTCGACCAGGTACGGCAGCGGCAGCCGGGCGCACTGGCCATGCAGGAGCAAGTCCTGCTCGACGGCGACGAGCGGGTGCCCGCGGACCAGGACCTCGACCGGCCGATACGTGCCCAGCACAAGCAACCGGGCAGGGCCGGACCTTCGAGCCAGGTAGGCAATCAAGTCGAGCGTCGAATAATCGGCCACGTGCAGATCCTCGAACCAAAGCACGAGGAGACGCTCTTCGCTCAACGCCTCCAGCATTTCGGCAATCTCGCGGAGCATCCGCGCCGGCGTCGCGCCGGCCGCCCGGGACCGTAGGATCTCCGGGTCGGCCGCCTCCCAAAGCCCTGGCATCTGTGCGAGCCAGGAGGGGGCCTGCCGGCCCAAGAGCTCGACGACGCGCTCGCCGCCAGGCGCTCGACACAGCCGACGCAGCGCCTCCAGGACGGGTAGATAGGCTTCACCAGCGCCATACGGCTCGATGCACTGGCCCCACGCGAGCCACAGATCGCTTCGGCCGTGCAGCGGCTCGAGGAACGCCTTCACCAGGGTCGTCTTGCCAATTCCGGGCTCCCCCGTCACGAAGGCGATCTGGCGTTGGCCGGCCTCGGCTCGCAGCAGTGAGGCGTGGAGCCACGCAAGCTCAACGTCTCGGCCGACGACGCCCGAGGCGAGAGCCGGACCGGAGCGCGGCGAAGCGCTCGGAGCGGGAGCCGGCGAGTGATGCACCGCCGCAATGAACCGATACCCGCGCCGGTGCACCGTCTCGATGAAGCGGGGAGCCTTCACCTTGTCGCCCAGCGCCTGCCGAATCTCTCGCAGGTGCGTCTTGAGCACCGCATCGCCCACGTGCACCCCTGCCCACAGGGCGTCGAGGAGGTCGCCCTTGGTGACCAGGCGTTGCGGCCGCTCGAGGAGATAGCGCAGGACGGCGAACGTTTTCGGCTGGAGCGGAACGAGCTGCTTGCCCCGCCACAGTTGCTCGTTGACGGGATCGAGGCGAAAGGGGGGAAAGGAAATCACAGCGTTTGCCGTCAGTCGCTGTTTACCGAATGTTTACCGATTGCTCATGACTCCGTTCTGGTTCCCGCTACTCTCTGCGCACACGGTAGACGATGTCAACCGGCAGCCGGGTGGCGGCTTCGCCATCCCAGGAGGCGCACATGTCTCACACGACGGTTCTCCGTTCCATCGCCCTGGCCGCGCTCGTACTCGTCACCGCCGGCGTCGCCGTCGGCCAGCAGCCGGGGACGGAGAAGCTCGGTACCGTGAACTTCCCGGTCGCTTGCAGCCCGGCCGCCCAGACGGAATTCACTCGAGCGGTGGCCGCGCTGCATTCGTTCTGGTTCGACACCGCTCGCAAGGCCTTCGAGGCCGTGGCCGCCGCCGACCCCGGTTGCGGCATGGCCGGCTGGGGCGTGGCGATGACGTTGCTCGGCAATCCGCTGGCGTCCCCGCCGACGCCCAAGGCATTGCAGGACGGCTGGGCCGCGGTCGAGAAGGCCCGGGCCCTGAGCCCGCGCACTCAGCGCGAGCGCGACTACATCGAAGCCATCGCGGCCTTCTACAAGGACGCCGACACGGTGGACCACCGCACGCGCGCGCTCGCCTACGAGAAGGCGATGGCACAGGTCGCCGCGCGGTATCCCGACGACCGCGAGGCGGCCATCTTTCACGCCCTGTCTCTCAACGTGACGCTGATGCCGAGCGACAAGACGTACGCCAACCAGCTCAAGGCGGCCGCCATCCTCGAGAGCGTCTTCGTCGAACAACCGAACCATCCGGGCGTGGCGCACTATCTGATCCACAGCTACGACTTCCCGCCACTCGCCCCCAAGGGGCTCAACGCGGCCCGGCGCTACGCCGCGATCGCGCCCGCGGCGCCGCACGCGCTCCACATGCCCTCGCACATCTTCACGCGCCTGGGCTACTGGAGGGAGTCGGTGGACTCGAACCGCGTCTCGGCCGCGGTCGCCAAGGATCACGGCAACTGGCTCCACGCCATGGACTACATGACCTATGGCTATCTGCAGATGGCGCAGGACGGCGAGGCCAAGCGGGCGGTGGACGCCGTACAGGCGCTCGGCCTGCCCAACAACGAGTACATCGGGAGCGCCTACGCATTCGCCGCCGTTCCGGCGCGCTATGCGCTCGAGCGTCGGCGCTGGGCGGAGGCCGCCGCGCTGAACCTCCACCCACGCGACTTCCCCTGGAAGCGCTGGCCCATGGCCGAGGCCGTGAACGCCTACGCCCGCGGCCTGGGCGCCGCTCGCAGCGGCGACGCCACCGGCGCGCGCCGGGAAGCGGAGCGGCTGTCAGCGCTCCGCGACGCGCTGGCGACCGCCAAGCAAGGCTACTGGGCCGAGCAGACCGAGATCCAACGCCAGGTGGTGGTGGCCTGGGCCACGCGGGTCGAGGGCAAGCACGAGGAGGCACTGACGCTCATGCTCAAGGCGGTCGAGCTCGAGGGCAAGACCGAGAAGCACCCGGTCACGCCAGGCCCGATCGTGCCGCCGCGCGAGCTACTGGGAGAAATGCTGCTCGAGATGAACCAGCCGGCTCAGGCGCTCCAGGCCTTCGAAGCCTCGGCGCGCGTGGAGCCCAACCGGTTTCACGGCTCGGCGGGCGCCGCGCGGGCCGCCGAGCTGGCCGGCGACCGCCAGCGGGCCCGCGAGCACTACGCGAGGCTCCTGACGATCGCCGCCGGCGGCGACACGGAGCGGGAGGAGCTGCGCCAGGCCAAGACGTTCGTCGGACGTTAGGCGAGATGCCCCTCGCAGCGGATCACGTCCTCCGGCCCAACCAGCCCACGCTCCCACTGAACTGCCACTGAGGCGCGGCCCGACCGGTCGCAGTCTGTGACCTCGGTCGATGCTACCCTGGGGCGGTCCCCAAGGAGGTAGCACGATGGCGTTCATGGTGAAGGACGGCTTTCGCCTCTACTACGAGGACACCGGCGGTAACGCGCCCGCGGTCCTGTTCCTGCACGGCGCCGGCGGCAATCACCTGAGCTGGTGGCAACAGGCACCGGTGTTCGCCGAGGAGTATCGGTGCGTCACGGTGGACCAGCGCGGCTTCGGGCAGTCGCCCGACGTGGCGGGCGGGCCCGGTCCCGCCGCGCTCGCCACTGACGCGCTGGCGCTGCTCGATCACCTGGGCATCGCGCGGGCCGCCATCGTCGCCCAGTCGATGGGCGGCTGGGCGGCGGTGGGCGCCGCCGTGCGGGCGCCGGAGCGATTCTGGGCGATCGTCATGGCCAACACGGTCGGTAACCTCACCAATCCCGAGATCGCCGCCGTGCGCCAGCGGCTTGCCGCCGTGAGTCCCCCGCGGCCGCCCGTGCTGTGGCACGCGGCCCTGGGCGAGACGTTCCGCAAGGCCCAGCCGGTCCGATCCTTCCTTTATGCCCAGATCGCCGGCCTCAATACGCCGCTGCCCGCGGACTTCCGCGACCAGCTCGGCCGCCTGACCACGCCCGTGGAGCGCTATGCCGCCACGCGGGTGCCGACGCTGTTCCTGACCAGCGACGAGGACGGGCTCATCTGGCCCGAGCTGTCGAAGCAGGTCCACGAGCGTGTTCCAGGCTCACGCTTCGAGCGCGTCGACGCCGCCGGCCACTCGACGTACTTCGAGCGCCCCGAGGTCTTCAACCGCGAGGTGGGGGCGTTCCTCAAGGAGCACCGGCCGAGCTGATGTCGGATCCGTTGTCCGAGTTCCGTCTCGACGGCGACGTGGCCGTCGTCACGGGCGGCGCCAGCGGCATCGGCCGCGTCGTGGCCTCCGCGTTCGCCGCGGTCGGGGCCAAGGTCGCGATCTTCGACGTCGCCGCCGGGGGTGAGGGTGTCTACCCGGTCGACGTCGCCGACGAGGTGCAAGTCGCGGCGGCGTTCGCCGACGTGGTCGCGCGGCACGGCCGGCTCGACATCCTCTTCAACAACGCCGGGATCGCCATCCGCCAGCCCACGACCGAGCTCACGCTACAGGACTGGAGCAAGGTCGTCGCGGTCAACATGACGGGCGTGTTCCTCTGCGCGCGCGAGGCAGCCCGCCACATGCTCGCCGCTGGACGGGGTGGCCGGATCGTCAACACCGCCTCGATCATGGGGGTCGTGGGCGGCGGCCTGTACCCTAACATCTCGTATCAGGCGACCAAGGGCGCGGTCGTGAACATGACGCGCGCGCTCGCGGTGGAGTGGGCGGGCCAGGGCATCCGGGTGAACGCGATCGCGCCGACCTGGGTGCGTACCCCCTTGACCCGCGGCATCACCGAGAAGCCGGAACTGGTCCACCGCATCGAGCAGATGACGCCAATGGGCCGTCTCGCCGAGCCGGACGAGATCGTCGGAGCGGTCCTGTTCCTCGCGTCCCGGGCGTCCGCCATGGTCACCGGCCACGTCCTGGCCATCGACGGCGGCTTCCTCGCCCAGTAGTGCTTCCAGAGAGGAGTCCTCACCCATGAAATGGTGCCGCTTTCAGTCGGGACAGCGCGTGGCCCATGGCCTCATCGAGGAGGACACCGTGACCGAGGTCACGGGCGGCCCGTTCGACAGCCATGCCCTGACGTCGACGACCGTTCCCCTGAGCTCGGTCAAGCTGCTGGTGCCGGTGATTCCCCCCACCTTCTACGCCGCCGGCGTCAACTACCGCGCGCACGTGACGGAGATGGCCCGCCGCCGGGGCGAGAAGCCGGAGTTCCCGCCGCGCGCCGACGTCGGCTACCGCGCCAACAATGCGCTGGTCGCGACGGACGAGCCGATCGTCATCCCCAAGGACGCCACCGACCAGGTCCAGTACGAAGGGGAGCTGGTCGTGGTGATCGGCAAGCGAGGCAAGCGCATCGCGGAAGCCGAGGCGCTCGACCACGTCTTCGGCTACACGATCGGCAACGACGTCAGCGAGCGAACCTGGCAGCGCGGAGACCGGACGTTCTGGCGGGGCAAGAACACCGACACCTTCAAGCCGATGGGCCCGTGGATCGTCACCGGCCTCGACCCCGACGATCTCCGCGTCACCATCCGGCTCAACGGCAAGGCCATGTTCTCCTACGCCGTCAAGGACGCGATCTTCGGCGTGCGCCAGTTCATCAGCCGCATGAGCCAGTACCTGACGCTCTACCCGGGCGACGTGCTGTGGATGGGCACCGACGGGGCGACCGAGAACATGAAGGACGGCGACGTGGTCGAGGTGGAGATTCCGGGCATCGGTGTGCTGCGCAACCCGGTCGTGAGGGAGCGGTAACGTGCGTTTCGCCCGTGACCCGCGACCCTAGCCGGGTGAGGCGGCACCCTTCTGCAGCAGGTCGTCGTAGAACCCCGCCAGCGTCTCGAGGACCGGCGCGGCGTCGCCCGTGAAGGACGAGCCGTGCATCACCGCCAGCGTGCGCGGTCGCAGCCTGGCGAGCCGGCGGATGGTGGCGCCGGTGGCGGGGGTGACGGCCGTGTAACCGAACTGCTTCTCGGCCGCCACGGCCGGGCCCACGATGTCGCCCCCGGTCAGCGCCGGCGGATCGCCCACGTGGGTGAACAGGTCGCTGCAGAACAGCGTGCCGGTGGTCTCCTCGTAGAGCAGGCCGGCGTCCCAGCAGTGCGGCACGTGGGGCGTGTCCAGGCGCTGCACCCGCCGGCCGCCGAGGTCGAGGACCTCTCCGTTCGCCAGCGCGCGCGGCGGCCGCGGCGCCTGGTCGTTCAGCCAGATGGCGCAGCCGATGGCGCCGTGGGTGACCGTCGCGCCGGGAGCGGCAGCCAGCCATTCGCCCAGCGCGCCGCACTCGTCGGCCTCGACGTGACTGAAGGCGATCCAGCGCAGCCGGCGCACGTCGATGACGCGCGCCACCGCCTGCGCGACGGCCGGGAACAGTGCCCGCTGGCCGCAGTGGAAGAGCAGCGGCTCCTCGGCGTCCACGAGGAACTGATTGAACGTGAACCCACTCGGGCCCACGGCGGGCAGAAACGTCGAGAGCCGGTAGATCCGCTCGGCAATCTCGTCGACTCTCGTCTCCATGGCTGCTGTCCCCTACGCCGCCGGGACCTGGGCGGCGGTGGGCGCGTCTCCCGCGACGGTGGTGCGCCGCATGTCGCGCGGCCGGCTGTCGTCGTAGCGCCGCACGCGGTGCATCATCTGCCGGTTGTCCCACATGACGAGGTCGCACGGACGCCAGGCGTGCACGTAGACGAACCGGGGCTGGGTCGCGTGCTCGTTGAGATCCCGTAGCAGGATGCGGGCCTCCGCCATCGGCATGCCGACGATGGCCCCGGCGTGGGACGCCAGATAGAGCGACTTGCGGCCGGTCACCGGATGCGTGCGCACCAGCCGCTGGCGCACCGGCCGGAACATCGCCCGCTCCTCGTCCGAATAGTCCAGCATCCCGAGCAAGCCGCGCGAGTACATCAGCGAGTGCTCGCACACCAGATCCTCGACCAGCGCCCTCGTCTGCGCGTCGAGCGTGTCGTAGGCCGCGCGCATGTCCGCGAACTCGGTGTTGCCGCCCACCGGATTCACCACCCGGGCCGAGAGCAGCGAATACTTGGCCGGGATCGGCCGGAACGAGCTGTCGGAGTGCCAGAGCATGTTGCCGAGGTTGAAGGCGCGCTCGCGGGAGTCTCGCTCGAGCGGCCGGCCGTCCTTGCCGAGGTTGGAGACGTCGTTCATGCCCACCTGAAGACGCTTGTCCTGGGGCTTCGTGATGTTGCCGCCACGGGCGTCCTCGAGGGCGCCGAAGTTGCGGCTGAACACCATCTGCTGCTCGTCGGTGATCTTCTGGTCGTGGAAGACGAGCACGGCGTAACGGTCCATGCCGGCCTCGATGGCGGCGACCTCCTCGGCCGTCAGCGGGCCCGCGATGTCGATCCCCGACACCTCGCCCACGAATACCGGATGGATCTGGCGGATGGACACGCTCATCGGTCGAGGCTCCTCTGTGGAGGATGGTACCCTCGGGGCACCGAGTTCCGGAAGGGGGGTCGCATGCGCCCCTCGGCGCCGACGTCATGCGCTTCGCCGCGTCCTCCGCCTTCCCGACCAGGGACGGCCTGGTGCAGCTCGCCGCCAGCAACGCGCGACAGCACCGTCGCTTCTACGAGGCGATCGGCGACCCGGACGAGGCGAAGCGCTCGAGCCTCGAGGAGCGCTACGAGCGCCACGCGGAGAAGCTGGCGGCCGTCGCCGAGAAGATGAAGGAGAAGACCGCCGACGAATGGGAGACGTATCTGCAGTCCAGGCACGTGCCGGCCACGCGCGTGCGCGAGCTGCGCGAGGCCCTGGCCGATCCCCATCTCCAGACCCGCGGCGTGCTGCACCGGCACGAGGCGGTCCCCGGGGTCGACAAGCCCGTCACCGTGCCACTGGCGGCGTTCACGTTCGCCCACGACGGGCCGTCCATCGAGCGACCGCCGGCGCGCGTCGGCGAGCACACCGACGAGGTGCTGGGGGCGGTTGGGTATACGGCCGAGCAGATCGCGGCGCTGAGGAGATCCGGCGCCGTCGCCTGACGTCGCCGGGCTATCGTCCGCGCGAAATCGCGACGGACCGTCCGTACGGGATGTTCGTGTAGACGATCGTGCCGTCGGCCTGGACGATGCGGTGAATGCCGCCCCCGACGATCCGCTGAACGGCGCTGGCCTGCACGTCGTCCCACTCGCCCTGGGCGCCGTAGAAGCGCAGCACCCGGATCACGTACTCCTGTGTCTCCGGATACGGCGGGACGCCGCCGAAGTCCGCCACCGCCTTCTCGCCGGCGTTGTACGCCGCGATGGCCAGGCGCGGGTTGTAGCGGAACCGCTCCATCATGGCGCGGAGGTGGCGGGTGCCCCCGTGGATGTTCTGCCGCGGGTCGAAGGCGTCACGGACGCCGAGGATCGCGGCGGTCTCCGGCATGAGCTGCATGAGCCCACGCGCGCCCTTCGGCGACACGGCGCGATGGTCGAATCCCGACTCCACGCGGATGACGGCCCAGATGAGGCGCTCGGGCACCGCGTAGCGGGCCGAGGCCTCGGCGATCTCACGAGAATAGGCCCGGTGATCGCCCGGGGACGACTGCCGCGACTCGGCGCCCGCGGACGTCGCTGTCATGACGACGACCGTGACGGCAAGGAGGATCAGCCGGCGAGGATTCAAGCATTGCATGGCAGGAGTACAGGGCAAGTCCGATACCGAACCAGGGCCCCTGAGATATCAGGAGGTTCTGCGACACTGGCCAGAAACGAACCTGGCGGGGCCCTGACCAGATGGATCATCTCGCGCCAGGCCCCGGCCGGTGGCCGACCAGGCCGCAGGTGGGATCTCAGGCCGTCAGATGCCACCTATCAGTGACTGGCCCAGTGGCGCGTGGGCTGGGGGGCCCTATCCTCTGAGGTTCTTGATGATCGCGTCCTTCGCGTCTGAGCTGGCGGCCACCACCGCCGGCGTCTGCTGCGTGACCTTGGACAGGGGCCGGCCGTTCTTGCGCCCGAGCGCCGCCCTCCGCTAGCATCGGTTGCCAGGTTGACGGCGCGGACGCAGAGGTGGTGAGCGTCGGCAGCGTGGCCAGGGAGGCGCACGGCATGAGACGACAACTGACGACGGCAGCGCTGGTCGCTCTCGCGCTCGGAGTGGCCGCCTGGGCGGCCGGGTCCATCCTGGGCACCGGCGGGACTTGCGCCGTGCCGGCCGCCTCGGCCGCCGGCACCGAGGGCTGTTGCCACTACAACAAGGGCGTGTGCGGCTGTGAGGGCGGCCGGGCGCGCTGCTGCGACGGTAAGGTCAGCGCCTCCTGCCGCTGCAATGCCGGCGTGACGACCCGCCAGATCAGCATCGACACCCAGCCGCTGGTCAGGCTCGCCGATTTCGCCTTCGCCAGCCAGGAGACACGTGAGCCGCCCAGCCCGCGCCTGACCTTGTTCCGCCTGGGCGCCGAGGCGCTGCGCTTCTGGTTCCGGCTCGACTGCGGCGACGAGTGCTGGAGCCAGCTGTCCGTCAACGGCGCGCTCCCGATGGAGGTGCGGTGGCTCTTCGATCCCGGCGGCGGCCCCGCGGTCGAGGGCCCGCCGCAGGCGGTCGCTCTGCAGCGTGACCGGCTCGCCGCGTTCGTCACCCGCCCACCCAACCTGCTCCGTCAGGGGCGCTGGGAGACGGAGGTCCGCTTCGACACCGAGCGCCTGTGCACGCGGGGCGATGGGAAATGCTGGTTCCGGATCGAGGTACGGCCTTGAGCCCGCAGGACGAGGCGCCGGCCGACGACGGCGCCACGCGTCTGGAACAAGGCGCCGACGACGCCGACGCCCTCCTCTACTACGCGGTCTCCACCGGCCGCGACATCGGCGCCGCCATCCGCGATCCGATCGTCCGCACGCACCGAGCGGTGACCGAGCGTAAGCCGGTGACGAACGAGGAGGAGGCCGAGTTCCTGGCCGCCTACGCGAAGCTGGCCGCCATGGTGCATCCCACGACCGCGGCCACGCTCCGCGCCACCAGCCGCAGCGTTCGGCGCCCGTGGCTCTGGCGCCGGTTCTCCCACGAGCCCATCTCCGAGGCGCAGCGGGTGGCCTACCGCTTCGGGTTCCTGGCGCTGATCCTGATCCTCGTCATCGGCGGCGCTGAGTGGACGCGCACCTTCATCAACTCGGTCGTCACCGACCAGGCGGAGCACACCCGGGTGATGGACGAGCTGCGTACGGCCCGGGCGGCGCAGAAGCGACTCGTGGAGCAGATCGCCCTGCTCGACCGTGAGCGCCAAGGCACCGCCGACAGCCTCCGGGCCGGGCTCGTCCGGCAGCGAGAAGAACTGGACGTGCGGGTGCAGCTCCTGGACGACCGCGAGGCCGGCCTGTCGCGACGCATCCAGGCGGGCTACGAGACGCTGGACCGCATCCTGCCGTTCGTCTGGAACGAGCTGCGCAATGTGATCACGCCGGTGGCCACGATCGTCGCGGTGCTGGTGCTCCCGGTGCTCTACGGGGCGCTCGGGACCTGCGCCTTCGTCCTGCGCACCGTCTATGCCGAGATGGTCGAGCGCAGCTTCGACGGCCGGCGCACCGGCGAGTTCATGGTGCGCATTTTTCTGGGGATGCTCAGCGGCGTCAGCCTGCAGTGGCTGCTGGTCCGCGAGGGTCAGGCGATCCCGGGCGGCGTGACCCCGGCGGTGCTGGCCTTCCTGGGAGGCTACGGCGTCGAGCTGCTCTTCGCCGCCATCGACAGGATCCTGTCGACGGTGATCGCCGCGCTCCGGGGCGACCGCCGGCGCTCGAAGCCGTCGTCGGAGCGCAAGGAGGGCGCGGCCTAGCTCATGAGCGGCGACACCGCGGACGTCGTCATCGTGGGCGCCGGTATCATGGGCGTGAGCACGGCCTACCACCTGGCGCGCCGAGGGGCCGGGCGCATCGTGGTGGTCGAGCGGGACGACGTGTGCTCGGGCTCGACGGCGCTGGCGAGCGGGGGCATCCGGCACCAGTACGCCAACCGCATCGGCGTCGAGCTGACCCGCCACAGCATCGAGACCTACGAGCGGTTCGAGGACGAGTTCGGCGTCGATCCGCGCTTCCGCCAGCACGGCTACCTGATCCTCGTCACGACCGAGCCGGAGCAGGCGCAGGCGCAGCGCAACGTGGCCCTGCAGCAGAGCCTCGGCGTGGACGTGCGGATCCTGTCGCCCGACGAGACGCGCCGCCGGTTCCCGTATCTCGCCACCGATGACCTGCGCGGCGCCACCTACTCGCCCCGCGACGGCTACGCCGATCCCTACCTGGCCACCACGGCCATCGCCGCGCGCGCCCGCGATCTCGGCGTCACGATCCGGACCGGATGCGAGGTCGTCGGTTTCGCGCGCACGGCGGGCGGGGTCGAGGGCGTGGTGACGCGCGACGGCCCCGTCGGAGCACCCGTCGTGGTCATCGCCACCGGCGCCTGGTCGGGCGTGATCGGCACCCTCGCCGGCATCGACATCCCGGTGAGGCCGCTGCGGCGCTCGAAGTTCATCACCGCGCCCTTTCCGTTCGACAAGATTCCGGAGGCGACGCCGTTCGTCATCGATCCCCACCTGGGGATCTCGCTGCGGCGCGAGGGCGCCGGCATCCTGCTCGGCATCGGCCGCCGCGAGGAGGCGGGATCGTTCAGCACGGCGCTCGACTGGAGCCTGGCGGAGCCGCTCGTGGAGCGCGCCGTGCGCCGGGCGCCGGTGCTCGCCGACGCCCAGCTCATGCGCACGTGGACCGGCCTCTACGAGATGACGCCGGACCAGACCGGCATCGTGAGCGCCGTCCCCGGCGTGGCGGGTCTCTACGTCATCGCCGGCTTCAGCGGCCACGGCTTCATGCACGGGCCCATCGCGGGCCAGCTCATGGCCGAGCTGATCGCCGACGGCCGCGCGACCACCGTCGACGCCGCGCCGCTCGCCCTCGAGCGGTTCGCGCGCGGCGAGATCCACCTGGAGCCGCTGACCTTCACGTGAGGGACCCCGGGCTGCGTTGCTCCTCCTCCGCCGCTTGACACCATGCCAGCCGGACGATCACTATCGATGCTCCAGGGAGGCGTGACGATGACGAACGTCCTCATTGCGCTCGCGCTCGTCACTCTGACGTTGGCGTCCCCGGCCGGTGCGGCGTGCCTCAAGGATCAGCGCGGTGAGATCATCTGCGGTGCCGGCGCGTGCGGCCGAGACCAGCGCGGCGATGTGTACTGTGCGCAGCTGAGGTTCGGGTCCGCGTTCAGAACGCGAGACGGTTGGATCATGTGTGGACGGGGCCAGTGCACGACGAACCGCCAGGGCGAGTACATCTGCTCCGACGTCGAAGGCGGCGCCGTCGTGAGGCAGTCGGACGGGACAGTGCGGTGTGAGGGAACCTGCGAGTACGCCTCGTACGAGCTGTGCGAGCGCCTACCCGCCGGGCGCTAGAGAAGGAGAGCCGATGGACCTGAACTACTCCGCCGAGGAAACCGCCTTCCGCGACGAGGTGCGCGGCTGGCTCGACCAGAACCTGCCCGACGACCTGCGCGACAAGGTGCTCACCTACAAGGAGCTCTCGAAGGACGACCTCGAGCGCTGGCACAAGATCCTCGCCAAGAAAGGCTGGGTCGCCCCCGACTGGCCCCTGGAGTGGGGCGGCACCGGCTGGAACGTCGTGCAGCGCTACATCTTCGAGGAGGAGTGCGGCTACGCCGGCACGCCGCCGCTCGTGGCCTTCGGCCTGCGCATGTGCGCGCCCGTCCTCTTCCGCTTCGGCACCGACGCCCAGAAGCAGCGCTACCTGCCGAAGATCTACAGCGGCGAGGAGTTCTGGTGCCAGGGCTACTCGGAGCCGGGCGCCGGCTCGGACCTGGCCTCGCTGAAGACGCGCGCCGTCCGCAGCAACGGTCACTACGTCGTCACCGGCCAGAAGATCTGGACGACGCTCGCCCACTACGCCGACTGGATCTTCTGCCTCGTCCGCACGGACACGAAGACGGACAAGCGCCAGGAGGGCATCTCGTTCCTCCTCATCGACATGAAGACGCCGGGCATCATGGTGCGGCCGATCTACCTCATGGACGGCGGCCACGAGGTCAACGAGGTCTTCTTCGACGACGTGAAGGTGCCGGCCGAGAACCTCGTGCACGAGGAGGGCAAGGGCTGGACGGTCGCCAAGCACCTGCTCGGCTACGAGCGCATGGGCACCGGCCGCGTCGGCGTCTCCAAGCGCGAGCTGCTCCGGGTGAAGGAGGTGGCGGCGGCCGCCCGCAAGGACGGCAAGCCGCTGCTCGACGACCCGCGCTTCCGCGACCGGCTCTCGCGCGTCGAGGTCGAGCTGATGGCGCTCGAGATCACGAACTTGAGATTCCTCGACCAGCTCCGCCGCGGCGGCAAGCCGCCCGGCGCCGAGGTCTCGCTCCTCAAGATCAAGGGCACGGAGATCCAGCAGGCGCTCACCGAGCTGATGATGCAGGCGGCGGGTCCGTTCGCCCAGGCGTTCCGGCCCGTCGAGGCCGACCCTGGCTTCGACCGCTTCACGGCGGCGCTGGCGCCGCGCTACTGCAACCTGCGCAAGGCGACGATCTACGCGGGGTCGAACGAGATCCAGCGCAACATCATCAGCAAGATGACGCTCGGCCTGTGAGGACCGGGGAGACCACGCGATGAACTTCGAGCTGAGCGAAGAGCAGCAGATGCTGGCCGAGACGGTCAAGCGCTTCGTCGCCACCCACTACAACTTCGACGCGCGCGCCAAGATCCTGGCCTCGCCCGCCGGCCACAGCGAGGACGTGTGGGCGGCCATCGCCGAGATGGGCCTGCTCGGCCTGCCGTTCGACGAGGCGCACGGCGGCTTCGGCGGCACCACCGTCGACGTCATGCTGGTCATGGAGGCCATCGGCGAGGGGTTGCTCGTCGAGCCCTACCTGACCACCGTCGGTCTCGGCGGCCGCTTCGTCGCCCGGGCGGGCAGCAAGGCCCAGCGGGACCGGATCCTGCCCGCGCTCATCCAGGGCAAGCACACGATGGCCTTCGCGCACACCGAGCCCGGCGCCCGCTACGACCTGGGCCAGGTCGGGCTGCGCGCGCGCCGGTCGGGCGAGGGCTGGGTGCTCGACGGCGACAAGCGCATGGTCCTGCACGGCGGCGCTGACACCCTGGTCGTCTCCGCGCGCACGGCCGGCGGCGACACCGACGCGGCCGGCATCACATTGTTCCTGGTGCCGCGCACCGCACCCGGCGTGGCCGTCAAGGAGTCGCGCACGATCGACAATCTCCGGACGGCGGACATCCGGTTCACGAACGTCAGCGTGGGCGCCGACGCGCTGCTGGGACGCGAGGGCGAAGGCCTGGCGGTGATCGAGGAGGTCGTCGACTACGCGACGGCGTTGCTGTGCGCCGAGGCCGTGGGCGCCATCCGCTACGCCAACGAGGCGACGCTCGAATATCTGAAGACGCGCCGTCAGTTTGGCGTGCCGATCGGCAGCTTCCAGGCGCTGCAGCATCGCATGGTCGAGATGATGATCAGCTACGAGCAGGCACGGTCCATGGCGTACCTGGCCTGCGTGAAGATCGACACCGCGGACGCCGCCGAGCGCCGGCGCGTGATCTCGGCCGCCAAGATCAAGATCGCGGATGCCTGCCGCCACGTGAGCCAGGAGGCCGTCCAGCTCCACGGCGGCATGGGCATGACCGAGGAGCTGAAGGTCAGCCACACCTTCCGGCGGCTGACGATGCTCGCCCAGGCCTTCGGCGACGCCGAGCACCACCTGGAGCGCTTCGCGGCGGCCGACGCCGCGGGCCGCACGTAGGCCCACCGCCGGCGCCGTAGTCGACCGCGGCCGCGCCGACCCCGTGGCCGGCGCGGCTCAGTCGAAGATCGTCACCGTGGTCGTGCCCTGGGGGCCCACGCCGGCCCCGCCGCTGGCGTTCTGCAGCTGCAGCGTGATCGTCTCCGGCCCTTCCGCGGCGCCGTCGCTCACGATCGGGAAGGTGAAGGTCTTCGTGGTCTCCCCGACCTCGAAGGTCACCGTCCCGGTGGCCAGCGTGTAATCCACCCCGTTGGTCGCCGAGCCCCCGGTCACGACGATGTCCACCCGGGCGCCGCTGCCGAGCTTGCCGGACAGGCTCGCGAGCGAGCGGACGAGGCGCACGGTGGCGACGCCCGCGCTCTCCGAGGCGAAGAACGCGGGGGCGGCGAACTCGACGCGGCCGAACCCCTCGTCGTCGTTTAGCAGGATGCTCATCCGCCGCGCCGTGGTGCCCAGCGCCAGGCCGGCGCTCGGATTGCTCAGCTCCAGGTTGATGGACCGCTGCCCGTCCGAGACGGTGTCGTTGAGCAGCGGAACGGTGACCGTACGGCTGGCCATGCCGGCGGGGAACGTCAGCGTCGTCAGCGGGACCGGACGGTAGTCGACGTCGGGGACCGCGCTGCCGCCCCCGGCCCCCTCGACCGTCCTGAACTGCACCGTCGCCGGGGACGTCAGCGGCCCGGAGCGCAGCACGGTGACCGTGGCCGTGGGGGCGGCTTCGCTGACGGTCAGCGACGACAGCGCGAACCCCACGACGGCCTCGGCGTCGAGGATGGTGATCGTCGTCGAGGCGGGCGTGCCGAGCGTGGCGCCGCCCGTGGGAGTGCTCAGGCTCACCGTGAAGGTCTCCGGACCCTCCAGCAGCGCGTCGCTCAGGATGGGCACCACGATGGTCTTGGTCGTCTCGCCCTGCTCGAAGACGAGCACCCCGGGGGCCAGCACGAAGTCCAGACCGTTCGTGGCGACCGCCGGGCTGAACGCGGCGAACGGCGCCGTGACCCCACCGGCGAGTCCACCGGTGCGGGTGACGGTGAGCAGCACGGTGCTGCCCTCGAGCGCCGTGATGGCGGACGTCGTGAAGCGCAGGACGCCGCCGGCGCTGTTGTCGGTCACCAGGAGCTGGGCCCGCTGGCGGTTGCCGAGGGTGGCGCCACCGGTGGGGTTGCTGAGCTGCACGAGGGCCCGCTCGTCTCGATCGAGGGTGTCGTTGGGAAGGGTGAGGACGAGCGTCTGCATGGTCTGGCCCGGGGCGAAGACCACGACCCCCGACTCGGATCGCGTGACCGGACCGAACCGACTCAAGAACCGCGCGACGAAGCTCACGGACGCGCCGCCGGCGAGACCGCCGGTGCGCGTGAGCGTGAGCGTCCCGCGCCCGGTCGCCTCGGCGGTCGTGAACGTGTCGGCGCTGAACTGGATGACGCCGCCGGCGTCGTCGTCCAGGATCGTGAGCGCGGTGGTCCGCTGGGTGCCCAGAGCCAGGCCCACGCTGGGATTGCTCAGCGCCAGCGTCACGGTCCGGGGGCCGTCGCGCCGGGGATCGTTGAGGACGGCCACGCTCACGGTCCGGCTCGACATCCCCGCAGGGAACGTCACGAGGGTCGGCGGCAGCGGCAGGTAGTCCACGCCGGGGATCGCCACGTTGCCCGCGGCCGTCGCGTCGACCGTGCGCACGGTCACGCTGGCCGGCTGCGTCAGCAACCCGGTCCTCACCACCGTGATGGTGGCGGCGGCCGTCGCCTCCGTCACCGAGAAGGCGGGCAGACTGAACCCGACCGCCGCCTCGTCGTCCACGATCGTCAGCGTCGTGGTCTGCAGCGGCCCCAGCGTCGCCCCGCCCGTCGGATTCGAGAGGCTCACGAGCGCCGTCTCCGGCCCCTCGGCGTCCGTGTCGCTCCTCAGCGTCACGGTGATATCCCGGGTGGTCTGCCCGGCCTCGAACGTGAGCGTGCCCGGGGCCAGCGTGTAGTCGATCCCGTTCGCCGCGGTCCCGCCCGTCACCGCGAAGTCGACCGTCACCCCACCGGCCATGCCGCCGCTGCGGGTCACGCGCAGCGTCGTGCTGGCCGCCGTCTCCGGCGCCGTCGAGCCGGCGGCGGCGAACTGGATCACGCCGCCCGCGTCGTTGTCGGTGATGGTCAGGGTCGTGACGCGCAGGGCCCCCAGCGTGGCGCCGCCCTGGGCGTTCGACAACGTCACCTCCACCGTCTCGTCGGGCTCGTCGAGCGTGTCGTTGGCCACCGGGACCGCAACGGTCTTCATGGCCTCGTTGGCCCCGAACGTTAGCGTGCCCGCCGCCAGCGTGTAGTCGGCGCCGTTGGTGGCGGTGCCCCCGGTGACCGCGAAGCTCACGGTGACGCCGCTGGCCAGGTGCCGGCCGGGCAGCGACAGCGCCCGCGCCACGGTCAGCGTCGCCGTGCCCACGGCCTCGGCCACGGTCGTGGCCGCCCGGCTCCACTGGATCACGCCCCCGTCGTCGTCGTCCTGCAGGAGCGCCGCCGCGGTCCGCTGCGTGCCCAGCGCGACGCCGCCGGTGGGATTGCTGAGCTGGACGACCAGCCGCCTCGGACCGTCGTTCACGGTGTCGTTCACGAGCGGCACCGTGAACGGCCGGCTGGTCATCCCCGGGGCAAACGTCAGGGTCGTGAGCGGGACGACCCGGTAGTCCTGATCCGGCACGGCGTCCCCGCCGCCCGCGCCCTCCAGGGTGCGCACCTGGACGGTGGCCGCGGTCCCCGTGCCGCCCGTGCGCACCACGGTGAAGGTGGCCGTGGTGGCCGTCTCCGGGAGCACGAGATCCACGCCCTCGGCGAAGCCGAAGGCCGACTCGTTGTCGACGATGGTGACGAGCATCGACGCCGGCGTCCCGATCTGTCCCGGGCGGCCGTTGCTGGTCGCGGCGACGAGCGTCAGCCGGAAGATCTCGGGCCCCTCGACGAGCGCGTCGTTGACCGCGGTGAGGGCGATGGTCTGGCTGGTGACGCCCGGCCCGAAGGTGAGGGTGAGCGGCGTCCCCAGGGTGACGTCGGCGGCGGCGGCGGAGACGAAGGTGAGCGCGTAGGTCGCGGTGGCCGTCTCGTCGAGCGCGCCCGTGCGGAGGATCGTCACGTTGATCGAGGCGCCCTCGACCACCGTCGCCGCGGCGGCGGAGAAGCGGAACTGGGCCGCGTTGGTGTCGGCGACCGTCACCTGGGCCACGCTCGGCGGCTCCATCCGGATCGCGCGCGCCTGCAACGAGCTGCGCGCCTCGCTCAGTGTCAGCAGCAGTGTCTCGTCCTGCTCACGCAGAGCGTCGGCGCGCGTGGTGATGGGGAACGACAAGCTCGCGACGCCGGGCGCGAAGGTGAGGATGCCCGTCGCCGCCACGAAGTCGGACCCGGCCGTGGCGGAGCCGGCGACGGCGGTGAAGCGGACGGTCACGGTCCCCTTCAGGTCCCCGCGGCGCACCACGGTGGCCACCGCCGCACTGCCCTCGGAGGCGGCATAGATCGGCTGGGTGAAGAAGAGCGCTTCGTCCGCCTCGATGATCGTCGTCGTGACCTGGCTGGGCGAGCCCAGCGTGGCCCCCACCGGTGCGCTCAGCGTGAACACCACGGTCGTGTCAGGGCCGACGATGCCGTCGTTGAGGGTCTGGACAACGAGGGACTTCTGCGTCTCGCCGACGTCGAACGAGAGCGTACCGGTGGCCGGCAGCGTGGTGATGCCGTCGCGAAGCTGGTAGTCCACGCCGAAGACCGCGGTGCCGCCCGCGGCGTAGCTCACGGTCGCGGGCAGCGTGGTGCTGGTCCGGCGGACCAGCAGGGCCACCCCGAAGCCCTCGGTGATGGTGGGGTTGCCGAGCAGCGTGAGGACGCCGCCGGCGGCGGGCGCGTCGTTCAGGAGCACGCGGACCTGGCGGTCCGTCGAGACCACCGCGATGTCGGGCCGGCCGTCGCGGTTCAGGTCGCCGATGGCGAACGCGAGCGGGCCGGGCCCCGCGTCCAGCAGGACGCCGGGCACCGTGCCCCCGTCGGGGAGGATCCGGAGGTTCTCGTCGCCGAAGTTCAGGACCACGATGTCCAGACGGCCGTTGCGGTTGAGATCGGCGAGGGCCACCGCGCTCGGCTGCGCCCCCGTCGGGATGTCGGTGCGCGTCGGCAAGCCGCCGGTGCCGTCGCCCAGCAGGATCGAGATGGACCCGTCGTCCACGTTGGCCACGACCACGTCCAGGCGCCCGTCGTTGTTCACGTCGCCGACGGCGAGCGCCGCCGGGAACTGTCCCACGTCGCGGTTGATCGCCGATCCGAAGCGGCCGGCCCCGTCACCCAGGCAGACGGACACCGTCGAGTCCCCGCGGGCGGCGACGATGTCGAGCGCGCCGTCCCGGTCGAGATCCGCCAGCGCGACCGCGCGAACAACGCCCGGACCGCTGCACAGGACGAGGCCGTCGGGCCTGAAGGCGCCCCCCGGGGTCCCTGTGAATGCGAAGACACCGGTGATGTCGCCGGTAGCGACCACGAGGTCGGGCAGCCCGTCGCGGTTCACGTCACCGACCGCGATCGAGATCGGCACGCCGAAGGATTGCGCGTCGGTCCCCGGCCCGAAGCCGCCGGCTCCGTCCCCGAGCAAGACCGTGACGACGCCGGAATCGGCATCCCGTCCCAGCACGAGGTCGAGGATCCCGTCGCGGTTGACGTCGGCGAGCACGGCGGTGGTGACGCCCCCGCCGATCGGAAACGGTAGCTGCAAGCCCCCGACCTGGCCCTCGGAGCTCAGCGCCACCGACGCCTGCGCGTCCTCGACCACGACGAGGTCGGGACCGCTGCGATCGAAGAATTCCGTGAAGGTCCTGGTCACGTTGTCGACGTTGCCGAGCAGGATGGTGACGGGCTGCGCGTCGAGCACGCTGACCTGGAGCAGCCGCGGGGCCGCCGGCGCAAATGCGCCGGCCCCGGCGAAGACCGTGGTGTTGAAGCGCACCGTCACGCTGTTGCCGGCCAGATTGGCGGTGACGAGGTCGGGCCGGCCGTCCTGGTTGAAGTCGCCGGCGGCGATCGAGAAGGGCTCCAGGCCGCCGTTCACGAATGGCGTCGACGTGGTGAAGCCGCCCTCGCCGTCTCCCAGCAGCACGAGCGCCGCCGCCGGGGAGCTGCGGGCCAGGGCCAGATCGGGGCGGCCGTCGCCGTTGACGTCGAGCGCGATGACGGACTGGACGGCGCCCCCGGTCACCACGGTCGTCGCCGGACGGAAGGTCCCGCCGCCGGCTCCGCGCAGCACCGACACCGCCCCCACGGTGCTGGCCACCACGAGGTCGGGCAACCCGTCGAGGTCGAGGTCGACGACCGCGACGTCGCTGGCGCTCGGGAGCGTGGCGAAGTCCCGCCGTGGCCCCAGGATCCCCGTTCCCGTTCCCGGAAAGACGGAGACCGTCGCGTCGCCGGCGTGCGCCACGACGACGTCGATGAGCCCATCACCGGTGACGTCGGCCAGGGCGAGCGCGATCGGGGTCGATCCGGTCGGAACATCGGCCACCAGCGCGAACGCGCCGGTGCCATTCCCCAGGAGCACTGTCAGCGTGGAGTCACCGCCGTTGGCGACGACGATGTCCGGCCGTCCGTCGCCGTTGAGGTCGGCGATGGCGACCGCCGTCGTGGTGCTGCCGGTGGGGATGTCGAGGCGCGCCCCGAACCCACCGGCGCCGTTGCCGAGCAAGACCGACACCCCGTCGCCCGCCGCCACCACGAGATCGAGGATCCCGTCGCGGTTCACGTCCTCGAGCGCCAGCGCCCGCGGGTTGGCGAGCGTGAGCGTGCTGGCGGTCCCGACCGTTCCGGGACCGCTTGCCAACAGAATAGAGATCGTTCCCGCCGGGCTTGCGAGGACGAGGTCCGGGCGGCCGTCACGGTTGAGGTCCCCGACGACGACTCGCCTGACCGGCGTCCCGAGGCCGAGCGTCAACGCACTGCCGAAGGCCGGCTGGGCGTGAGCGGCGGTCGAAAGGGCGAAAGTCGCCAGCAGCACGACACCGAGCGTCGTCGCAACGCGGTCTCTGCGATCCATGCGGTTCCCCCGATCGAACTCGAATCTTGAGTACGTGCGCGCGGACGACACGCGGGACGGTTCCCGGCGAGCCGTGCGGAGAACTCTAGATGGTCGTGTCGCTCGGCGTCCGGATGCCCGGCACACCGCCGGCCAACAACCCGGCCACGCCCGGCACACCGCCGGCCCGGGAAGGCGCTCCCGGCACGCCGCCGGCTCCCCCCTTGGGGTTCTTCCGCGCCTTCAAGTCCCCGCCGGCGTTCTTCGACGGTCGGCCCGTGCCGCGGCTCTTCCTCTTGGCCATGGCGCTCCGTCTCCTTGTGCGGGGCTCTCGTGAGCACCCCGAGGTGTGTGTTGTGCCCGGCCCGCGTCAACAACTCGTCAAAGGCCTTCCGGTCCTGTGCTAGCTTCGGCTCCG
>Ga0210377_10001504_pt1 | contig 21309 bp, 17 predicted proteins | sample PLM4_65_b1redo_FD_155480 | JGI IMG/M metagenome (GOLD analysis project Ga0210377, IMG submission 155480) | Groundwater sediment microbial communities from an aquifer in East River, Colorado, USA - PLM4_65_b1 redo | ecosystem: Environmental > Terrestrial > Soil > Riparian zone | place: USA: East...
TCTACGCGCAAGGAAGCCAGATAGGAGGCAATCCCTGCGCTGACTGTCAGGAAATTAGAGATCGTATTTTGTACAACAACGATATTAAGGACTTCCAGATACGATACCCCTTCGCCCAACAGGACATAATATTGCAATGCTTTTAGCAATGTCAACACAAGGTAGGCGAGAATCGAAATGATCAGCCAGGGAACAGATACATTCCGAAGGGTCAGAAGAAGATGATCAAAATCCGTCTTCGAAAGGATGAATCCGACCAATATCAGGGCAACAAGGATCTTTACAATATTCCAGAGTATGGATGTGTTCTTACGAGCAGGGGTGACGGTCATACTTTCTTTCTATACCCAGGGCGGTCACACACCTGCCCTGGCACCACCCGCCAGGGCAGGTGTGTGACCGTGGGCATTATAAAAGGAAATTCCTTCAACACGGGATTCACTACTGAAGCTGAAGGTACGTATAATAAATTCTTGATATCAGACATCATTAATCTCTGTCAGAGAACAACGATTACGGCACAGATCCTTCTGGAAGAATGGATGAACAATCGCTCGTACCCTCCCTGGGGAACAGGAGTTCTACACCAACTTCCTTCAGGGTTACCCTTGGTTCATAATAACATAGGGTCGGAATGGACACCCACTTCACCCAGGCGTTGTTCTCTTCGCCAAACTGATAGGAGCTGTCTTTCACAGGTTTGCGCAACGGTTCCGAGATGATCAGGGCGAAGCGCTTTGCCGCCAGGTCTGCATAATATGCTTTGAAATATTTGGCATCTGATTTCAGTGCCTGATTCATAAGAACCTTCTTCTCATATTGTGGGATGAGCGGCACATCCTTGATAAAACCGAACGTCAGCAACTGACGCTGGTCCATAAACAAAACATCGCCTCCCTGTGCCCGGGCAAGCGCAACCTCCCGGCGTATCGCATCGAGAGATTCATCCACGATGTTCTTTGAAGGATACATATCCAGTTGATCTTCCGTGGAGGCATCCGTCAGAGTCGCCAGCCAGGCGGAGTCTTCTGCAAAGTTGTAGGAGCGCATATCTTTAAGCGACTGTACACCGGGCAATGCCAGCATAAGGATAAGGACCAGTTTCAACCCAAACGGGGAAAGATCGATATTCGCAAGCCAATCCCTGCCAGCCTTCTCCCATGCGATCACAGCGGTAAACAGTAAACCGATCAGGAACATATCCATGTTATGGAGATCGCCGCCGCCACCGATCTTGGTACTTACAATGAGCCCGACAATAAGAAAAGCCAGTAAGGGAAAGAGAATGGCAAGAGCTTGCCATATATTCAGCCTCCACTTTTTCGAGATCGCCAAATAGGATAAAACAACGATCAAGGGTAAGGTTGCGATCAGCAAGCCTGCCAATATCCCCGCCCCATAGGTTGCATTGGGAAGTAAGCGATACCACAATAATGGTTGATTGGTAACAGCAGTTGACACACCCGTGACCGTGACGGCTGTGGTCGGCGCACCTACACCTGCAGCATTCCCGGCAATCAGGCCGGAAACGACACTGACAACTTTTGGACCAAAGAACCCGCCAGCTATTCCAGCCAGTCCCACCGAAATAGCCCGAGCCCAGGCGGAACGGCTCAACTTTCCATCTTGCAGTTCCGCACCAGCCAGTTCCAACATGCCGATCCATATGCCAGGCGCAAACAACCACGTGTAGCGGCTTTCTTCAGCGGCATATCCCGTCAGGGCGATGAGAGGAATGGCAAGCCAAAGCGGACTCCGCCAGACCAAAGCCACCACCACGGCACATAAAACCAGTGGAGGGTGGATCGGTCCCTGTTTAAGGAAAAGCAAAGTCCACAATCCTGCCAAAATATAGACCTTCCAGTTATTTCGAGTAGAACGAAATGCGGCAAAACCCAGAAAAAGATAAGGCAGGATGACCGTCAGCCCAATCCAAAACCTTTCCATGCCAATGGTAAGACCGGGAATGATATAAGGCAGACCACCTACAAGCTGCCTGCCATCGTCCAGGAGAACGGGGATATTTGCGTCGGCAGGGTAATCATACAAGTATCTGCCAAACATAATGGAATAGTCCCAGAGACGATTGCCCTCAGACCAGCCCAAAGAAAAGGGATAACTCGTAACCTCGGTGAATGATGAAATGATCACAAATTCACTGGATGTGATGAGTACAGCGGCAATAATCTCCGTCCAGCTAAATAACGAAGTTCCTCTCGTGATGGCAAATGAAAAAGCAAGCACCACTACGGTCCAAACCAGAACACGAGTATGAATATCGTTGAAGACGACTCCCCAGGGCGTATATTGAAAGAACCCTACAGGGAGGATCAAAAGAAGAACAACCAGTATCCAGCGGGCTCCTCCCAGCCTCTCCCGGAATGACATGAGCCTGTTGAACAGCGATTCGAATCGTTTCGGGACGAACAAAACCATCCCCAAAAAGACCGTCGCCAAAACACAAAGTAGAGTGTAAAAAATATATGCCGCCGCCCACTTTGCCGAGTATTCACCCCACCACTCCCCGGAACCCCATGCGATGGATTGGAATTCAATGACAGAATAGATGAACAGGTAAATAAAAAAAGCCAGCAACAAAAGGCGGTGCAAAAATGTGTATTGACGCTGCATTCCATCGCTCCTGAAACCTGGCGGGATCATGCCGATCGCGCGAGTATCTCGTTAAAAAAAGACAGTCGTTCCACTTCCTTGTATTTCGAGTCGATCCGTACAGCGAATACCCCTCGGTTCGCCCGGCGACCGCGCATTTTATAAGCAAAATCCCGGATCAAGCCGGCATGTGTCCTGATATTATCCTCGTTATTTGGGATTTTGAGCATAAAGTCACACTCCAGATCATCAAGGTCGGTATCCGCATATGGGAGGATCAGCGGCAAACCATAGGCAAGGCATTCGCGCGTCTTCAAGGGAGAGGATTGATCCAATCCGATGCGGTGCAAAGCCAGAGAGCTGATCGCAAGGTCCATCTGCGCCAGGACCGATTTGTATTGGTCCGTATTCAAATAACCGTAAAGGATCAGGTTCTTCGGCAAGTCGGTGATCCCATTCAGAGTATCATACCCGATTACATGAAACGTCAGACCGGGGAGTAGCCCTGCGAGAACGTGCAGTTTATCCACTCCCTGCCAGGGAGCACCCGGCGTTCCAATAAATACCAAATGAGGATGGTCATTATTAGGCGCTTCTAATGGCTGGATTGTCTCCAGATCGATACTATCACCAATGACCCGGGTTGGCTTGGCGAAAACGGTCAGGCTGGGAGAATCCGCCAATTCTTTTGATAAACAGACCAAACCACTCACGCGCCTGAGAAGAAGACCCCGCGTCAGTCGGTTATAGAAACTAAGCAGAACGCCCAGCCCGGTATGCTGTGTTACATCGTTGGTGGTCATCTCTTCTACGAGAGGCGCAATCGAAGCCAGACGATGGACAGGATACACATACATGCTATAGCGGAGGTAGATCAGGTCAGGACGGAACGCCTCCACCGCACGAACCAGCTGGGTCGCCGCACGGACGCGTTCCCACTCCGTGATCAGTTTCCCACGCACCGCGAACGGGAAGATATCCGCTTCGATCAGATCGGTACGCGGCTCATAGTCAGATGTATGCATAAAAAAGCGGACATCGTGTCCCAGTGCCCGCCATTCTGATATATGACGGAGGATCTTCTTTCCCACGCCGCTATTTCGCGTGCGAGGCCAGTTCAAGTTGACATAGGCAATACGCATGGGAGGCTCAGTTACTCAATAAATCCGCATATATTTTCATTAATTTTTTCATTTCAACCTCGGCATTGAGTATCTTTGCCAAATCAAGTGAATTCTTCTTGAACTGTTCAATTGCATCCGCTGAAAGTGCATTAAGCGTATTTGCCATAGATAACCAATTTTGGTCTGGTGAGACAACTCCGGTCTGATTTCCCAGCACGAATCTTTGCATATCAGGCAAAGGGGAGATGGCAATGCCCAAACCTGCCATCGTGTATTCAAAAAATTTATTAGGCAGTGCATGGTAATAACTTCTGGTGTTAACCCTTATCAAAGGAATGCCAATATCGAACGCTGCAAGGGTATTCACAACATCCTTTGGCAACACCGGCTCCAAGAAGGTTATTCGATCGTCCGCTATTTGATGAGCTTTTCGTTTCAATTCATGTAAATATGCTTGATCAATTGGCATCAGCATCAAATTCAAATGGAAACGCCTGTCCAAGGCGGGCACCATGGAGATGAAGTCCTCGATATAACGACCTCGGATGGCGCCACCATGATGAATCAGATTGACCCGTGATGGATCAACCGGATGAAACTGGCTATTAACATAATACGGCACATTCATGATCACATCGCTATTCCAGCCGAAATGAGTGGAGTATAGATCCCTGATCCCATCACCCACAGTGATCATTTTTGCAACATTCCCACCAAAAGTGCGCAGGAGATATTCCCGAAAAGGCACGCGCAACGCTACAAATGAAATATCCATCCCCTGTTCTACTGAGTATTCATGGGCGTCAAACAACACACGCGACTGTAACCCGCTTGCAGCGCTTACCGCGACGGGCAATCCATCCCAATCGTTGGCGTGGATCAAATCATACTTCTCATTTATCAGAATATCTCTGGCAAGTTTATATTCCGTTTTTTGCCAGAAACAACGATCCCAGGCCGTTGAATTCAGCCTGCCAGCCAATAAAAGGGCAACATACGTTGCCATATAGCGGATATTCCGCTTCGTTTTGGGGAGGGGATAATAACGCACCCCTGCGGGAGGTTGCCAGTCGCCGAATCCGATCACATCCACTTGATAATATTTGGCGGCGGCATGGATTTCACGCAACACACGGCTATCCCAGGCAATATTGGAAAAAGACAAGACACATACTTTTTTACGATTCATATCGTTGGTCCCTATATTATTCATATTATCAAAGAAATTACAGACGGAACAATGTCTGGATCACTCGAACAATAACCCCTCACAACTTTCAATAAAACATCTTTTTATCTTAGCAATGTGCTTATTATGCATAAATGGATTTCCATTCATTTATTTCCTCCCTGAATTGCTGACAGCCCAGACAGGATTTCAGGATACGTTGCACCCCATTTCTGTAACGCCCCCGAAAATGAAGTATTATGCCAAAGCAGGGTAAATGTTCCACCAACTTCAGCGCAACGGTAAGCCAACTCAAGCACTCTATCTTTTCCCTGCTCTGGAGACATCTTGCGATACTGAAAAAGTGATGTATCCATAACAATAAGGGGGATTTCCCATATCGTCATTTCCCTGTCTCGCTCGAAGTCAAAGGGATGATACGGGTGACACGTGCCACACCGAAACCCCTCTTGATCAGCATATCCCATGGTTGAGTCATACTGTAATCCTGCCTGTTCCCATTGACGCCAAGTGTCAAACACCCGAAACCGTAAATAGTGTTGTCTTCCCTCGGATACTGACTCTCCTAACGCCTTCTCAATCCTTTCCTTCTCAACAACCAATTGAGATGGATCTTGGAACGTGGAATATCCTGGGTGGAAACCAATCCCATGCCCACGATGGCGTAAATCACGCAGACAACTCTGGATCAGTGACAGGGTAGGGTCATATCCTTGCTGGTATTTGTTATGATCAGCAGCCATAAAATAAAACTTACTTATAAAACCATACCTCTCAGATAAATCAGCCAGCCAATAAATGGAACGATAAAACTCACCTTGGGCAGGCGAAATAAATTGAAAATACAATTCCCTAAACTGATTCAAGGTTTCAGAAAGATTTTTCTGCTTAATGAGCAATCCACCTATCTTCTGGGCAAATTGAACAATATCAGAAAAGGTGAACACCCAGTCAATATCATGCGTCAAATTGATCTTGGGGTTGGCTTTTGCAAACTGAATATCAGGTTTTAATACCTTAAGCCATTCCCGGAGGAATATGGCATATTGATCAACGATAGGAATATCCAGGAATCTCTGCCGATAGGCCACGCTTGCAGAACCGGGAAAACGACCATGTCCATCATACATTTTGGGTCTTATCTCCTCCAAACGGGAAAGCATAAAAAAACTGGAGGCGATAATATCGACATGGAATACAAGTCTGCCATCAGCGTCCAGCATGGCAAATGGACTTTCTCCTCCATCATATCCTTCCCCCCAAAATAGGACCGGGACGGGATTTTCAAATGGCAGTCTTGTACCTACAGGCACGGATTCGCGGTTGGAAAGCCAATGGAGGCTGTCAGGTTGTTTCTCTAACAATATATTCCAGGATTGAGCAGAGCAAGGAACCACAATAATACCAGGATTGGTGGTTACTGCTTCTGGGCTGCTGTAATACACAGGCAGCCCAAATAATTCCAGCCCCGTCTCCGTCCTTAACAATTTATCACTTATCCCAGCACGTGCCAACAACTGCTGCCATGTGTATAGTATTACATTTTGCGAGAGAATAATATCAACGCCATCATTCATGGTGGTTTTTGAGTCTTAAAGGGAATAGCCAAATTCTGAGGCTGTCTTACCGGCAATTTCCCTCAAATCCTGTTGCATTTCATCCGTCCACTCTGATGAAACAGGGAAAGTTCCAGACGTTTGGGCGTTCAATTTTTTGTGTAACAAGTGTGTTATTTTCTTTTCCGAAGGCGCTGTTGTGCCAATAAAATTATAAAGTGTGTGGACACCAGCCAGATTGCCACTAAAAATATCCTCAGCGCGCACCAATAGTTTATTCTGAGGCGATAGTGTAGTAAGGAATTGAGATATCCAACGATTCGTCTCAGACCAAAGCCAGACGTTTTTCTGAAAAGAATTGTATTTCTCCCATCTCAATGCAACCTGGGAATTTGAACTTGGACTTATTCTTGATTTGTCGCCTGGATGTCCGCTAAACCATTTTCTTCTCATGCCTGACCGCACTACATCCCGAGGGTCGCGCACAAGGTGAATAAAACGGGCAGTGGGGTAGTTTGCTAGAATGGCAGGAGCAAGAAATGTAACCTGAGGGCTTGTTTCAACATACCCCAATCCATAATTCAAAGACATATCTAACAATTCACATCTGAGCAAAGAGAACACTTCAGCCAACATCCTTTGTGCAGACGAGTCTGCAAAATTTTCGTAGGCAATTTTGGAAATCCCATACAGCTTTGGGGATGGTTCGTGAAGAGATACCACGTTGCTCGCCAGAGAAAACAAAGCAGCCATCGTTTCTGTACCGGTCCTGCCGGTGGAAAGAACAAATACACAAGGGTGTTGATCGTCGAAAGACGATAACTTTACTTGATTAAGTAGTCCCTTGCTGATGTATCGCCAGGCTTGTCGTGGAGATTGATCCAGGAAAAATTTGCTTATATTTTGCAATCGCATGAGAGATACAAATCCTTATCCGGCAGAGGAACATCCAACGGGCATATATTCCAGGTAGACAACAATCTTCTCAATCCTTAACCTGCCAGCATTACAGCGTATATTTCCATCAGTTTTCCCATCTCATGGTCGGCGTTAAGAGTCTTCGCCAAGTGTAGGGAATTTTTCTTATGGATATTGATTTGCTCAGGTGTCAAGGCATTTAGTGCTTTAGCCATTGCTGCCCAGGAGTGGTCTTCCGCGACTGTCCCAATTTGAGTGTCCTGAACCAATTTTTTCATTTCTTCCAGAGGAGTGACCACAATTCCCAAGCCTGCCATTACATATTCGAATATCTTCTTAGGAAGTGCATAAAAATGGTTCAGGTTATTCGCATCCAAGATGTGGATTCCGATATCAAACTTGTTAATCTCATGGGTAATATTCTGCGGGGGCACAGTATCCAGCAAGGTCACACGATCCGGTGCAATTTGACTTGCCTTTAACTTTAGTTCCTCATAATAGTCTTTTTGGGATGGCTTTAACAGGAGGAACAAATGATACCGAGGATCGACCATCTTCATCATCATGATCAGATCCTCAATGCGACGTCCTCGAATGGCAGATCCCTGATTGACAATATTAATGTGGGAGGGGTCCACCGGATGAAATTCATGCTCTATATAGTGGGGAGCATTAAGTACAATATCACTTTTCCACCCAAATTCAGAGAAATAGAGGTTTGCAATACCAGCAGATACCGTGATCATCCTCGATATGCCGACACCATATGTATTGAACAAATACTTGCGAAATGGTCTTCTTGATTCCACAGCCCATTTCGTCACACCCTGCGCCAAATAGAACTCATGCGCGTCAAATAATACACGTGCATTATTGCTAGCAGCTGCTTTCACGGCTACAGGCAGGGCGTTAAGGTCATTGGCATGTATAAGATCATAAGGTGTCTTTTGAATGATTTCGACGGCCTGTCTGTATTCCTTCTGTCGCCAGTAACGTTTCTCCCATAACGGATGATACATGTTCCCAAACAGAAGCATTGCCAATGATGTGAGGGATGGCTTTAGTATGGTCTTCGGCAGCGGAATATAGTGAGCCCCTTCGGGCGGCTTCCACTCCCCATGAGCAATCACATCGACCTGATAGTGTTTGCGTGCCGCCTCTATTTGACGCTGGACTCGTATGTCAAATGCAATATTCGCAAAGACCAGAATACAAATCCTTTTCTTATCTGCAGACATTATTATTTCAAACCTTTCATCGTGGAGTGAAACCGGGCATATTCACCAGTCTCAAAATAGCCATTGATTATTATAAAGACTATGACTTCCAGGCAAATAAGGCGCCTTTTTGACCGGTTGCCACGTTATAGCCATATCCTTGCAGGATCAGGGAAAGAGTATCGCAAATCCGACGTCCGTTCCGTTTATACCAGCCAGCAATGGAAATTTTGAGCCTTTGGCTTCGTTCCAAGGTTGTCTTCATGCCATTGACCGCCTCAAGCTCAGCACCATTGATGGTGATACTGGCGCGGTCCAGCGAATCAACCCCCAACTCCTTCATCAATGTATCGATTGTTGTGGATGGAACGCGGATTGTACTTTCAGCATCAACCATCCCGGCAATCAATGAATTGGCTTGACGTTCGGTTTTATGGAACGAGGCAAATCCATCTTGATCGCTAATCGATTTAGATACTATCACAACATTGGAAAGGTTGTTTGCTTTGACATTAATGTCCAGTAAAAAGGAAGCTTCGGGGTCCGACTCGACAGCAATAACCTTCGATTGTGCGCCCAGTTCTCTTGCCATTCGAACGACCCCAAACCCGATATACGCACCAGCATCTAGGAAACTCTCACCTCTCTTCGGCATGAACACTTCCAACAGACTTCGTTTTTGATCCATGGTGAGATTTGGCAGGTCTGAAATAGTCTCAATATGCTGGGGGTGAAAACAAGTTCGCTGTCGGCGGGAGTAGGGCATTGTCAAATGCGGCATGGCATGTGGATACTGGTAACGAAGGATCACATCCATTGCTAACCGCACAGCCTCCTCATTAATATTTGGATTTATTCTATCCATCCACTTGTGAAAAACCCGCTTCTCAAATTCAGTTGGATACATTCCAAATAATATGATGTCATCATTTAAAACCACGAATGGAATCGTCTTTCCACTAATTGTCTCGACCCCTGACTTTACGATCGGAACCTTGGACAATTCCCCCAACATGGCTTGAGATCTTTGCCTAAAGGCAAATAACTTCAACTGATGAGTAATGACAGAATTTGCTATTATTGGTTTTATTCGGTTTATCATTCTTTCCTTCAAACACTTGATTCATTAATTGGATTTAATAATTACCTTAGGCAGCTTATATTACCTGATTTTAAGTCATGCCCGATCCTACGCGATGCTAGACACTGAATGTGCAAATCCTTTTCATAATCTAGTTTTCCAATAAATCCTGTACGATCTGCCTAATCCTTATCGCATTGGTTTCCGCGTTCAATTCCTGTGCTGCTTTGTGAGAATTCGCCTTGAAGTACATAATCTTTTCAGATGTCAATTGGTTTAATTCCTGTGCCAGCGAAATGGGATTGAAGTCTTTTGAAACGATCCCACAATCAAATTTTTCCACGATCTTTTTCATTTCAACACTTGGACCGATCGCAACAGCCAATCGCGCCTGAATAAATTCGAATAATTTATTTGGCAGTGTAAATTCAAGGTTAAAATTCGCAGGCGGGACCAAAAACAATCCAATATCATATTGATTTATTGTTGAAACGATCTCCGGCATAGGGACCGGTGAAACAACACGGACATTCTTCCTCTTTTCTGCAAGCGAAACAATCCTTTGATGATTCTTGACATCCCTTATCACCAGCATCAGATCAAGCGTAAACCGTTCATCCACATGATCCATCATCTCGATCATGGTTTCGATTTTCCGCGATCTTGCAGCTCCCCCATGATGGATGAGACGAATATGATCTGGTTGAGGATGTGAAGGTTGTATATCCCGCCCTGCAGGCAGGCTCATGATCACTTCCGGTTGCACGTCATACACTTGCTTATACTCATTTGCCAATCCATCGCTGACCGTAATGACTTTATCGCAACGATGGAGATATTCACGGCAAAGGTACTCATTCACAGGTTTCCCTCGTATACGCCAAAGCCACTGGTCATTGAAGTTCATGGGGTAATATTCACGTGCATCCAGCATGACCGGGGTCTTCCCGGCTTTTATTGCAAAGGCAAGCGGCAAAAGGACCAGGTCATGGGAGATAATCAGATCATACTTTTTCCCATCCAGTTCAGACACTAGTTTCCTGGCGTTGCCAAGCCTTGACCAGTTTACTTCTCCATAGTTCCTGGTCAACATATCGAAATTCCGCACGATAATGCGTTTCAAAAGGGACAAAAGTTCGCGAATATTCTTTGCTCGCCAGAAAAGTTCAATGACGTAGGACCGGATACCATCCATATTAAGTTTGCTGGTACCCACCACTTCGACTTCGTATTGATCCTTCAACCAGTTGACCATACGGTTAGGTCGAGGGCTGACATTGGGATTGGTTTTGCTGATTACGAGTATTTTTTTCATTGCTTCCTGGAAAGTGGGTTGACAACAGCAAAGGTTTAATGTTACCAAATATAAGGAAAGGCTTTTGGATTCAACAAAATATACACATCAAAATCAGGCTCAAACGCTTGAAATGGCATCATAAATGGCGCCTATTCTTTTTAGAAAGGTTGCTTGCCCAAATCTTTTAATAACACTTTCACGGATGACCCTAGGATCGAATGCAAAGCGACCCTTTATAAAGCCTTCCAGTGCTGAAGCAATTGCTGCAGGATCCGCAACATTGACCAATAGACCCGTCTCAGGTTCCACAATGGATTCCGGTCCGCCACAACGAGTAGCAATCACCGGTTTTCCACATGCCATGGCTTCCGTCAATATAACGCTAAACGTTTCGCTGTGACTTGGTAAAACAAAAACATCAGATTGCCTAAGCCATTCCCTCACACCAGAACGATCCAACAATCCCACAAACCTAACGTGCTCTGAAACATGCGCTTCCTTGACTTGTTTCTCTAACTCAGATCGCAAAGGTCCATCACCTCCGATAACCACTTCAAAATCCAGTTCTTTTTGATCGGACAATAATCTGATAGCTTCTATCAAATCTTCAATGCCCTTTCCGGATTTCAATAGGGCAATCGATAAAAAGCGAAAACGGTGCGGAGGGATTTTAGAGGTCTCTTCTGGCAAAAAATAGTTCTCATCAACAACATTACCTACAACCTGGGTTTTCGCATCCGGACAAAAATCATGGATTTGTTTCTCATGAGAGGGGCTGACTGCAATAGTAGCATTGATTTCGCTCAACGTATTTCTCGCCAACTTTACGGCTGAAGGTGTTTTGAAGCGCCTTGAAAAATGCCCTGAATGGTCTGTCAAAACCACAGGGATGTTATAAGCACGGCCGAGTTTTAACGCCGCCCAACCACTCGGTAAAATCACATGTGCATGAAGAATGTCCGGCTCACCCCAAACCGATATCAGTTCTTCAAAATACCGCCTGACCATCCAATAGTAATACCACATCCATAATTCATAATAAAATCGCATATATGGTGTGGTGTACACGATTTTACGTGATACCAAGATCCCATTTTCATATCCTATTCCCCAACTCTCAGAATCATCAAGACGGTCATTCTTCTTTTTCTCGTCAACTACGATAGGAGCCAAGAGCGCCACATCAGACATACGTGACAATACCAGGGCTTGATCCCGAACGAAGGCACCTCTAACAGGAGAATAGGGATTGGGGTACCACGATGTCAGTACCAAAATTTTCTTTTTCATGGAATGATCACAACCCGGGACAAAACGCGCTGATAACTCATTGCTTATGATACACACAAACACTGGAGCTAAAGGAAAGATTATTTCGTTTTAGCATCTGATCCAAAGACATTAAAGCTCCGCTCATCATTCCGGTGAGGCGATCCGAACGATAGATACCTTGCATACGTATCCAAATCTGTCTTATTACCAAGTAACTTAAGAAACCAGGTGCCTCGATCTGCCCATTCAGGAAAAACGATATTGCAGGGTACATTGCAGAACGTACCAGACCCTGATCGGACAAAATATCATCCACAAAATACAGATGTCTTGGATATCCTTTGCTACGGAAAGAATAGAAATCCATCGTATCAAGCTTTGAGTATGGCTTCGTTAGCACCGGATCCATTATCAGAAGAAAGCCGCCTTTTTTCACGCTCGATCCAGCAAATCTAAGCGCGTTGATAAACTCACCGACCCTGGCAAGATGATGAAGACAATAACAGGCAGATACGATATCGTAAGACTCAGAAAATTTATCGGGTGAAACCGTTCGCAGGTCATCCTGGATCGTGAGCACAAATGGAAACCGCTCTTTGATCACATCCAGCGCATCGTTCGACATATCAAGCGCAGAGACATCGATCTGATATCCCTGGCTTGATAATCTATCAGAGATAGAGCCCGTCCAATACCCTGAACCAGCTCCTATATCCAAAAATGAAATTTTTTGATCTTTATTTTGCCGGAAAGCAATGATGACATCCTGCAAAGCTTTATCAAGCGAGGATGCTTCGCTACTGTACTTTAACTGATTGTAGCTCTCCGAAAGATAAGGATGACCCACTGCCTTGAGCTGACCTTTTAAATTTGCATGGACTTTTGTCCAATATTCACGATTGTCGTATGGCATAACTTCTTTTATCCTCTCACAGGTTTAAGTTTTTTCAAACCAGGCAAGCTATCGGCTTATGTGTTTTCGAATTCTACGTCTGGTTATTGTGACTATCCCATTTTCCTTAATATATTGAATGTTGCGCCTTGCTCTGATAAAAGCCCAATAAACCCAATGAAAAAACTTATAGGTAAAGTTATCGATTCGCTGCGTCTTAAGAACCTTTTGTTCTTCCAACTGGCTACCGCCAGAAAACTTACGTGATGCCTGATCGGGATGAAGCCTGACCCTCGACAATTCCTGTTTGAGTAAACCTATTTTGAGTCGGCTCTTATAAATTCGTATCATCCAATCATAATCGCCTACATACTTTAAGGTGGGATCGAACTGGAGTTCATGTTTCCGTAAAGAAGCTGTCTTAACATACAGCGAACAATGAGAGACATGGGCAAAGTATGGATAAAAAGCCATTGGCGCTGTCCGAAAAGGAATATAGAACGGGAGCGGCTCTCCCGTAGGATCAATGCGTGTGGTGATACCAAACACGCCATCATCATGGGGATGTTTTGAAAGAAACCCGACTGCAGCCGACACCGCACCGGACACAAGGACATCATCAGCGCTGACAAAACAGATGATCTCACCTTTTGCCGCCTGTAACCCTTCATTCATTGTGGCATATTGACCTTTGTTCTCACGACTCCACCAGCGCAATTGAGAATATTTTTTCAAAACTGCTACTGTAGCGCCGTCATCTCGTGAGCCGTCATCAATGATCAAATGCTCAATATGCGGATAATCCTGTTGCAGAACACTCTGGATCAATTCATCCAGGTATTCTGACCCGTTATAAACAGGCGTCATGATCGAAACAAGCGGTCCAGTGGTTAGCGCCATAGAAACCCGTGTAAGATCTTGACCACAGTATCACTTACATTTTCAACCAGATATTCGGGCGGCACATACCATTGCCCGCGGCGACCCAGGACGAGGTCAACACATTGGCTGATGCTTGTCACATCTGCGCCTGTCAGGATGTTGCTTCCACACTCGACGGTCTCCGGGCGTTCCGTGACATCGCGCAGGGTTACATTCGGAACCTTGAAAATAGCGCATTCCTCCTGCACCGTGCCGCTGTCACTTAGAACGCAAGCGGCCTGTTGCTCCAATCGAATAAAATCAAAAAAACCAAATGGACGGAGGAAGCGGATGTTTGGGTTATTGTTATCCACTCCAAAAAGCTCCATTCGCGCCTGTGTGCGCGGATGTGTACTGACAATGATCGGAATGGAATATTTCTGCTGTAGATGGTCTAGTGCAAGAGTCAGCTGGCGGAGGCGTTCCTCCACATCCACGTTTTCAGCCCGATGTATTGTGACCAGGAAGTACTTTTGAGCTTCCAACCCCAGGTCGCTCAATGCAGTCGATGCCTCGATTTGATCATGATAATGCCGGATCACTTCAAGGATCGGATTTCCGGTTACATATATCTTTTGTCCCTGAACGCCCTCACGCAACAGATTCTGACGACTACGCTCTGTATACGGCATGAGCACATCACTACTGTGATCAATAATACGGCGATTGACCTCTTCGGGTACGCGATCATCATAGCAGCGGTTCCCTGCTTCCATATGATAGACCGGAATTCCGAGACGTTTGGCAACGATCGCAGCGAGGGCGCTGTTGGTATCACCAAGCACAAGGAATTTATCCGGCTTTTCGTTGAGCATGATCTCTTCGATCCGGCTCAAGATAACGCCAACCTGGGTACCAAACCCTCCCTTGGCATCCAGATAAATATTCGGCGCGCGCACACCCAACTGTTGGAAAAAGATATCGTTCAGGTTGGGGTCATAGTTTTGACCGGTATGTACTAAAACATGGTCACAAACAGCATCAAGTTTTGCAATGACCCGGCTCAACCGGATAATTTCAGGGCGTGTCCCCAGAACAGTTAAAATCTTCATGGAATCAACTTTCAACCCATACCTTGTTTTGAATAAAATTCAGAATACTTCGGCCATTCTGAAGCCAAACCCTGGAGCATGGTATCCCAGGTCGGCGGTCTCCAGCCGGTTGTTGTAGTGAAGCGCGTCCCAATGAGACTGCGGTCACAGAAGAACTGCTCTTCCGGTTCGATTATGATATCCTTCCACCCCAGAACATCGCGCAGCCTGATCAGGAGGTCATATTTTGAAATCGGCTCACTGGCAACCTGAAACAGTCCGTTTAGGTCTCTACGAGTCGACAAAATATCGCCGATGAGGTTTGCCATCACATCGGTGGAGAAACCGGTATAGATGGCGTGGCGGTATCCTTTGATATGCCTCCCGCGCTGCAAGGCAAACCAGCTTAAAAGGCTGGAGAAAGTGTTCAACTGCCAGCCAATGATGGAGGTACGCAGCGTAAGGCACCCCGCCCGGTTCAACTCTCCAAGCAGCTTGGTACGTCCATAAAGATCCACCGGATCAGGGACATCTATCTCCGTATAGTTGCCGCGTGCTCCCGAAAAGACACAATCTGTGGAGATCTGAATCACACGTATTCCCCTCTCTGTGCAAAGGTCAGCCAGTTGATGCGGAAACAAAGCGTTGATCTGAATGGACGGCACAGCCTGCTTTGCCTCATCCCGCTGTTTGACGATCCCCACAGCATTAACTACCGCATCGGGTTTGATCCGATCGATCGTTTCCTGCAATTTTTTCAGGTCCTGTACTTCCAGTGGTCCGACAATTCTTTCCTCAGGCAGGATGTTATAGCGTTTATAGGAAGCAGAAGCATCACGCACCGTGGTCCACACTTCCATTTGGTCGCTCAGTATATTGCATAAACGGTGACCAAGCATGCCGTTTCCACCAATTACGAGGAGACGCACTTTAGTTTCCTTTCCTGTTATTAATGTTCACCCAAAATGTAGAATGAACATTCAACATCATAGCATTTCCATTAACTCACAAGGGAGCGATAATAGTCAACAACTTTAGTAGAGATTATCTCGCGGTTGGCAATTTGACGGACAAGCTCCAAATTATTACTGGCGACCTTATCCACCAGTATGTCATCGTTCATTGCTCGGAGGAGAGCGTCGGCAATTTCGCCGGGATAGAGATTCCTTGCGAAGAGGAGGTTTTGAGGCTCACCCACTACCGATCGGATCGTCTCCAAAGGAGAAAGAATTGGGAGCACTCCACACGCCATAGACTCATATAAACTATTTGGGATTCCATCTGATAACGAAGGAGCCAGCATAACTCGCGCCTCCAACATCAAATCCAACACTTTTTGTCTGGGGACTCTGGCATCTAGTTGCGAGATAGCACGCAGATCACCAGGAAGTGTTTGATACCACATTCTGGTTTCTTTATCCACAGCCAGCATATGGATTTGGCAAGGTTGGATCTTGTCCATGACCGATTTTAGTGCTTCAAAGACTGGCAGAGCTTTACTTTGAGGGCAATCATATGCCTTCGGAAATAAAATGATCCTCCGCCTGGAAGGAACTCCCTTCCATGAGTTTGATAGGTGTGAGACATCAACTCCACCAGTCCCGGGCAATATCCCAAGAGGACAGGTCTTCGATTTGGATAATCCCATCTGGACTGCATATTCATAATTCAACACATTGTCAGCAATCAATTGCTGACAATGCTCCATGACCAACCTTATTTTTTCAGAATATTCAGGCAACAATCTATGAAGAGCAAGGTCCGGTCCACCACGGGCCTGAACAACCCATTTTCCATACTCTTCAAGCCCATATGCCTGCCGAACACTATCATAAAAGTAGGAAGCCGGCTCAAGACCCAGCGTATGGATCACATCAGGTTTCCACCGGCGAATCACCTGCGCTAATTCTCTTGCTGGATAGGCTCCGGCACCCCTGCTAAAAGCTCTTGCATAAATTTTCCCGAACCTGCCTGGTGGATAAACTTTGTGGCGAGTCTCAGGGTTTAATCTCTCAGATGTAGGCATGGTGATATAGGTCTTGACCTTCCAACTTTCTGGAGGCAAGCCATTGGGGAGCGCAAACAATCGAACATTCAGATCTGAATGGGACAACAGATCGATCCATGCATGCGTATGGGTACTATGCGCAAGTCCGATAAATAAAATTTTGGGCTTACCTGGATAAATATCTCGCTCAAATGCACTGCTCATATATTTATCCAGCCATCTTCTCGGGAACATCAAACACCTGCGATGCCCAAAGTTCGGTCATCATCAGGAGCCAGGGCTGCGACCAAGCAACTTTTCCGGCTAGAAAATCATCACGGATTTTCGCGGTTTCCGATACATTGAACCAGCCGCGGCTTCGTACTGCTTCGTCGGAGAGAGCCTGCTGGAAGATATCTCTCAATGGCTCAGATAACCATCGACCAAAAGGCATGGCAAAACCACGCTTGGGCTGGATGTCAAAATCCTTGGGCAGGAGCGACCGTCCGGCGTCGATCAAGATGCGCTTGACACCGGTCGCCCGATAGGTTGTCTGTGTACCCGTCGAAGACAGGTCGGGATTCAACTTCGTCTCATCCGGCAGAGATAAGGCAATATCTGCCAACACAGTATCCAGATATGGCACCCGCACTTCGAGCGAGTGCGACATGGAGGTCGCGTCGATATCGCGCAAAAGCTGATTGAGGGTGTAGCCACGCAGGCATAAACCGGTGACCCTTTCAACAGCCGAGCCATGGCGGAGTTCGTCCGTGGGCTGCAGATCGAAATACTCTGCGCGCCCTGCGGAAGAGGCGTGGCGAAACCCGGGTGAGAGCAATGCCTGGGCTCCCGTGGAACCAAAGATGCGATATTGAAGGGCATATTGATTAAGGAAACCAGAAAGCATCCTCGCCCGATATACGTTTCCCCTGAACCTCGTGGAAAGCAGTCCATCAAAGATGGGCTGGCGCGCCATGGCGGAAACCGCGCCTGCCCAAAAAGGTTCGCGTTTCTTTTCCTGCATCGCCATTTTCAGGAACCAGGGATAGCCTGCAAACAATTCATCGCCACCTGTGCCCGAGATGGCAACCGTCATCCCCTGGCGTGCTGCCCACGAAACAAAATAAGCGTTGACCCCGTCCACAGACGGCTGATCCAGCGCCGAAGAAATATGCAAGATGCGCTCTCGCACATCGGTTCCGCGCACCAAAACGTGATGGTGGTCGGTTCCAAGGAAGCTGGCTGTTTCCCGGGCGATCCCGCTTTCGTCGATCGCCGCGCCTTCGGATTCATATCCAACAGAGAAGGTCCTGATGCGTTTGCCAGCTTCGCGCGCCATCAATGCCACCAAAATGGACGAGTCGACCCCACCGCTCAGAAAAGCCCCGAGTGGGACATCGCTGATCATCTGCAGCCGAACGGATTCGCCCAACGCTTCAGACAACGCCTGGACCTGTTCCCAATATGGGAGGGAACGCAGCCCGGAGATGCGATCCTTTTCCAACGACCAGTACCGTTCGATGCGAGATCGCCCGTTCTCGATGATCATGCGGTGGGCAGGCAAAAGCATCTTGACCCCACGCAGCATGGTGTGCGGCTGGTATACCGACCCAAAGGTCAGTAACAAACGTAACGCGACCGGGTTCACTTCCCGCTCGATCAATCCGCTGGCAAGCATTGCTTTTATTTCGGAGGCGAACACCCATTGCCCGTTGACTTCAGCATACAGCAGAGGTTTGATGCCAAACTGGTCGCGGGCGAGCAACAGACGCTCCTTACCCGGTCCCCCGCGCTTGTCGTAAATGGCAAGCGCAAAAATGCCACGCAGATGTGACAGACAATCATCTCCGTACTGCTCATACAGCCGGAGAATGACCTCGGTATCTGAAGTGGAATTAAAGTGATACCCTAGTTTTTCCAGATGCGCGCGTTTTTCCTGGAAGTTGTAGACCTCCCCGTTATAGACGATCCAGATCAACTGGTCCGGCGTGGACATGGGCTGATGCCCCGCCGGGCTTAGGTCAATGATGGCAAGCCGAGCCATCCCCAGGCTGGCGCATTCATCCTGATACGTACCCGAATCGTCAGGGCCGCGGTGATGCAATGCCGCGACCATGGATTCGGCTGCCGCCCGATCCGGGCGTCCCCAGACACCACAAATTCCGCACATATAATAATATCCCTATATTCTTCTATCTTTTTTCCATGACAACATAAATAGCCTGTCCTCGAAGCAGGGGAAAACGCTTTAACCCTTTTTTCGTAAGCATGCTGAAAAACCTGCGCATGAAAATCAAGATCGCCTTTTTTATCTTTCTATGAAAGAAAGTCTTGTCAGAGATAGCCTTATTGAGCCAGTAATAAGTGTAGTAATTTTGATTTTCCAGCAAAAGGGGCTCATACGCCACTTTGGTAATTCGCAGGTTCAATTTACTTGCCAGCACTTCGAATGTTCTTAACTTCCAGTGCGTGGCATGATGAGGCGGCATATTCATCAGAGAGTTTTCGATATTTTTCATCGGACCGGTCTGATCAGGAACAGAGATACAGATCTTCCCTTTTGGCTTGGCAAGCAAACTTATCTCTTTAATAAAATCAAGGGGATCAGATACATGTTCCAGAACATGGAATGAGAATACCGCATCAAAAGTCGCTTCCAGTGACCGAATATCATATTCCAGTCCATACACTTCCAGTCCTTTACTGCGGGCTGCTTCCAAGGCTGCCTTGTTATATTCGGTTCCACAAGCTCTCTGCAAGTGGGGCTTCGCCTTGGAAAGAAAACTTCCAGGTCCGCATCCAATCTCGATGATCGCAGTACAGTTTTTAATATCTTTGACAGCTTCATCGAAATCCCATTTATCATCCCTGTAGTACGAGACTTGAACATCCTCCTGCAGCTCACGGTAAAAACCTTCCGAGCCGATCACCTGAGGCAGATAGATCTCCAGAGAACAATTGGGACATTCATACAAACAGGTCGTTGCACTTTGATCAAGATGCTCCTGAATGACTTCCTGACTGAAAGAATGGGAAGCCTTCCATTGCTCGAACACATCTTTAATAAGAATAGTGGAGCCGATTGGGGCAAGTTGGGTGCGGCAAATCGGACATTCTTGAGTTTGCTTCATATATTTACTCGTGTATTAAAGAAATTTCTAGATTTTATTTACCACCACAGAACTTTTGCGGCCCATCTTAGGCTTAATCAACGTACGCACAATATTAATACGGCTAATAACATTTGCAAAACTATAACGCAGATTGGTCGCCTGTTTTCCGTGTGGCAGTTGAGCGCCTGATGTGCCAACTTCCCGACCAGTCGCAATTCGTTTTTTGTAGACACCTTGAACAGGTATAGTGATGTTATTAGATTGCGCAACTTTCCTTGCCGCAAAAAATATTAAGGATTGCTTAGTGGAATCCAGGAGATTTTCAAAGCTCATACCATATGTATATTCAAAACAATCATTTTCTTTACGATATGTTGTCAAGATATTCCGAAAATCAACCTGGAGTACATAACAGGTGAAGTCATCAAATCCGTTCGCACTGTAAAAGTCATAGAATAAGCATGGACTCAAGCCAAAAAAACCATGATCAATGGAATAAGAACTGATATGCACAACACATCCGCCAGGCTTTAACACCTGTACAATATTTTCCATCACCTGTCGAATATCAAAAACATGTTCAATTGTCCCGCCATCCAAAATTAGAGAATAATTATCGTGCAATGCATCTGGCACAGGTAAATTCATATCATGTAGAAGTATAGGTTTATCACTATCGAATTTGTCCAGATCCGTATAGCTATTCATTCCCATCATCTCAAAAAACACCCGCGCATGTACAAAATCTTTGGCCAGTTCAGCTAGTTTCGGACTATTAAGAAACATATAACTCGTATGAGGAACAACCTTGGCTTCGTTATATTTACTTCCCATTCTATTAAAGTAGTCCTTGAGATCGGCATAGGTCGCCCAGATCTCTTGGTTTCCCAGAGATAAAACCGAACCTTCGAATTGATATTTTTTGTCAAGTTGGATCAATAATTTTATACTGCTTGGCAAAAGTCCCATTGATTTCCTCTTTTCTTAATTCAATAAATGCCACACGGTTTACTCATCAGGGCTTTATTACAATCCGGCCTGTTGTATCTATACGGCTTAGGAAAACTCGTAAATTATTCTCTTCTATATACTCATCAACTG
>Ga0210377_10001505_pt1 | contig 21298 bp, 15 predicted proteins | sample PLM4_65_b1redo_FD_155480 | JGI IMG/M metagenome (GOLD analysis project Ga0210377, IMG submission 155480) | Groundwater sediment microbial communities from an aquifer in East River, Colorado, USA - PLM4_65_b1 redo | ecosystem: Environmental > Terrestrial > Soil > Riparian zone | place: USA: East...
GTCATCCACTACCAAAATGCATCCCTTGGCTTTCATGGACGATCCCCTTCCCCCGTTTGCGCCCGCAGGCGCCGGCGGCACTCTCGGCAGAACCCCGTCCGCTTCTGATCCACGTCCAGGACCGAATTGGATCGCGACATCACGCACGCCACGTCGGGACAGTGCACCAGTCCGAAGGGGTGTCCCAACTCGTGCAGGCACTCCTTGAGGAGGCGCGCCTCCACCAGGGCCGATGGCGCCGGCTGCTCATCGTAGGCGAGCCGCAGGCGCGCGGTACTCACCACCGCCGCGGGCCCGTTCAATTGGGCCTCTCCGAACACGAAGGTCAGGACCGGGATGCACAGGTCCGCGTCCGTGATCCCCAGGACCCTGGCAACCCCGGGTGGCACGGCCGACAGCATCCAGCGCAAGATCCTGGTCGAGGAGTGCTGCCTCCGCCTCGGGTCCAGGCACTCCGGCGGCGGGCCGTTGACGGCCACGAGCTGGGTGGGGAAGGAAAAGGTGGCCTCCACCTGTTGCTGCACCCGCTCCAGAAGGTCACGGTCCATGGGCCCCTGGCCCATCCATTCCAGCAGGATCCTCCCCTGCTCGGCCATGGCGCGTTACGCCGTACCGGAGGCCGCCGCCGGGAAACGCAGGGTCACCGTGGTGCCCTGGCCCACCCGGCTATCCACCAGGATCTTGCCCCCGTGCTTCTCCACGATCCCGTAGACCACGGATAGGCCGAGGCCCGTTCCCTTCTCCTTCGTGGTGAAGAACGGATCGAAGATCTTGGAGAAATGCTCCGGTGGGATGCCCTGGCCGGTGTCGCTGATGGCGACCTCGGCGAACCGGGTGGGTGGCCCTGACTTGCCCGTGGGGGACAGCGGTCCGCCTCGCCCGGCCGTGGGCAGGCTGACCTCGCGTGTGACCACGTGCAGGGTCCCACCCTTGGGCATGGCTTCGCAGGCATTCATCAGGATATTCACAAAGGCCTGGCGGAGCTGGCCGAAGTCGGCCTGCACCGTGGGCGCCGGCGCACACTCCTGCGTCACCTCCACGTTCTGGATGGCCAGGCGGTTCGACAGCAAGGAGAGCGCCTCGGCCGCCGCCGCCTCGACGTCCACGGGCTGGAACGACGGCTCGCGCTGCCGGGCAAAATCCAGGAGGCTTCGCACGATGCTGCAACAGCGCTGCGCCTCTCGCTCGACCAAGGCCAACTGTTGGAGGGCGGCCTGAACCCCATCGGCGTCGGGTGGACCCGTCCGCAGCTTCCGGCTGAGCAGCTTGGCATAGGTCAGGATGCCGGACAGCGGGTTATTGATCTCGTGGGCGATGGAGGCGGAGAGCTTGCCCAGGGATGCCAGCTTCTCCGTCTGAATGAGCTGCGCCTGCGCCTCCTGCAGTTCGCGCGTACGCTCCTCCACTCGCTGCTCCAACGTCGCCACCAGGGCGTCCAGCTCGGTCTGGGTCTTTCCCAGGGCTTCGGTCATGCGGTTGAACGACGCGGCCAGCGCCCCCACCTCGTCACGCGTCCGCACCGGGATTCGGTGCGTCAGGTCCCCCTGCGCCACGCGGCGGGTCCCCTCCACCAATTCCCGGACCGGGCGCACGACCCCCCGTCGAACGACTCCGGCCAGGATCATCACCAGGAGGACGATGGTGAAGCCGGCGAAAGCGCCCGTGCGTCGGGTGATGGCGGCGATCTCCTCGTCCACCCGGGCCAAGGACAGTGTGATGTCTAGCACCCCCAGGACGCGTTTGCTCGTGGGGTGCACGTGGCAGTCCTCGGAGCAGCCCGGCTCGTTGTAAAGCGGCGTGATCATCCCCAGCAGGCGATGTCCTTCCGTATCCCGGAACACCCGGGCGCGATCCGGAAGCATGAGGCGTTCCAGGGGGCGCTCAGCGGCGTGACAGGCATAACAGGACTCGGCCCGCTTGTCCACGGCGCTCCCGACCTCGGACCGGTCGGTAGAAAACAGGATCGTGCCCTCTTTCGTGAACACCCGCACCCGGGCCACTCCCTCCTGTTTCCCGATGGTGTCCATGATGTGGAAGGCATCCTCCCACCGGTTCTGAAGCATGGCGTAATGCGTACTGCGCTTGACGGTATCGCTGAACTGACTGGCGCCGCGGATCATCACATCAATCCGTTCGGCCCGTTCGTAGCGGATGTTCACCCAGGCAAAGACCCCGATGGATACCAGGGCCACGCCGCAGACCGCAGCCAGGAGCTTGGTCTCGAGGCTCTCCAGCCAGTGCACCCTATCTCCTTACCTTCCGAACAATCCAGGCGGGGGCAAATGTCCCCGTGCGGTTCAGGTGTGGGACACTCCACCCCATAAGAAGTCCCCAGAAAGCCTCGAAGGCACTCCTATTGCATCGGAGGTGCCGAGAAATTCAACGGTGCAGTAAACGCTGTGAGGATGAACTGCACACCGGCCGGTTCATAAGTAAGAGTGATCCGGCCCGATCTATCCGGGCGGTGAGATCTATCTGGATGGTATCCTTCTTCGGACAAGAGACAGAGTGGCAGTCCCGGAAGGGGCCGGTGCAGAAAGATCTTGGCTAGGACAATCGGACCGCATATGTTGTACATACACTCCTCCGAACCCCCCGGAGAGGATCATGCACAGGGATCAGGTGTGCCTCTTCCGAACTCACCCCGGTAATCCGACAACGAGGGAGTTGACGAGCTTTCAGGAGCGATTGGAGGAGTGATCCCAACCCACCCGGTAACTTCGGGCAGGGTCCGCACCGATCGGGAGGCACAGCATGGGAAACACGACGGCGAATGTTGTCATCTGCGGGGCTGGCATCGCAGGCATAAGCGCCGCATATCACCTGGCAGTCAAGCAGGCCATCACCGATGTCGTGCTGATAGACGAACGCTCCCCGCTGAGTCTGACGAGCGACAAATCCACCGAATGTTATCGAAACTGGTGGCCCGGGCCCGGGGATGCGATGGTGCGCCTGATGAACCGCAGCATCGACATCCTCGAGACCCTGGCTCGGGAGAGCGGCAACATGTTTCGCCTCAATCGGCGCGGGTACCTGTACGCAACGGCGGACTCGGCTCGGATAGCCGATTTCCAACACGCGGCGGAAGAGGCGGCGATGCTGGGGGCGGGTGCTGCGCGCAGCCACCCGGGTGACCCGGAATACGTGCCTGCCCCCGCCGAGGGCTTTGAGGACCAGCCCACCGGGTCTGACCTGATCCTCAATCCGATCCTCATCCGGAAACACTTTCCGTACCTTTCCGAACGGACGGTCGGTGTCTTGCACGCTCGGCGCTGCGGTTGGTTGAGCGCGCAGCAATTGGGCATGTACTTGCTGGAGAGGGCGCGTGAGCGGGGTGTCCGATTCGTTCAGGCTCGCGTGGAAGGAGTGGAGGTCAAAGGGGGACGGGTGCATTCCGTGCGCTTGAGCGATGGGACCACGCTTGCAACGGACACCGTGGTCAATGCGGCGGGGCCTTTCCTGAAGACCGTTGGGAGAATGATGGGTATTGACCTGCCCGTGTTGTGCGAATTACACGTGAAGGTGGCTTTCCGAGACGATGCGGGCGTCTTCCCGCGCGACGCGCCTTTGCTCATCTGGACCGATCCGCAGACGCTCTCCTGGTCCGAAGAAGAGCGCGCCCTGTTTGCCGAGGCCGAGGAGACGCAGTCGCTCCTGGGCGAGTTCCCGGCAGGGGTCCACGCGCGTCCCGAAGGGGGCGCCACGAGCAGATTCTTCCTCGGGCTGTGGACCTATCACACGCAGCCGGTGGAACCCGTCCTGCCCCTGCAGTACGATCCGAGTCTTCCCGAAATCGTCATGCGCGGCCTGGCCACGATGCTCCCCGGATTGCACGTGTACGTCGGCAAGCTTCCCCGACCGGCGATGGACGGCGGCTATTACACCAAGACGCAGGAGAACCGTCCGCTGATTGGCCGGCTGCCGGTGCAGGGCGCGTACGTGATTGGCGCGCTATCGGGTTTCGGTGTCATGGCGGCGTGCGCGGCAGGGGAACTGTTGGCGGCCCAAGTCACCGGTGATCCGCTGCCTTCGTACGCGCCGGCGTTTGCGCTGGGACGGTACCAGGACCCCAATTACCAGAGGCTGCTGGAAACCTGGGAGGGGTCGGGGCAATTGTGAGTTCGCCGTGGTGGGCATACTTCGTATTGAGAGGTTGGTTTCTCAATGCTTTCCTCGGTCGACTGTGCCCGCGCATACATTCCCTGCTGGGCTTGCGGTATGACGGGCCGATCAAGGGGCTCCCCGGTCATAGGCTGAGGGCTTTCGAACCCAATTGCACGGAGGAATAACCGGCGACCGCTTGAGAGCACGATTTCTGGACACGACCGCGGAAGTGATACACGGAAAGAACGCCTCCCACGTTATGCCCGGGGGGTTCACAGGATTCTTCCGTGAGGTGGCCGGCCTCGTCGAGTCTCCTGGCTCAAGAGCAAATCTCCATCATCATCGTCCTCAGCTCAGCCATCCGGAACGATCCGCTTTTGCATGTGCTTCATCCTCCCTGGGGTGAACCCCAGCGAAGCGAAGAACTGGTTGATTTCAGGGTCGTCCGGATCCACCAGGGTGAAGATCTGCTCGATCCCCCGCCGCTCGCGCGCGTTCTCGATGAAGCTCTCCACCAGGGCCCGACCGATGCCCTTCCCCCGATAGACCGGGTCCACCCCGATGATGTCAATCCACCCGACCTCACCCCGGATCCCGAACTCCCAGCCGCTCGTCCAGCCGAAAACGAACCCGACCACCCGTCCGTCGTGCTCGGCCACCAGACAGGCCCACGGGGGCCGGATCCCCTCGTAGGCATCCAGACGCTTGGCCCAGAGGTCTTTCCGGTCCTGCCCGGTGATCTTCTCGTCAATCCGGGTCACCGCCGCCAGATCGTCCGCCGTCAGCTTTCGGATGTGGATCGTATCGCGCGCCATGATGCCCCCTCTTCGAGTGTACTCCCCTCTTGGCGATGTGGCCGTTGATGCGGGACCGCATTAACCCGAATGATCCGCGAATCCGCTCGACACCCTCACCCCCCTCTCTCCCATCGAGTGAGAGGGGGGGGTTTTGAGCCCCTCGCCCCCTATGGGGGAGAGGTGGAGGTGAGGGGGCTCAGCCCAGGGGCGGCCGTCGATCCGCCCACGGCGCGGCCGCCTCGTAGGCTGCTGCCGCCCGGAGCACGGTGGCGTCCTGCAATCGCCGCCCCACGATTTGCAGCCCGACAGGGAGCCCGTCTCTCGTGAAGCCGCAAGGCACCGTCGCCGCCGGCTGGCCCGTGAGGTTGAAGGGATAGGTAAAGGCGGCCCAGGCCAGGCGCGAGCCCGCGGAGCTGTCGGGCGACCGTTCCAGCCCGGCGGCGAACGGCGGGACGGCCAGCGTGGGCGTCAGCAGCAGGTCATAGTGCGCGAAGAACCTTCTGAGTGCCTCGGAGAACGTAGCACGAGCGAAGGCTGCCCTCCCCAACTGGACGGCACTGATGTGCCGCCCTTCTTCCACGACCTGCACCAGCCCCGGATCCATGCGATCCCGCCACGCTTCCAGGAGATCGTGAAGCCGGGCGGCAATCCCACCATAGAAGAGTGGAGCCCAGATGGGATCCGGATCCTCGAAAACCTTTTCGACCCGTTGCACCCGACACCCGAGGTCATCGAATCGCTTGGCGGCGGCCTCCGTCACCGCCCGCACCTCGGGATCCACCACGGCGTAGCCCAGGGTGGGACTCCACGCAACTCGGTGACCGCGGATTCCCTGCTCCAGCCCAGTCAGGAAGTCCGTCCCCAGTGACGGAAACGACAGCGGATCCCGGTCATCCGGCCCCGCCATCACCTGGAGCATCAGGGCCGCATCCCGCACGGTCCGGGTCATGGGGCCAGCGTGGGACAAGGTCCCGGTCGCACTGGCGGGATACACCGGGATGACCCCGAACGTGGGCTTCAGACCAAACACACCGCAGAAACTCCCCGGAATCCGGATGGAGCCGCCCCCGTCCGTCCCCACCGCGAGCGGCGCCAGTCCCGCCGCCACCGCCGCGCCCGCGCCCCCGCTACTGCCGCCCGGCGTGCGCTCCTGATTCCAGGGATTGCGGCTGATCCCGCAAAGCGGGGAGTCCGTCGCCCCCTTCCACCCGAACTCCGGCGTCGTCGTCTTACCGATCAGGATCGCTCCGGCCGCTCGCAGTCGCTCCACCAGCGGAGCGTCCTCCTCGGGGACGTTCCGCTCGTAGATGCACGAACCGAATGTTGTCCGCACCCCCCGAGTGATCACCAGGTCCTTCACTGAGACCGGGACGCCATGCAAGGGGCCGAGGGGATCCCCACGCATCACGGCGGCCTCGGCATTCTGCGCCTCCCGTCGCGCCGACTCCGCCGTCACCGTGCAGTAGGCAGTGAGCCTGGGGTTCAGGCGTTCGATCCGACGGAGCACCGCATCGACGATTTCCACCGGCGAGACACGTCTGGCACGGATCGCCGCGACGAGGTCCGTTGCGGGCAGAAAGGCGAGATCATTGTCGGTCATACCGTCCACCTTGCCTGCGCCTGGTGTCGCCCCGGATCTCAATGTTCCCGTTGCCCAAGCCTGGACCATATCGCATAATGACCCACCCTGGCAACCATCCTCTCGGTCCACCCTGAAGAGCCCGACTCGTTCCGCAAGGCCGTAGCTTTGGACGGTGGCCCCCACCTGCCCCCGGCATTCTGGCTGGACGGGTCGGCGCACCAGGGTGGCGAAGTCCCCAGCCTGAAAGGAGACAGAGGTGGATGCGTCGGCAGACTCCCCCGCCTCCAAGCGACGCATTTTCGAGCTCAGCGTGTTCTTCGCCGCGATCTACTTCGTCCAGGGCATCACAGAGCCGGGGGCGGGGATCGCCAGCCAGCCCATCTTCTCCCTGTTCGCGGCCGCCTTCCTCTTCTTGTGGAACTTCAGTCCCTCCATCGGCGTCCCCCTGGATTACCACCTGGTGGACAAGCTGGGCTTTTCCAAGATCTTCCTGGGCCTCCTGTACTCTCTGAGCAGCGCCGCTGCCATCGTCGGGGCCACGATCTTCGGAAAGCTCTGCCGGAAGATGTCCTTGGGCCGCCTCCTGCACCTGAGCGTGGCCATCGGCGTGATGTCCACCCTCGCATATTGGGGGCTGGTCGGCCCCCGGTCCGCCATCGCTCTCTGCATCGGGAACGGGGCCATCTCCATGATCGCCAGCCTGGCGACATTCGATCTCGCTGCCCGCTCGTGCCCGGATAAGGCCGAGGGAACCTTCTTCGCTGCGCTGATGTCCATCGCCAACATCGGAACCGCCGACTCCGCATTCGTGGGAGGAAAGCTGTACGATTGGTTGGGGCTCAAGCCGCTGATCCTCGTGAGCGGACTGACCACGGCCGCCTGCTGGCTGATTCTGCCCCTCATCCGAATTGACAGCCCCCCCACCGCCGACCTTGACGGAAGGCTGAGAGAGTTCCTCAGGCCCCAACGGCTCTCGCCGTAGGGTGGCCCACCTGGTACCGGCACCGCGAAGCTTTCCGCTGTCCCGAGACTCCCTGCTCAGAAGTCGAGGTGAAACCTGCGAGCGTCGCACTGCTTCCCACAGGTTCTCGCGGGTCTTCCAAGGGCGGATGGGGACCTGCGGCGGATCCGGGGAACAAGGCCCGGCTTCGCATGGCCTAAGAACACGAGATCCCCGCGACGGCAAGGAACGGGAGGCACCCGCCGGGAAGCAGAGTCCAGCCTGCCGGAGAGTGGCGCGGGTTGATGAGGTGGATCAAGCAGGCGTCCGCGCGCATGCTGAGCGCGGCAAACAAGATGCCGAGGAACAGGAGGAGGTCCCTGCGATCCCCGTACGGGAATGGCGCAGGCTATGCGAAGAATGGGGAATGCAGACCGTCAGTCATGGGAGATTTGCGGTCGATGGAATTGCGCGACGTCAGCCGCCTGTATATTGGCCCAGCAGCGTGATTCGGTCTCCCTCACGGACCCGGCTTTCGAGGGTGTGCGTCACGCCGAGGACCGTGTCGTTCACCAGGACCTCGATGTGCTCTCCGAGGTTGCCTCCCGGACGCTCCCAGAGGACGTCCCGAAGCTTGAGAAACCGATCGCTCACCTGCAAGAGGACGCTCCCCACCGTGGCCCCGGGGGTCGTGGGCTCTTTGAACACTTTCCGCCGGGTGCCATCGCCCCCCACAAACTGGGTGACCCAGGCGATCGCCTCCACCGTCACGTGAGCGGTGTCGGATTTCAGGTTTCCAATCTCGGATCTCACCTCTGCCATGCCTGGATCTACTTCCCCCACAACGCAGGGATGAGATGCTCCAAACTCAGGGCCCGCAGGGTCTCGGGTCGCGGCCGCCCGGTCCTCCGGTCGTATCCCAAAATCTCGTACCAGACGTCCAGCATGTGCTCCCAGTGGGGTTCGACAGACTGGCCTTTCGCCGGCCCGTCCACGGGGATGGAGCCGTAGCGGAGCGAGGGGCGCTCCAGTTCCGGCCCGAGGCCGCAGCGCAGATCGAACGCCCGCAGCAAGGCCGCCGTGCGGCGACCGAACCGCATGGCTTCCTCCTTCGTGTATTCCCAGCCGGTCGCCGCGCTCAAGGCACGACAGACGTTCTCGAGCAGGGTGCGCGTGGTGAAGATGCACACCCCCAGCGAATCCTCGAAATGGCGGCGCCCGAGGAACCGCCCCATGTTGTTCGCCACCGCGTCCGGGTCGAGGGGATTGATGCGGGCGGGCAATCCGAATTCGGTCGGGTGGATGGGCGGCCCTGTCTCGAGGGTTCCAGTGCTGCTGGTGGCGGTGTCCAGCATCTCCTCCCAGCGCGCCCGATGGTCGTGCCCGCGGGGCGACGCACCCTTCAGGGTGTAGATGGCGCATGCCGCCGCCGGCCCGCCCAGCGTCTCCGCGGCGCGCTTCACGCCCTCGGCCAGGACGTTGCCGAAGCCCTGCCGGTGATTGATCATCTGGAGAAGCCGGGCGGCCGCCTCGGTGTCCCCCCAACGAACCTCCAGTCCCCCCAACTGGTCTTTGGTGAGGTAGCCCTTCTCCTGGCACTCCATGACCCAGCCCACCAGCCACCCGAATTCATTCACATCCACGCAGGCCCGGTCCACCTGGGTGTTGAGCCAGGAGACGGCCACCGGGTCGGTGCAGCCGATGGCCCAGCCCGCCCCCGCCCAGCCCTCGTACTCGGGTTCGTCCACCATCTCGCCCCGGTGCGGGCCCGTCGGGATCACCTGCATGTGGCAGTGGTGCATCCCGCAGGCGTTGCACTGGTGGCCCCGATGGTCAAACCCATCCCGCAGGCTGGGCGCCTCCCACACCGTCATGTCGGTCCCTTCGGGGGGGAGGTTGGTTGTGTAATTCTTGATGGGCAGGGCGCCTTGCCCGTGGAGGGCCAGGACACCCCAGAGGGTCCCATACTCATACAGCGACCGGGCCGTGGGATTGGTTTTCAGATCATAGGCAATCTCGTCCGCCGCCTGAAAGAGACCCCGGGGATCCGCGGCTCTGAGCGCACCGCTTCCGCGGGCGATGGCTACAGCCTTGAGCCGCTTCTTTCCCATCACGGCGCCGCACCCGTTCTTGCTGGCGACGTGGCCGTAATCCCCCGCGATGGCGGCGAAGCGCACCAGGTTCTCCCCCGCCGGGCCGATGCTGTAGACGCTCATCTGGTGACCGGAGAGTCCGTGCTGTGCCTGGAGGGCGTCTTGGGTCTCCCACGTGTCCTTGCCAACCAGGGACGCCGCGTCCCGAAGTTCGGCGACGCCGTCGTGGACAGAGAGGTACACCCAACGGCTGGACTCCCCCTGGATCACGATGGCGTCGAAGCCCGAATACTTGAGACACGCCCCGAAGAACCCGTTCGCCTGGGTGGAGGTCGCCCCGTTTGTCATGGCGCCCCGGGTCACGACGGAGAGGCCGCCCGTCCCCCACACCGGGAGGCCGGCCAGGGGGCCGGTCGCCAAGACCAATCGGTTCTCCGGGTGATCCCAGCCCGCCTCCGCGGGGACTTCCTCCCAGAGGATCCTGGCCCCCAGGCCCGTCCCGCCGAGATAGAGGCGCATGTCCTCGGGGGACCAGGATTCGGCCCAGGTTCTCCCGCTCGTCAGATCCACCCGCAAGAGACTTCCAGCGTAACCGCCTGGCAGGTCCTGTCTCACCGGACGCTCCACGACGCGAACGGTCGGTTCTTCAACGGTCGATTGATCCATGCCCATCCCCCATGCCAAGGTGGACTGCGCGGGGTTGGTCAACAGCGTTCGGCGGCTCGGGTGTTTCCGCCGAAGGCGGATTCGGCAGTTCTGGAACCGCCGAACCCCCGAACGGTCGGGACCCACGGCACCGCGGTGGATACCCACCACCCTGGCGTGGGTGCCCCGAACGTTTCTGATCGGAGACGAACGCCAACGAACTGCTGACTCGCCACACTACAGCACCTGCCCCGGGGCCACCGACGGTTGGCCGAGGAGGGTCTCGGGCAAGAGCCGTGCCGTCGTGCCCGAGGCGATGAAGGCCTGCTTGATGCCGAAGAGATTGCGGCAGAGGTGGCCCTTCCAGGCACCCAGGCCGTTGCCCGTCTGGACCAGACCCTTCAGCATCCCCACATCGTTGGTGGTCCAGATGTCATTGGCCATGCCCAGGATCATGGCCCCGACCAGCCGATCCCCCCGCCACAGGAGCTTCCGGTAGGCCCACCGATCCGGCCTCGCCAGCGCGAAGGCCTCGGCGGTCGGATCGTCCCACGCGCCAAGGCTGGCGATGTCCAGGTGACACACCTCCACGATGTTCATCAGGAGGCTCCCCCGGTAGCCGACATTCCGCCCCGCCATGTTGGCGCCCACGACCCGCCCGTGTTCCATGGCGGTGGGCTCGATGGCGTGCACGGCCGTCTCGCCGGTCACCAGGTCGCGACCCTCGGCCACATCCCCGGCGGCGTAGACGTTCGGCACATTCGACCGGAGGTGATCGTCCACCAAAATCCCACGACGCACGTGCACCCCGGACCCGTTCAGCCACTCCAGGTTCGTCCGGATCCCGGTCGCCATGATGACCACATCGGCCAGCAGGTCCTCGCCCTCGCGAAACCGGAGACGCCGGCGGCCGTGCTCCTCCTCGATAGTCGTGAGCGCGGCCCCGGTGCGAATCGCGACCTCGTGGCGCCGCAGCCAGCCCTCGACGATCCCGGCGCCCGTGCCGTCGATCATCCGCGGCAGGATCTGGGGCGCGATCTCCAGGATGGTCAGTCGCGCCCTCAAGGCGCGAATGGCGTTCAGAATCGTGAAGGCGATAAATCCTGCCCCCACCAGCACGACATGGCCGCCCTCCCGGATTTGGGCGACCACGCCCCGTGCCTGCTCCAACGTCCAGAAGCTATGGACGCCGGGCCCGTCTGCCCCCGGCACCGGCGCGCGGACAGGCGAGGAGCCCGTGGCGATCAGCAGGTCGTCGTATTCGATGACCGTGCCGTCATCCAGCGTCAAGCGGTTGGCGGCCGTGTCCAGGCTGGTCGCCCGCCGCCCGATGTGCGCCTGGACCTGGAGTTGGGCCAGGCGCGCCGGGGTGGCGGTGAAGACGTGGGACTCGGCGATGCTACGCCCCAGGTAGTAGGGCAGCACCATGCGGGAGTACGGCCGCTCGGCCGAGACCAGGACGATTTCCGATTCCCCGCGCTCGTGCTCGCGGATGGTCTGGACGGCGTTCAGCCCGGCGGTCCCCCCGCCCACGATCACGTGCCGCGTGGCCATCACCGCGCCTCCGCGCCGGCGGAGGCTGCCTCCAGGTGGCGCGACGAGCGCCCGGCCGCGAACGCCTCCAGCCAGTCGGCCGGCTCGGCCTCCACGTATTCGATGGCAAAGGTCGGGCAGGCTTTCGCGCAGGCCGGATCCCCGTCGCAGAGGTTACACTTGAAGGCCTTCTGCGTCTGGGGATTGTAGAAGATCGTGCCGTAGGGGCAGGCGATCGTGCAGAGCTTGCAGCCGACGCACTGGTCGTCCAGGACCACCTTGGCGCCGACGGGCGAGATGGTGATGGCGTCGACCGGGCAGGCGGTCATGCACCACCCCTCCGCACACTGCGTGCAGGTGTAGGGGGCAAAGCTCGTGTGCGTCTCGAAGGGCGAGACCCGGATGACCGAGCGCGCGGGCTGGAAGGCACCCGTCTGGACATAGGAGCACGCCAGCTCGCACCGCATACATCCGGTGCATCGTTCCGGGATGATCCGCAAAAGCTTCATCGACAGTCCTCATGTTTGGGGCAAGTCGATTTTCGATCTGTCAGACGGTCTGTCAGAGATCGTCCTCCCCGGCACTGGCCAAGGGGCGACCCTCCGCGTAACGTCATACCGGACAGGCGGGGAAGCACGATCGCCGGCCCGCTCTGTATATCACGCTAAGCACATCTCGTCCAAGCCCCCCCTTCCCGAATAACACCGAGGGAGCCACTTCCTGCGCGTGCCCTTCTCTCAGCCCTCGGGCCGGAGGATCAGTGCCGCCAGCGGCGGCACCGTCAGCTCCAGGGACTGCTCGTATCCGTGGTGCGGCACGGCCTCGGTCCGTGCTCCGCCTGCGTTCCCCACGTCGCTCCCCCCGTAGATCGCCGCATCGGTGTTGAGGACCTCCCGGTAAAAGCCAGGGCGGGGCACCCCGACCCGATAGCCGGTGCGCACGACGGGGGTGAAGTTGCACACGAAGACCAGGAAATCCTCGGGGTCCCTGGCCCGTCGCAGGAAGCTCACAATGCTCCCTTCCGAATCGTTGCAGTCGATCCAATGGAAGCCTGAAGGCTCGAAGTCCACCTCGTAGAGGGACGGCTGGCTGCGGCACAGACCATTCAGGTCCCGGACCAACCGCTGGAGACCGCGATGGTATGGACCCTGCTCCAGGAGCCACCAGTCCAGGCTGGCATCGTGGTACCATTCGTTCGTCTGGCCGAACTCGCCCCCCATGAAGAGCAACTTCTTCCCGGGGTGCCCGTACATGAAGGTGAAGAAGGCGCGAAGGTTGGCAAATTTTTGCCAGTCGTCCCCCGGCATCTTCCGGTGAAGGGAGCCTTTCCCGTGCACCACCTCGTCGTGCGACAAGGGCAGAATGAAGTTCTCGTGCCAGGCGTAGAGCAGGCCGAAGGTCAGGTTGTTGTGATGGTACTTCCGGTGAATCGGCTCCTTCGACATGTAGCTGAGCAGGTCGTGCATCCAGCCCATATTCCATTTGAACCCAAAGCCCAACCCGCCCACATGGGTCGGTCGGGAGACCATGGGCCACGCGGTGGATTCCTCCGCAATGGTGATTGCGCCTGGGTGCTCGCGGTACACCTCCTCGTTGAAGCGCTTCAGAAAGGCGATGGCCGCCAAATTCTCTCTTCCCCCATACTGGTTGGGGCGCCAGTCACCGCCCCGGCGACCGTAATCCAGGTAGAGCAAGGAGGCCACGGCGTCCACTCGCAATCCGTCGATGTGATACTTGTCCAGCCAGAAGAGGGCGCTGGTGGTGAGAAAATTGGCAACCTCGTTCCGGCCGTAATTGAAGATGCGCGTTCCCCAGTCGGGGTGCTCCCGCAGGCGGGGGTCCTCGTGCTCGTAGAGATGGGTTCCGTCGAAGTAAACCAAGCCGTGAGGGTCCCGGGGGAAATGGGCCGGCACCCAGTCCAGCAGGACGCCGATCCCGTGCTGGTGCAGCGTGTCCACGAAGTACATGAAGTCCTGGGGACTGCCGTAGCGGCAGGTGGGGGCAAAGTAGCCCAGGGTTTGATAGCCCCAAGAGGCGTAGAACGGATGCTCCGTGACCGGGAGGAGTTCGACGTGGGTGAAGCCCATGGCTGTGACGTACTCTGCCAGTTGGTGGGCCAGTTCCCGGTAGGTGAGGAACCGATTCCCCTCCTCGGCCACGCGTCTCCAGGAGCCCAAGTGCACTTCGTAGATGGCCATCGGGGCATCCGGGCGGTGCCGGTCGGCACGCGTCGCCATCCAGCCGGGATCCCCCCACGTGTAGCTCAGATCTGCCACGATGGAGGCCGTCCGGGGGGGCGCCTCAAAGGCAAAGGCGTGGGGGTCGGCCTTGAGGACAGGCGGGCCCCATTTCGAGAGCACCTCGAACTTGTAGAGCGCACCCGGCCCCAGACCCGGGATAAAGATCTCCCACACGCCATTCCCCGGATGGACCCGCATCGGGTTGACTCGACCGTCCCATGCGTTGAAGTCGCCCACCACGCTCACTCGGGTGGCATTGGGGGCCCACACGGCGAACCGCACACCCGTCACCCCGTCGAGGGTGACACAATGGGCGCCCAGCTTTTCGTAGGCCCGGTAGTGGGTACCTTCCCCAAGCAGGTACAGGTCGAAGTCGCTGAGCGTGGGGGGAAAGCGGTAGGGATCTTCGATCTCCGTTGCCGTCCCCGCGGCCCCCGTCCAGCGTAATCGGTAGGGGAACGGCTCGTGCCGAACGGCCACGACAGCTTCGAACAGCCCCGCAGGATGGATCTGCTCCATCGGCTGAGCCGGCAGGTCAGCCCCCAGGGGAACGAGAACGACCTTCTCTGCTTTGGGCAGGAAGGCCCGGATGACCATGCCGGGCCCTTCTCCCCCCTGGAGGAGATGCGGGCCGAAGACCGCGAATGGATCGCCGTGCCTCGCCTGAACGATGGCCTCAAGAACCTCAGGGGTCAGTCTCGACACGACCGTCAACCTCCTCGCGCCACCTGCATGCCTCCCCACAGGATGCCAGGGGACCGGTCTCGCGGGCGGAGCGCAATTCGCGGAGGTCCACCTCCGTCCCGGAACCACTCAAGCCGGTGGACAGGTGGGGGCGGACCCGGAGCAACTCGTAGGCAGTGGGAATGCCAAAAACAATCACGGGCCCCCACGGGGGCCCGTGCCGTACCTGGTGGAGGTGGGGGGAGTCGAACCCCCGTCCGAGAACCTGTCAGCAAAGGCCTCTACATGCGTAGCCGACGTTTTGCATCTCGCCCCCGAGGGACCCCGTCGGCAGGGATCTCGGCAGCCAGCCCATTACTTTTCGTCCTGCCGATCCCGAGCCAGGACCGGCAGGCTTAGCCTACCTGTCTGACGCCCTGATCCCACCCGGCAGGCGAGGCAGGGAGGACGTCGCTGCTAGTTAGGCAGCGAGGGCCAACTCTGTGTTGGCAGTTGTCGTTTTCCCACCTTTTTACGAGCCGGTGGGGACTCGGCATGCCACCTTTGCCCCCGTGTCCCCGTCAAAACCGGTGCACCCCCTCTCTGATCGGAAAGCATGAGGCGTGATACGTGGTCCGGGGTACGTCTCTTCCAGGACAAAGTGTACGGCGAACCCGCGAGAATGTCAATCGCCAAGGCCCGCGGCGTTCCTGCTCAGCGGCTGTCTCCGCGCCCTCGCGATACCCGCGCCACCTCGCGGTCCGCTTCCCGCCGCTTGATATCCTCCCGCCGGTCGTACTGCTTCTTGCCCCGCGCCAGGGCCAACTCCACCTTCACGTGCCGTCCCTTCAGGTACAAACTGAGGGGAATGAGGGTCAGCCCTTTCTCCTCGACCTTCCCCACCAGGCGCTGGATCTCCTCGCGGCGCATCAGCAGCTTGCGTGGCCGAAGCGGATCCGCGTTGAAGCGGCTGGCTTGTGCGTAGGGGCTGATGTGGCAGTTGTGGAGGAAGAGTTCGCCACGCTCGACCGCCGCATAGCTGTCCCGCAGGTTGGCCCGGCCCTGCCGGATGGATTTCACCTCGCTGCCAAGGAGCGCAATGCCGGTTTCATAAGTCACTTCAATGTGGTAGTCGTATCGGGCCTTCCGGTTCAGACAGAAGGTCTTGATGCTCTCCGGGCGCGTTCGAGGGCTTCTGCGATCGGATGGTGGCATGATGGGGAGAATGTATTCGACTGTGCATGCAGCAGCAAGAGAAAACCCGCCTGTGCCGCAACCAAAAATCGAGGCCGACCCGTCCTGGAACGGGTCGGCCTCGCCGTCCTTGCTTCGAGAGATACGAACGCTACGCCGCGGCCTTCGCGGTGATCGGATCTGGCCTCTTGGCGAGGAACATGCAGATCAGGGAGATCACGGCGAGGATCCCCGCCGTGTAGAACGCCCCGGTGTAACTCTTGTACGTCCGGAACATGTATCCGGCGATCATGGGGCCCACGATCCCGGCCACGCCCCACGCCGTGAAGATCCAGCCGTAATTCACGCCCAGGTTCTTCGTGCCGAAAAAGTCGGCCGTCGTGGAGGGGAACACCGAAAGACATGTCCCGTAACAGTAGTACACCACGAAGAGCAGCACGAAGATGGGCCCGATGCTGGTAAGGTTGGCCAGGACGAACATGCCAAGGGCCGACACCAGGATCATAAGGCGAAGCGTCTGCAGGCGCCCAATGGCGTCGGAGAGCCATCCCGAGAAGATCCGGCCACCCGCGTTGCCGAACGCCCCGATCAGGAGGGTGAGCGTTGCCGCCGTGGCCGGCAAGCCGACGCTCCGGGCGAAGGGGATCAACTGGCTGATGGTCATCAGGCCGGCCGCCGCGCCCAGGCAGTAGCCGATCCACATCAACGGGAACTGCGGGGTCCTGACCATCTCTGAGGGCGGGTAATCATAGGTCGTGGCCACCACCTTGGCCTTGGCCGACGGCGGCGGCGGAACCCAACCCTCCGGCCTGTACCCGGCTGGCGGGTTCTGGAGCAGGAAGGCGCCGATGATGGTCGCCACGAAGAACCCGATCCCCAGCCAGAGGAAGGTCCCCCGCCATCCCAGGCCAACCAGCATCGGCGGGCCGATGAAGGCCAGGATGGCCGAGCCGCCGCCATAGCCGGCCACGGCCAAGCCCACCGCCAGGCCGCGTCGATCCGGGAACCACTTGGACAGCACGGGGATGGGGGTCGCGTAGCCGAAGCCGTTCCCGAACCCCATGATGCCCCCGAAGGTGAAAAAGATCCAGCCCAGGCTGTTCGTGAAGCTGGCCATGATGAACCCCAGGCTAAGCCCGATGGACCCGATCACCGAGATCTTGAAGGGACCCAGCTTGTCCTGGAGGCGCCCTGCGATGACGAAGGACATGCCGAACACGAACACCGCAATGGTGAAGATCCACGAGGTGTCCGCCCGGGACCAGCCGAACTCCTTCTCCAGAGGAGCAACGAAAATGCTCCAGGCGTACAGCGAACCCAACGACAGGTTCATCAACAGCGCCCCTACGACCCGCCACCACCGATTAATGTAACCCTCTGCGCTCATCCCCTCCTCCTTTGCGAATCCTCGCGCCGCCTCCCGAAAGCGTCAGGACCCCAGTGGACCTCGCTCTCGACTTGTTGAGAGGCAATTCTTCTCAGCGAATCTTCAGCCGAAAGCTACATGCCTCGCGGACCAGCACTTGCCATCGCGCTGCCAGTGGTGGGGCCGGGAGTATGGCCACGCATGGCTCGGTTCACCCAGGACGTGAAAAAGGCAGGATCAGGAGAATCCGGCCCACGCAAGCGACAAGCCACTTCGCCTACCTCCAACTTGTCTCCACACCACCTCGCTTTCAAAACTTCGTTCTGCTGGTTTATTTTGAGGCCCCCCTCCCCATGGTTGGACCTGAGCGCGCTTTCAACACGGCAGGGACTCGATTCAGGTGAGCCAGCGAATTCGCCAGGAACCACTGGCAAACAAGGCGGAGGGGTCTTGCCTGCGCAAACTAAAACAACTTTTCATTCCTGTCAAGAAAAAAGTTCTCCACGGACGAATTCCCACGACATTTCTCGACAAGTTCGCGACAGGACTGGGTAACCAGGGGGCGAGCTTCAGATGGAAGAAGGGTGGCTGGTTCTGAAATGGGGATCGTGGGCGGGCGGAACCCCGGTTCGTCTTCTCTGCAGCGTGGCTTGGCGCCGGTATCGTGAGGGAGTCTGCCCCTCCCACCGCCGGAAGACCCGGTCGAAGTGGCTGGCATCCCGATAGCCTGCCTCAGATGCCACCTCGTAAATTGGCACTCCCGGCTCCCGGAGCAACGCCTTCGCGGCCTGAAGGCGACGGCGAGTCAGGAACCGCTTCAGGGATAAGCCGGTGACTCGCTTGAATATCCGGCAGAGGTGCCATCGGCTGACCCCCGCTTCCTGCGCAATCATCGCGAGTGGCGTCTTCTCCCCCTGGCGCCGGTCGATGAAGTCGAGAACGCATCGGACGACCTCGAGATGCTGCGGAGGAATCTCCTCTGGGGCCGGAGCAGGTTCCGACTTCGGCCAGCAGGTGACACGCTCACCGAGTCGATCAGCAATCCAGGCAAGGACCAGTTTGAGGTCAAACGGCTTGGGGAATTGGACATCCGCCTTGCTTTCGCATTCCCCGGGTGCCTCAACGTGTGGGTCCGCCCTCAAGAGCGCGATCGGGAGGTAGGGCCGCAGGAGGCGGAGGAGGCCCATGAGATCAGCCGACGACATGTCGGGGAGATAGGCCTCCACAATGGCCAGATCGACCTCCCGCTTTGCGACCAACATCAAGCCCGCCATCCCGGCGGGAACCCAGTCGATCTGAGCCCGCCGTTGCAGGGCGAGGGCCAGGGCCTCGGCGAGCATCGGATCCGGGTCCAGGATCAGGATCCGGGGGTACCCCTTCCTGCTTGGGCTGTCAGGCACGGGCGCCGCGCACATGCGCTCCCTCCCATTCGCCTTCGAGCCCCTGCCGGAGCAGGGCCGACTGAAGGACGCATGACGATAGCGGTTCCACCCATCGCACACCGTACTCGGTCGGCCCGGGCCAGCTCCCGGAGCGCCAAGACGCCCAGCTCACCTCAGCCAGCAGGCGCAAGCTAGGTGTGCCTGCCGGGAGTGAGATGAGTAATCGGCTTCGGGGCGGGATTTCCCAACTGATGCGCACCCTCCCCCCTCCACAGCCAACATTGAGGAGAGCGCCGGGCACGGAAGCGAACACGGCGCGTTTCGATGGCCGGAGGATCTCTACGCGAACGGGAATGATGACCGGGATGCGGGAAAACCTTCGAGTATCGTGATCACCATTCGGGGGTGCCGACTTTGGCGCGCTTGCTCCGTACATTGGATTCCCTCCTCGCTCTGCGGATGTGAGCAGAGGGAGGCAATGCCGGTGCCATCGACGACCTTGCGTCCGACCGCTCGGGCTAACTTGCTGAAATCTTGGAGGGTTCCGGGTGAAGCAAACGGTTGCTGGGACAGGAGACGACCCGGGACACGGTGCAGGCGTGGATACGATGAGGTATCTTCCCGGATACAGTTGCAGCCCGAGTTGCCGAATCGTCAGGGCGCTATCCGCCCCCATCCCCCGTATATGGCTATGGGAGACCCCGCTCTCGCAGTCTGGCCGTGGGGGCTCGGGGAGAATGTCAAATCCGGGCGGGGAATTGGAACGGTGGCGTGGGGTCGTGGCGGGGTGACTCGACGGGCGCCCCGCCACAGATGGCCTTGAGGCTGATGCCTGCGCTATCCACCCAATGCAGCGACGGCCTTTGGAAGATTCGAAACGGTGAAGACGACCGCGACCTGCCCTGCGCCGCCCGTCGTGGCGTACGCACACTTGATACTGATCTTGGCCTGAGCCAGCTTCTGCGCGGCCTCCCCCAGTGCACCGGGCCGGTTCTCCATGGAGACAGTGACCGCCTCCTCGCGACCACAGCGGATCTTGGCGGCCTGCAACGCGGCCTCCGCCTTTCCGAGGTCCGAGACCAGAAGGCGAATCTTCCCTCGACCCGCTGTCTCGGCAGCACAGATCCCTTCGATGTTGACTCCGGCCTTGCCCAGGACTCCTGCCACGTTGGCCAGGACTCCCGGCTTGCTTTGCAGATTCAAGGTGAGCTGCGTGACCTTTGAGATGTGTGGGCCCTCCTTTCTCGTCGGTGTCAGGGTACCGTGCCTGTTCTCCCGGGAGCCCGGATCCGCCCTCTGCCCAGCGCCCTCAGCGCCGGGGGCCACGGTCCAGCGAACGGTACTGGATGGCCTCGGCGATGTGCTCGGGCTGAATAGCCTCCACGGTCTCGAGATCGGCGATGGTGCGCGCAACCTTCAGGATGCGATCATAGGCCCGCGCCGACAGCCCCAACCGCTCCATGGCCGTTTCTAACAGACTGCGCGCCTCGCCGTCCACCTGGCAGTATTTGCGAATCTGACGGGGACTCATGTGCGCGTTGCAGTAGACCTTGCTGCGGCGGAAGCGGTCCTGCTGGAGCTGGCGGGCTCGGCGCACGCGCTCGCGGATGGCGGCCGACGGTTCGCTCGACGGCTCGCCGGTCAGTTCCCGATGCTTCAGGGGCGGCACATCGATGTGTATGTCGATCCGATCCAGCAGCGGCCCCGAGATGCGGGCGAGGTAGCGCTGGATCTGGAGTGGGGTGCACGAGCATTCCTTCGTGGGGTCCGTGGCATAGCCGCACGGGCACGGATTCATGGCGGCGGCCAGCATGAAGCGCGCCGGGTAGGTCAGGGAGGACAGGGCGCGGGCGATGGTGACCTGTCCGTCCTCCAGGGGCTGTCGCAGGACCTCCAAGACGTGCCGCTTGAACTCGGGCAGTTCGTCCAGAAACAGCACCCCGTGATGGGCCAGGCTGACTTCCCCCGGCCGCGGGATGGTCCCCCCGCCAATGAGACCCGCGTCGGAGATCGTATGATGCGGTGCCCGGAAGGGCCGGGTGGCCAAGAGGGCCAGCCGCAGCGGGAGGAGGCCACAGATCGAATGCACCTTGGTGGTCGAGATGGCCTCCTCGAGAGACAGATTCGGGAGGATGGTGGGCAGGCGCCTCGCCAGCATCGTCTTGCCCGATCCCGGCGGGCCGATGAGCAGGATGTTATGCCCGCCGGCCGCCGCGACCTCCAGCGCCCGTTTGGCATGCTCCTGTCCTCGCACGTCGGTGAAGTCTACGGGGTACTCCGCCGACTCGGCGAAGGCCGTATCCAGGTCAACCCGGGTCGGGGTGAGCCGCTGTTCCCCGTTCAGGACGGCAACGGCCTGCTGGAGGCTTTCCACGCCATAGACCTCGAGGCCTTCCACCACCGCGGCCTCGGGGGCGTTCTCGACAGGGACGACCACCCCATCCAGCTTCTCCTCCTTGGCCGTCACCGCCATGGACAGAACGCCGCGGATCGGTCGCACGCCCCCATCCAAGGACAGCTCACCCAGGACGACCAGCCGGCCCAACCGATCGGGGCGCACCATCTCCTGGGCCGCCAGAATCCCCACGGCCGTCGGCAGGTCAAAGGCGGCGCCTTCCTTCTTGATGTCGGCCGGGGCCAGGTTGACCGTGATCCGCTTGGCGGGAAACTCGAAGCCGGAGTTCTTGATGGCCGCCTTGACCCGGTCGCGGCTCTCCTTCACCGCCGCGTCCGGGAGGCCGACCGTGTTAAAGGTGGGC
>Ga0210377_10001506_pt1 | contig 21298 bp, 9 predicted proteins | sample PLM4_65_b1redo_FD_155480 | JGI IMG/M metagenome (GOLD analysis project Ga0210377, IMG submission 155480) | Groundwater sediment microbial communities from an aquifer in East River, Colorado, USA - PLM4_65_b1 redo | ecosystem: Environmental > Terrestrial > Soil > Riparian zone | place: USA: East...
CCAGTTCATCCCGACGCCGTGCGCAGCGAGGCGGAGGGATCTCCTGGGCGGCCGCAATGACGCCCACTCAGGGCTGACCCGCGGCACTCGCCTTCGGCATCCCAATCGCTCCCGCCCAGTAGACTCCTCGCTTCGCTCGGAGTGAACTGCGCCGCATCGCCCGCGAAGACCTCGGCATGTCGAAGAAGGACGAAGTGATCTACCTGCTGCCGAAGAAGCGGTAGCCGGCGCGACGGCGCCGCCTGGTGAAGTAGAGCATCACGCCGCGCTCCGCTGAACTTCAGCGCCTGCCGCCGGAACAATCGAGTACAACGCATCCCGCAGCGCGAGGTCGCGCGGGTCGCCCTTGAGCGCGGTTCCCATCTGGCAGGTGACATACGCGTAGCCGATGCCGGGCTTCGGATCCGCGAAGCCAAGTGATCCGCCTGATCCAGGGAAGCCGAACGCGCTTTCGCTTCCGAATGCCCACACCGGACCCGGTTTCATGAAGCCGAGCGAAAAACGCGCATCGTCGCCGAGCATGCACTCGTCATAGAAGCCGCGCGTCGCAGGCCTCGCCGGCGCCGACAACGCCGAGAGCGTCTCGGCGCGCAACTGCAGCTCCCGTCCTCCGGTCGCGAAGACGCTGTAGGCGCGAGCGATCGCGCGCGCCGTGCCGACGCCGCCGCCCGAGGGGATCTCGAAGTTGCGGGCATAGATGCGCTGCGCGTCTTCCGGCAACTCGGAACCTCGGAGCGCACGAGAAATGTTCGAGCGGCGGTTGAACGCGACCAGCGTGAATCGGATCCCGAACCCGCGCAGCATCGTCAGCAGGCCTGGTCTCGTGATCGTCGCGAGCCTCGAGTTCGGGATCGACTCCGGGAGACGGATGTAGAAGTCGAGTCCGAGAGGCGTGGCGATCTCGTCCTGGAAGAATTGTCCGAGGCTGCGGTGCTTCGGATCGATGCGGCGCAGCAGCTCGCTTTCGTAGTAGCCGAGCGTGATCGCGTGATAGGCCTGCCGCGTTCCAGGCTCCCAGGCCGGCTTCTGCCGGGCGAGGACGACCGCGAGACGATCGGGATCGGCGATCACGCTTCGATCCACCGGCTCATCGAGGGCGAACAGGCCCGCCTGATGCGCGAGAAGCTGGCGGACGGTGATTCGTTCCTTTCCCTGCTGCGCAAACTCCGGCCAGTACGTGGAGACGCGCTCGTCGTAGTCGAGCCAGCCGCGGGAATGAGCGAGCGCCAGAGTCATCGCAGCCAGGCCCTTGGTCGTGGAGAAAACGATGACCATGGTGTCTTCCTGCCACGGCTCTCCGGTTGTCTTGTTCCGCACGCCGCCCCACAGGTCGACGACCTTCTCACCGTGGTGGTACACGCAACAGGCGCCGCCGAGCTCGTGGCGGCGGTAGAAATTTTCAGCGAACGCATCGCGCACGGCCTCGAAGCCGGCGCTGACATGCCCTTCAATGTTCATGGCGGCCTCCTTCGACGCCGTCATAACGAAATCGAGGGCTCCGAGAAGCGCGCACGTCACGTAGCTCGGTGACGAGGTGGAGCCGTGGAGCGCTGCTGCTGCCGAAGAAGCGCCAGCCTCACCGCTCGATCAGCACGATATCCGAGTTGTCCTGCTCCCGATCGAAGACGATCTCGCGTCCATCGGGAGAGACATCGAAGTCGCCGGGGATGAAATCGGGACCGAAGTTCGTCAGGCGCCGTTCCCGTCCGCTGGCGAGATCGATGGTCCAGAAATCCTTGTGATTGATCTCGCCGCGCAGCACGACCAGCTCTTCCTGCCCCGGCAGGAACGCGAGCCGGCGCGCTCCGCGACTGAGCACGATGTTCGGTTGCGACCTCGTGCTCCCATCGGCGCTCACCTCGCGGATCGGAAACGTCGTGCCGACATCCGGTCCCGAGTAGACGATCGAGGATCCGTCCGGCGACCAGACCGGATCGGCAGCGAACTCCGTTACCAGCGGCGCAAACGTCTGCGCATCGACCGATACCTTGACGAGCCGGAGCGCGCCATTCATCGACGCGGCCACCGCAATCGATCGCCCGTCCGGTGACCACGCCGGAGCCCCTTGCGGCTGGAGCGATTCCGGGAACACGCGAACAGCGGATCCATCGGCATTCATCACGTACATCCGCGACCTGCCGCGCTCCTCGACCGAAAAGGCGATGCGGCGGCCGTCAGGCGCGATTGCCGGACGGGCATCCCCTCCCGTTTCTCCCATCGCTGCACAGTACTGACGTCCCGCTTGAGGTAGGCGGCGATGTCCTTCCAGGAGTCGAGCCGGTTCGGAGGCGATTCGGGCGGAACGCCAGACGGGTCTTCGGTCACGACCGCCCTAACCGGCATTCCATCGGCCTCGAAGACCACGGCAAAGTACGGCATTCCACCGCACGTGCCGCCATCGCTCTCGATCGCCGTGACTTAACGCTGGCGGATGCGGCGGAGACAGACGATTGTGCCCCCACGACGCCTGACGAGCGTCGATGACAAGGAGGCACGAGTGATGAGTTACAGAACCGGAAGAATTCTCATGGGGACGGTCGTGGGGGTGTTCGTTTGCAGCGCGATCGCGTGGGCCACGCTGGGCTCAGGAACGACTTCGACCCTGGTCGGGCCGCCGACCACGTACGAGGCGTTCAAAGTGAAGAGAGACGCGGCCTACGGATGGAATCTGAAGATCGACGCCAAGGACGGACTGAAGGTCGCCACCCAGACGATCACGTTTCAGCCGGGCGGGCAGAGCGGCTGGCACAGCCATCCCGGACCGGTGTTCATCTCGGTCAAGGAAGGGACGATGACCTTCTACGACGAGAACTGCAATGCGACGGTGCGGATGGCCGGTGAAGGCTTCCTGGACGTCGGCGACGACGCCCACCTTGCGCGGAACGAGTCGGGTGCGCCCGCGACGAACGTGGTGACGTACCTTCTTCCGCCGAGCGCGACGGTGCTTCGCATCGACGCGCCGCAGCCGGTGAACTGCTCGTACTGACTTCGGATCTTTAGCCGCGCGCCGCGAGGTGCCGCGCGGCTACTGATCTTGCCGCGCGCCGCGGCCCGCGGACGCTCTTGCGTTCACCGTGGTCTCGAACGCGTCCATGCGTGTGCAAAGCCGCGGAAAGGAAACGACCAATGAAGCATCCGACCCTTCGAATCCAATACGCCACCCCTGGCGCGGCGAGCTGCGCCACTTACTCGGCCAGGCACACGCTTGCTTCGACGGTTCGGCGGCTCGCAGGCAGCCGTAAGCGGATGAGGGTTCTTATACCCCTCATTCTGGCTCTCGCCGGAATTCCCTCCGCTTCTGCTGCCACGCGGGTTTGGGATGGAGGAGGCGTGACCAATGCCTGGTCGGAGGCTGCGAACTGGAGCGGCGACGTTGTTCCCGGAGTGAACGATGTTGCGACTTTTGACGGCACGAGCACGAACAACGCGACGATTGATGCCAACGGCCCTCAAGGCGCCAACATTAACGTCGGTATTCTGCAGATCAAGGCTGGCTATACGGGAACGATCACGCAGGAGCCGTCAGTGAACGTGCGTCTGACCGTGGATTTCAACCAGAGTGAACCTCTCAGCACGTTCATCGGCGGCAGCGGCGACCTGGACGTCGACCAGAATTTCCTCTTAACCGGCGGCACATTCACATCTCCGAGTGGAAGGCTTCTGGTGGGCGCCAACTTCAGCCACACGGCGGGCGGCACCTTTCTTCATAACAACGGTACCGTCGTGTTCGACACCTTCTTCGGCAATATTGGCGTACCGGGCAGCGAAACATTCAACAACCTGACCTTCGGCGCGGTCAATCAGAACAAAAGTATTGCCAACGGCGGCACGCTGATCGCGCTTGGCACGCTCACGCTGGCCGACGGATCCATTACTGCGGGCACCGTCGAGGCGCGAGGCGGTTTGACTCACCAAACCAGCTTCGATGGCGGCAATACGACCATCCGTCTCGTTCAAGACACGACGCGGACCATTACGCTGGCAGCTCCGTCTAATTTCCCGAATCTAGTTGTCAATGCCCCAAATGTGACGATCAATACTTCCGGAGCCGGAATCATCAGCATGCGCGACCTGACACTTCAGGCCGGCACCGTGCAGCAGGGCAGTGTGGCTTTGGACCTCGTTTCCCTTTCCGATTTCACCCAAAGCGGCGGCACGTACATCGGCGGCAGCGGCGCTTTCACGACTCGTGATTTTGTGATCGCGGGCGGCGCGTTCACCGGTGGGAGCGGCGACATTGACGTCAACCAGTTTTTCGCCATCTCCGGCGGCACATTCACATCCACCTCCGGCAGGCTTCTCGTGGCTCACAACTTTACCCATACGGCGGGCGGCAGCTTCCTTCATAACAACGGTACGGTGGTCTTCGACAACTTCTCGGACAGCATGATCGATGTCAACGGCAGCGAGACGTTTCACAATCTGACGTTCAGTGCGGTCAACGGCTCCAAGAGCATCGCGGCGGGCGACACGCTTATTTCGCTCGGAACTCTCACCCTGGCAAACGGAGCGGTCAACACCGGGACTTTGTCACCTCAAGGAAACATGACCGTCGGAGGCGGCGCGCTCGGCGGCAACGCGCGGGTTACATTCGCCGGCTCCGCCAATCAGACCTACACGAACTCCGCGGGCCGGCCAAATCTCTCCGGCATCTGGACGGTGATCAAGCCGGCCGGAAAGGTCACGCTGGCCAGCAATCTGACGCTCGCCACCACCCAGGCCTTGAACATTACGTCCGGCACCCTCGATCTCGGCTCTTCCTTTAACTTGACCGCTGGCCCGGTCACCATCGGCGCCGGCGGGATTCTGCGCAACCTTGGCAACGGCAACCTGACGCTCGGCGGCAACCTGGTTAACAACGGCATATTCAATTTCAACGGCGGCGGCACGGGCTGCGGGGATGCCAATGCGAGCGATCCGCTGTTGATTCGCTCGTCGCTCATCGGTACGACGCGCAATTGGTCGGGCGTGGGCGCCTTTTCCGTCGTTGATGTCGACCTTCAGGATCAGAATGCGTCAGCAGTTTCCGGCGGAATCAGAGCTTTCACGAGCACAAACTCGGGCAATAACACCAACTGGACTTTTGACACGGGCTGCCCCGTCCAGATCACCGCACAACCGGCTGACCAGGGCGGTTGTCTGAACGCGGCCACCTCTCTCATCGTCGGCGCAACGGGCGATACGCTTACGTTCCGGTGGCGGAAGAGCGGGGTCGACCTCGTTGACGGCGGCAATCTTTCCGGAGCCACGACTGCGACACTCACCATCAACCCGACCACCGGTGGGGATGTGGGCTCATACGATGTGGTGGCCGCTGACCGGTTCGGTGTTACCGCAACTTCAACCTCCGCGAACCTGACGTTGCTGGCGTCGCCAGAGATCATTTCTCACCCGGTGAGTGCCATCAGTTGTGAGACGCTGCCCGTCACTTTTACCGTGGTCGCAACGGGGAATGGACTTACCTATCAATGGCGCAAAGACGGCAACCCTGTCTCGGGTGCAAATGCGGGCAGCTTCAGCATTCTTTCTGTCGCTGCCGGCGACGCCGGCGATTACGACGTTGTGGTCGGCGGCACATGCGGTCCACCGGCGATTTCTTCAGCCGTTGCGCTGACGGTGAACACCGCGCCAGTGATCACCAGCCAACCGGTCGACCAGGAAGTCCCCGAAGGCTCCTCGACGAGTTTCTCGGTAACGACAACAGGTACGGATCTCACCTTTCAATGGCGAAGAAACGGGATGCCGCTTTCTGACGACGCCAGAGTCTCGGGCGCCAACAGCGCGACGTTGACGATTGATGCTGTTGCTGCCGAGGATGCTGCGAGTTACGACGTCGTGGTTGGCGGTACTTGCTCTCCCACGGCAACCTCAGATTCCGCGAGCCTGACCGTAACCGTCTGCTCCAGCGCGGGAATGATTACGTTTGAATGCATTTCAAGCGTCACGGCGATGTCTTACCTCGACGAGACGCCGGTCCCGCTCGACGCACGGCTAAGTACCCAACTGCAAATGTCTCACGGTGTCACCTTCGGTTCGGTCGCAGGGTATGTCGCCCTGGTGAGGCTGGGGAGCGGTCACGCGACGAGCCCTCCAAACGGCATCGGAGGCGTGGACGCCTCGAACCTCCTCGAGTACGACTCGCCCATCGTCATTACGTTCACGATGCCCGGATCCCCGTCCACTCCGGCGGTCACCGATTTCATTTCGATTCGGGGCGACCAGATCGCCGCGGCCGGCTCGGCAACGATGGAGGCCTTTGATGTCAGCGGTGCGCTCATCGGGAGCGTCACCGCGGCCGATGTGACCGGGGGCCTGACGCTCAGCCTCTCGATCCCCAACATCCATTCGGTGCGTCTCACGCAGACGCAGCAGTCCGACATTGCATTTGACGACTTGACGTTCCATCCACTCGCGCCCGGCCTCTCGGCCCGTCCGATTGCGAACGCGGGTCCGGATCAGCCCGCCCACGCCGGCGAGACTGTCACCCTCGACGGTAGCGGCTCGTCGGACGACAACACGGCCACCGAGGACCTCATCTTCGCGTGGACACTTGTGAGCAAACCGGCCGGCAGCTCGGCCGCGCTCGTCGGCGCCGCAACGATGCATCCGTCGTTCGTCTCCGACGTGCCGGGCGAGTACGTCGCGACCCTCATCGTCACGGACGCGGATGGCCAGTCCAGCGATCCGGACCCGGTCGCCGTGAGCTCGCTCAACTGCACGCCGACCGCTGATGCCGGCGCCGACCAGGGAGCATTCGTCGGCCAGCTCGTCACACTCGATGGATCTGCGAGTCACGATCCGGATTCGGATCCGCTCGAGTTCTCGTGGACACTTGTCGGGCCGGATGGCAACCCCGCCGCTCTGGCAGGCGCGATGACACCGTCGCCGACGTTCATCCCGAGTATCGACGGCACCTACACCGCGACGCTGACCGTTACCGATCCGTTCGGTGCAGCCTCGTCGGACACCACGGTCATCTCCGTGATTTCTGCCGGGGAATTCGCAATGAGTCAGATCGTGAGTGCTCTCAACGACGTCGGCGCTCTGACAGCGGCGCAAGTGACGACTCGGGGGAACCGGCAAGCGTTGCAGAACTTCCTCAGCCAGGCGATCGCCGCGCTCCAAGCCGGGGATGTCCTCCAGGCTCGGAGCAAGCTCATGCAGGCCATCCAACGAACGGATGGCTGCGTCCTCCGCGGTAGCCCCGATGAGAGTGGCCCTGACCGCGACTGGGTCATCGACTGCACGGCGCAGTCAGCCATCTACCAGAAGCTGAACGCGGCGCTGAACGCACTGAGTTAGTCTCCCGCCCTCGGCGATTGAACCGAGGGCGGGAGCGGTCGCCGTAATTCGCGGCTCAGCGGCGGTACGTTGGCCGAGAGACGTGGCGACGGGCTGAAGCCCGTCACCACGTTCAGCTAGTCGATCGGAACCGGCAGTGTCTGTCCCTCCACGACGGTGATCGGAATCGCACGCGGTTTCGCGCCCGGCAGATTCACTTCGAGCGTGTACGGCCCCGGCGAGATGCGGTCGACGATCGTCATGCGTCCATCGATCTCGATGCTGGCGATGCCGTTGCACCAGCAGCGCACGTACTCCTCGCCGTTCGGCTGGATGAGCCGCGCGGTTCCGTGCATGTCGCTCCCCGATTTCAAGGCGATGCTCCCGCCGCGCGGCAGCGCGATCTGCACTTCGCCCGACGGCGATTCGCCGGCCACTGTCTGCGAGCCATAGCCTTCGGCCGATCCGGAGAATCGATAACGGCCGGTGGCGAGAGGCAGCGTGACGGTGCCGTCGGGATCCTGTTCGTACACCGACGCCACGACGCGCCCCACCTCGTCGCGCGCGATCACGTAGCCGCTCAACGTGCGTCCGTCGCGACGGTCGACGAGCCGCACGACGACACCGGCGGAGCGCACGAGCCGCAACAGCACCGGCGTGCTGCTCCCCGCGGGGAGATCGGCAACCGCGTTCGCGTAGCCGCGGCGCGACGACGTGACCGTCAACGGTTCGGATCGCGAGATCTCGATCGTCGTCGAGCCGTCCCCGCCGGTGAGCGAGGTGCCGGCCGCATGCGTTCCGCTCTGATGCATGAGCGTGATCGTCGCCCCTTCGAGCGGCTGTCCCGATTCGGCATCGACGACAGTCACGTTCACGCTGTTCGTCTCGATCTGAAAATTGATACGGCTATCCGTGGCGACGGTGATGTGCTGCGCGAACGGGAGCTCGCGCTGGCCATCGGAGATCGTGACGTCGTAGTCGCCGGGATCGATCGTCACTTCGTACGTCCCCTCGGCCGACGAGTTTGCACTCGCGCTCGAGGTGCCGGAGCCGGAGAAGTTGATGCGCAGTCCGGGCGCGGGAGCGCCCCCGCGCGTGACCGCACCGCGCAGCGTCAACTGATTCTCGAATGCGAGATCGACGCGCCGCTCGGAATTCGGCGGTGCATCGATGGTCACCGCACGCGTCGATCTGAATCCTCTCGCGCCGGTTCCCATCTGCGCCGTCACTTCGACGAGACCCGCCGGCGCTTCGAGCCGGAAGTTACCGGCGGCGTCGATGAGTCCCATCTTCGTCTCGCCCGCCTCGTTCTTCGCGTTCACGATGCGCATCGTCGACGCGGCGTCGAGGCCGTTGACGTGACCGGTCAGAAGCGCGGTCGGATGCTTCTCGAGGCGAATCGTGATCTCGTGAGTCTTCTCGACGTCGACATCTTTCACGACGCCTTTGAGCGGCGAGCCGCTCGCTTCGGCGCTGAAGTCGTAGCGGCCCGGCGCGAGACCGGCGAACCGGAACGTGCCGTTCTGTTCCGTCGACGCGCTCTCGTACTCCGCGCCGTGTGCCGCCGACGACGCGCTGACGGAAACGTCGGCGACGCCGCCGCCAGCCGTGTCGAGGACGCGGCCGGTGACGATGATGCCCGGCCGCAGCGTGACGTCGATCGTGGCGTCGTCGCGTCCGGGACGAAGCCGGCGCTGATCGCCGACATAGCCCTCTTTCTTGAATGCAAGCGTGACCTCGTCGTCGAATACGAGCCCGCGCATTTCGTACGAACCGTCGGCCGCCGTCTTGGCAGGCCGGTCGTTGAAGGAAACCTCGTTCTCGCTCGACGAGTACGTCACCTCGACATCGGCGAGCGGCTGCGCGGCCGGATCGACGACGCGCCCGTGAACGGATCGGCCGCGATTCATCGCGATCGCGACGGGAGCCGTCGACGACGCCTCGACGACGATGTTCTTCGCGCTCGCGTAGCCGCTCGCCGTCACGCTGAGCCGCACCGCTCGCTCCGGCGCATCGATGCTGAACTCACCCGTCGGCGCATCGACCGGCTGCGTCGAGGCGCGTTCCTGGTCGCCTGCGACGAAGACCGTGAACTGCGTCAACGGCGCGCCGGTCGCGCTGTCGGTGACGCGGCCGGTGATCTTGCGCGTCCCTTCCAGCACGAGGCGCAGGTCATCGGAGGGAATGTGAACGCTCTTCTCCTGATGGCCCGACGTTCCGAACCTCAGGCTGTAGTCGCCCGGCTCGATGTCTTCGATGACGAACGAGCCGTCCGGCTCCGACACCGCATACCGCTGCGCGAGCAACACAGGAATCTCGGCTGCAGGCGTTCCGTCCTTCTTCACGACTTTGCCGCGCAGCGAGCCGCCTTTCGCGAGCATCACCTCCAGCGGCTGCATCGACTGCGAGACCTCGGTCACGCGTTGCGTGGCGACGTAACCCTTCTTCGCGAAGTTCAGCGAGATCGATCCCTTCTCGAGGCGGCCGGTGAACCTGCCGTCGGCGCCCGTCACGACCCACGGATCGCGCGCCTGCGCGCCTTGCGCGTTGAGGATCTGCTCGCCGCCGAAGCCGAGGATCGGATCGATGCCGGCTCCGGCGACTGCGTTGCCTTCCTTGTCGATGACGCGGCCGGTGATCTCGATGCCATCGGGCACGACGATCACGATTCCGCGGTCGGGATCCGATTCCGCAACCGGCGCTGATTGTGCCGGCGGCAATCCCGCCTTGAGAGCGACGATCTTGAACTTCGTGTGACCGGCGCGGCTGATGCGGAAACGTCCGTCGACGCCGGTGCGCGTCGCGCTCATCACGACCGGCGGCTCCATCTGCATCTGCATCGCCGGCATCGCCTCTTTCATGCCGATCGACGCGCCGGCGACAGGCGAACCGTCCGCCTTGCGCACGAGGCCTTCGATGGAGCGTTCGCGCTGCGCGACGAAGTCATGGCGCACGTCGCCCGATCGTCCGTCGAGCTCCGCGCTCTCGATGTCGTAGACGCCGAATCCTTCCGGACCGACGGTGTACTGGCCGCGCGTGGCGGAGAGTGTGAACGCCCCTTTCGCGTCGGTGTACGCGATGTCGCCCGCGCTCTCCCCTTCGTTGGCGCCGAGGATGACGGCGAGGCCGGCGAGGGGACGCTTCGATGCGTCGCGGATCACGCCGGTGACGCGCGAGAGCGGCTTCAACTTCAGCGTCGGCATTCCTGACGGCAACGGCATCGACGCCAGGCCGTTCGCGGTGCGCGCACTGATCGTGCGAGCCTGCGCAGGAACGTGCCTGATCGTGAACGTCCCATCCTCGGCACTCTTCGCGAAGAGGAAATTGTCGATGTTCACGTCGGCCGCCGCGACCGCGGCACCTTTGGCGTCGACGACCTTCCCTTTCACGTCACGTCCTGCATCGAGAGCGAATGTGAGATTCGCGGCGGGGTGTGCAGCAGGACTGAAATCAGGATGCGTGACGACGACGAACATCGCCCACGCTTTGGGGTCGGGCAGACGGAACACGCCCTGCTCGTTCGTCTTCACGACGACAGGGAATCCTTGCTGCGCAAACGCGATCACGGTCGCCGCTGCGACCGCGGCTCCGTTCGCGACCACCCTGCCTTCGACGAGCGGGGCCGGCCGCAGCGTGATGGTGCCGACCGAATCGTCGTAGGCCGCGAACGCGTCGGCAGGCGCGAACCCGTCTGCGACGATATGAACGTCCGCCACGCCCTGCCCGGGAAGGTCGACGCTGAACGCGCCTTTCGCATCAGTTCGCGCGGATGTGAGCGGCTGCGCCTCGATAGCCTTCGCGATCACAACCATCGAGTAGAACTGCGGCAGCCCGCGATAGACATCGACGCGGGCATTCGCGATCGGCGATCCGTCGGACCCGATGACGGAACCCGTGATCGCAGCAGACAGAGGCAGAGCCGCGGCCGCGAGTGCCGCAAGGAAGACCAAGCGTTTCATGATCGCCTTACGATAGCGGATCGCGGCTGCGGCGCAATGTCGTAATGGTCACATCGGGGTGTTCGCAGGCTTCCAAATGCGAGCTCCACCAAACTGCGGCACACTGTCAGCGATATTGAGCAGCTCTCAGGTCACGGCGCGCGACGCCCTGCTTTCGGAGCTGCTTCGCAAGCTGTACAACCTGAAGCGCGTGTTCAACATTGTCGGAGTTTTCGGGGATGACCGCCGCGCTTCGGTGGTCCCAACGACACGAATCTTGTTTGATTTTTCCGGGAACTCTTTCCGAGGCCGGTCGCCGTTCTGTGATCTCAGTCTTTTATCGATGCGTTTTCACTATCATTTCGCGAGCTTCTCCAGCTCCGCCGCGTAGCCCTCGATCACCTTCGCCACCACTCCGATCTGCTGGGTTGCCTCCGGCCAGTTCTTCTGCTCGATCGCCTCGCGGATGCCGGGGAGCGTCTTCACGCCGTAGCCGGTGTAGAAGCCGGGCGCGTAGATCTGATGCTTGAACCACGGGCGGCGCGGCAGGCCTTCTTCGCGCGTGAAGAGCTGCTCCATGTGCATCGCCGCGGCGTCCGGCACATTGGGCGTGACAGCTTTCGCCGCTGCATCGAGCCTCGCCACCGCGTTCTGCAGCGGCGAGAAATCGAGATACGGAACCGGCGCCTCCGCCTTCGGCGCGACCGACGGCTTCGTCGGATCGGCAGCCAGCTCGAACGCGTGATCGCGAGCCTCGAGGTTGCGCTCCTCGATCTTCCCCCGCATGTCGTCCGCCAGCTTCATCACCTCGGATGCGTAGCCTCGAATCGTCTCCGCCACATTGCGGAACTCGAACGGCAGCACCTCCGCGTTCGCGAGGCGAAGCGTCATGCGGCCGGTCGTCTTCGCCTGCACGATGCCGTACTGAAAACCGGGATCGCCAAAGCGCGTGTAGTGATCGAATGAGTCGTAGATCGAGTGATACGAGCCGCCGCCATCCTCGCCGCCGTAGCCGATGTTGAGCGCGGCGATGCCGGCGTGCTGCAGGAACGGCGTGAAGTCGGAGCCGGAGCCGAGGGCATCGAGGCGGATCGCCTCGCGCTCGCGCCACTCCTTCCGCTTCTCCGCCGACGTCGCCGCAACGATCTCCCGGGCGCGAAGACGCTCGAGCACCGACACCTTCGTCTCCGCATCCGGCACATCCCTCGCCACCTCGGTCACGAATCGCTCCAGCGAGTGCGACCCCGCGGCGTCGAGAAAGCCACGAGCATTCGAATCGGAGTTGATGTAGACCACGCCGTGCGCGCGGAGATCGTTCACGTGCGCTTCGACCCATTCGGTCGATCCGAGGAGGCCCTGCTCCTCGCCGTCCCATGCGGCGTAGACGAGAGTGCGGCGCGGCTTCCATCCGCTCTTCGCCAGCTCGCCGATGGCGCGCGCTTCCTCGAGCATCGCCACGAGTCCGCTCACCGGATCGTCCGCGCCGTTGACCCACGCATCGGAGTGATTGCCGCGCAGCACCCACTCATCGGCGCGATCGGTGCCCGGCAGCTTCGCGATCACGTCGCGCGCCGGCACGAGCTTCCAGTCGAACTGCAGATTCATGTGCACTCGCGACGGCCCGGGGCCGAGGTGATAGGTGATCGGGAGCGCGCCGCGCCAGTCGGGGGGAGCGACGGGACCGCCGAGCGCGCGCAGCAGCGGCAGCGCATCGGCGTACGAGATCGGCAGCACCGGGATCTTCGTGATCGTCGGCGCGTCTTTGCGATCGAGCCGTTTCGCGTCGGCCGTGGCAGGCACTCCGGGCGTCACCGGATCGCCCGGATACAGCGGCATGTCGGCGACCGATCCGCGCTGCGCGCCGTTCTCGCTGCGATACGAACCCTTCGGATAGACATCGCCCTGGAAGTAGCCGTCGTCGCGCGGATCGGAGTAGATGAGGCAGCCGATCGCGCCGTGCTCGGCCGCGACCTTCGGTTTGATTCCCCGCCACGAGCCGCCGTACCGCGCGATGACGATCTTGCCTTTCACGTCGATGCCGTTGCGCTCGAGGATCTCGTAGTCGGCGGGCACGCCGTAGTTCACGTAGACGAGATCGCCGGTGACGTCGCCGTCGACCGAGTACGCGTTGTAGATCGGCAACTGCTCGTTCGCCTGCCCCGAAGTCGCGTCCTGCGCGAGCGGCGGCTCGAGCAGCTTCGCCGTGAAGCGCTCGGGCGCGATCATCTCCACGACGCGGGTCTTCGGAGTCGGAAACAGCACGACGAACGCCTCGATCTTCGTGTCGTATCCCCACGCGCGGAACAGCGACGCGATGAACTCCTGGTTCTGCCGGTCGTAGTCGGAGCCGAGGTGGTGCGGCCGCGCGCTGAAGCGCTGCATCCAGGCGCGGAGATTGTCGCGATTCAGCTTCGAATCGAACTGCGCCTCGAGCTTCTGCTGCTGCGCCGGCGTCGCGAAGCCGTAAATCGGCTTCTCATCGGCGAAAGCGCTGGTGGCGGCGATCAGAAGGATTGCAATCAAGCGATACATGGGCGCGGATTGTAGTCTGGAGTGCGGGGCCGCCACACCTCGCCGCTATACTCGCGCGCCATGTGCGGGATCAACGCGATCTACGCGTATCGCGCCGGTGCAGCGGGCGTCGATCGCGAGGAGCTGATCGTCACCCGCGAGTGCATGCGCTCGCGCGGTCCCGACGCCGCCGATCTGTGGATCTCGCCCGACGGCTGCGTCGGACTCGGCCATCGCCGCCTGGCGATCATCGATCTCTCTCCCGGCGGCGCACAGCCGATGCGCCGCGATCAGAGCGCAATCGTCTTCAATGGCGAGATCTACAACTATCGCGAGCTGCGCGCGGAGCTCGAGTCGCAAGGCGTTGCGTTCACCTCGCACAGCGACACCGAGGTGCTGCTGCGGCTGTTCGAGCGCGAGGGGCCGGCGATGCTGCCGAAACTTCGCGGCATGTTCGCGATCGCGTTGTGGGACGAGCGAACGCGCCGGATGTTTCTGGCCCGCGATCCCTACGGCATCAAGCCGCTGTACTACGCCGACGACGGCAGCGCGCTGCGCGTCGCGTCGCAGGTGAAAGCGCTCATCGCAGGAGGGCACGTCGACCGGCAGTTCGATCCCGCCGCGGCAGCCGGCTTCTTCCTGCGCGGCACGGTTCCCGAGCCGTTCACGATGTATCGCGCGATTCGCGCGCTGCCCGCGGGATCGTACGCCTGGGTCGATGCAACCGGGGCGCATGAGCCGGTGCGCTATTTCTCGATTGCCGCGACGTTGCGCGACGCCGTCGAACGCGACGGCCACTTCACTCAGGCCCAGCGGCGCGAGCTCGTGCACGATGCGGTGCTCGAGTCGGTGCGCTATCACCTGGTCGCCGATGTTCCGGTCGGCGCGTTCCTTTCCGCCGGCATCGACTCCTCAGCGGTCGTCGCTCTGGCGCGCGAGAGCGGCGCGACCGATCTGCAGACGCTGACGCTCCGGTTCGCCGAGTACCGCGGCCGCGTCAACGATGAGGCGCCGCTCGCGGCGATGATCGCGCAGCGATACGGTGTCCGCCATGCGATCCGCGAGCTCACGCTGGAGCAGTTCCGCAACGAGCTGCCGCGCATCTTCGCGGCGATGGATCAGCCGAGCGTCGACGGACTGAACAGCTACTTCATCAGCAAGGCCGCCGCGGAGTTTGGCCTCAAGGTCGCCATGTCGGGCACCGGCGGCGATGAGCTGTTCGGCGGCTACACGTCGTTCCGCGACATCCCGCGCTGGATGCCGATCACCTCCGTCCTGGCGCGCGTCCCGCACCTCGGCGACATCGTGCATCGCGTGAACGACACGCTCGCGCGCACGAGCCGTCACGTCTCTCCCAAGATGGGCGAGATCCTGCGCTACGGCTCCTCGTACGCGGGCGCGTACCTCGTCAAGCGCGGACGCTTCCTCTCCGCCGAGCTCCCCGACCTCCTCGGGCCCGACCTCGCGGCCGAAGGATTGCGGCGGCTCGAGCTGCTGTCGCTGATCGAGCGCGAGATCACACCCGACCCCGGCAATCCGTTCGCGCGCGTCGCCGCGCTGGAGTCGTCGCTCTATCTGCGCAACCAACTGCTGCGCGACATGGACTGGGCGAGCATGGCGCACTCGCTCGAGGTGCGCGTGCCGCTCGTCGACGCGCATCTCCTTCGCAAGATCGCTCCCGCCCTCGTCACGCGCCGCGAACGCGGCAAGCAACTGCTCGCCACCGCGCCGCGGCCCCCGCTTCCGGAGGACGTTCGCAAACGCCGCAAGACCGGATTCACGCTCCCGATCAAGGAGTGGCTGCAGCAGGAAGGGCATGTCGAGTTCGGAAAACGCAGTTGGGCCAGGAAGGTGTATGAGGTGATGTTCTCGGCGGAGAATGGGTACTGGTAGTAAAGCTTCTATCCCGAGCGCAGCGAGGGATCTACTGTGGCGCGGCGATGCGACGTTAGCTGAGGCACAGTAGATCCCTCGCTTCGCTCGGGATAAACAAAGAACTACTCCGGACACAGCTCCTCGCTCACATCCACCGTCTGCCCCGGACGCACGTAGCGCACTTCGGCGATGTCGGTGACGAGGAACTGGCGCACGATGCCGATGCGCTTCAGGTTGTCGCGCGGCGTGCACTGACCGGAGACGATCCAGATCGGCCCCTGCCGCGGCGTCGATGAGATTGCAAAGCGCTCGGCGCGCGTATCGGGAACGCGCGGCATGCGCTCCCAGTAGTAGCCGAGGTTGCGCTCGACCCAGTCGTTGGTGACGATGATCGTGTCGCCGGGCCGCATCCGCTCGTGAACGAAGACGGCGACGTGCCGCCAGTCAGGACGACCTGCACGGTAGTAATGCGCGATGGTCAATCCCGAATAAGCGCTGAAGACGATCGCGATCGTCGCGCCGATCGGCGCCGTGGCCGCGCGCCGGAGGAGAAACGCCACTCCCGCGCCGGCGAGGATGAAAGCACCGAGCCACGCCGGCATCAGATGTCTGACCGCGGAGTAGTGCGGCCGGTAGTGCAGCGCGATGATCTCGATCGCGCCGCAGCCGGCCAGCCATACGACCGCGAGTCGCAGCGATCGGACGCGCACGCTGAGAACGATCCCGATCACGACGGCGCACCAGAACGCCCACGTCCCGAGATCCGTGACGTTCTCGCCGATGTCTCCCGCGCCGAACGCCTGCAGCCGGAGACGCCACCACGGCCAGTCGAGGATGTCGGGCGTGAAACCCGGCGCATTTCGCACGGCGCGGATCGCCACCGGAACCCACGCGGCGTACAGCGCGGCCCAGCCGGCGATGATCACCGGGAGCCGGTGCCAGAGATTGGCGAGCGTTTCCTTGCGGTCGATGAAAATCCGCGCCAGGCTCACGACGCCCGCCGTCATTCCCGCGAAGTAGAACGAAAACCCGGCGAGAAAGACGGCGAGAAACCAGACGATCGCCCATGCGAACCGCCGCCGGCGCGCATACATCTCCAGCGCCGCGATCGCGGCGGCGGTGAAGAAGAGCGCCATGGAGTACGGACGGATCTCCTGCGAGAAGCGAATGTGCAGCGGCGCGATCGCGAGAAAGAAGCCGCTCAGCAGTCCGGCCAGCGGCCCCCACCACGCGCGGCCGAGGAAGATGGCGAGGGCGACGGTGGCGACGCCGAAGAGGACCGAGGGCAGGCGGCGCACCCACTCCGGCGCTCCCAATCGCCCGAGGGCGAACTGCACGACGTAATCGAGCGGCGGGTGCACCATGTCCACCGCGACGCGATCGAGCATCGCGCCGAACGGCATGGCCGCCCACGTGACCTCCGCCACCTCGTCATTCGTGAGCGAAATGAGCGTCAGCTTCTGCAGGCGCAGTCCGAGCGCGGTCAGCAGAATGATGGCGAAGGAAGTCCAGAACCAGTGGGAGCGGTTGGGCATGGGGCCTTTGGTCTATACGGGCGCAGGGCGCGTAGCGTGGGGTAACTTTACGATCAACGTCGTCATCGGAGCGAGGGCCAAGCCTCGTTCCACCCATGGCGCCACGTCACCCTGAGCGCAGCGAAGGGTCTCGGCGGCGAGGCTGTGCATTTTGAGATCCTTCGCTGCGCTCAGGATGACGTGGTCATATCCGCTCCAACGGCCGTGCTCAAGCCGCACGTTAGAATCCGCAGCTCATGTGGATGAGGCGGCCGAATCTCGTCACGGCGGCGCTGATCACGATCGCTGCGCTGCGGATCGCCTCGACCTACACCACGTTCTCGCTGACCACCGATGAGCCCATTCACATCGGCGCCGGTCTCGAACTGCTTCAACAGCACACCTACGTCCTGCAGCCGGTGAACCCGCCGCTGCCGCGGATCGTGCTGGCGGCGATTCCGTCTCTCTCCGGAATGCGCTGGGGCGACTCGAGAGATTTCTACCGCAGCGCGGCCGACGTCTTCTACACCGGCGGTCGCTACCTGACGAAGCTCGTGCTCATTCGCGTCGGAAACCTGCTGTTCTTCGCAATCGCCGCGATCGCGCTGTTCGCGTGGGCGCGTCTCGAGCTCGGTGCGTCCGCCGCGCTTCTGGCCACGTTTCTGTTCACGACGCAGCCGGTCATCCTGGGCTACTCCGGCATCGCGAACCACGACGTTCCGGGCACCGCCGGTGTCGCCGTCGCGCTCCTCGCGCTTGCACACTGGCTCCGTAAACCGGACGCGATGCGCGCGTCGATCCTCGGCGCTGCATACGGATTCAGCATCCTGTGCAAGTTCTCCAGCATCCCATACGTGCCGGTCGCGTGCGCTGCGATTTTCGCCGTGCGCATCATTCGCGAGCCCGGTCTCAGGAGACCGCGCGCGATCGCCACGCTGCTGCTCGTTCCGATCGTCGCAGCCGCGGTGATCTGGGCCGGTTACGCCTTCACGTTCGGCCCCGTTTCAGGCACGCGATTCTCGGCGCCGGCGCCTGCGTTCTTCCGCGGTCTCGGGGATCTCATGCAGTTCGACCGCGACGGTTTTGTGTCCTACGCGTTCGAAAAGATCTCGCGTCACGGCTTCTGGTGGTATTTCCCGGCCGCGGTGTTGCTGAAGACAACGCTGCCGGTTCTCGTGCTGACCATCGGCGGCGGCTGGTTCGCCTGCCGTGCGGAGCGATTCCGATGGACGTTCGTCGAATCGGTGCTCGCCGCACTCGCCATCATCGCCGTCGCGATACCGAGCACTCTCGACCTCGGCGTCCGTTATGTGCTGCCGGTGTACGTGCCGATGACGCTCGCGGCGACGGCTGCAGCGATGGCCCTTCTCGAGATCTCGCGCAAGGCAATCCGACTTGCCGCCGTCCTACTGCTCGCCTTGCAAGCAGTGGTCTCGATCGCCGCGCATCCCGATTACTTTCCCTACTTCAACGCGCTCGCCGGAAACGAACCGGGCCGCTATCTCGTCGATAGCAATCTCGACTGGGGACAGGACACGCTGCGATTGAAGAAGGCGGCGCGGCGCCTGCGGATCGAGCGAATCGGGTTGGCGATCCCGGGGAATCGCACATCGAACGAGGAGTTCGACGCGATCGGGCTGCCGCCGAATTACGGGATCTCTCCATACAACCCCCGCCACGGCTGGCTCGCGGTCGGCGAGCACTTCTACCGCGTCGACAGAGACGGGTGGCGCTGGCTCGACGCCTATCCGATGCAACGGATCGGAAAGTCGATCCGGCTCTACCACATCCCGAAGGGTGCTCCCGGCACCCAGGAGCTCGAAAAACCGAGCGAACAGGTGCTGCTTCCGATCGCCGGGACCGAGGTCGAACAGGGCGCGCCCGGCGGCGCGCGATGGCGCGTCGATCAGACGGTGCAGAACAGAGGCACGCAGAGCGTTCACCTGTCGCGGACGAACTGTCCTGGCTCAGCGGCATGCGAGTTCGATCTGGCGCCTGGACAATCGCAGCGGATCGCCGGATCGGATCCGATCCGGCCGTTCATCTACGTGTCTGTCCCGCACGACGTGATCGATGACATCGCCTTCACGACGGTCGCGCGCCGCGTCGATCGGAACGTCCCTGGTTCCGATCTCGTGGTTCCCGCTGTCCGGAAGTCGGAATTCCGCGAACGGAAGGTCGAATTCGATGCCGTTCCGTTCTCACGCACACAGCGGTTGAACTTGCGCCTCTACTCCGAGGCGGGCAGCGCGTCGACGACAGCGACGATCCGGGTGGCCGGCGATCGCGGCGTCGTGGCCGAACGCATCGTGCCGATCTCCATCACCGGTTACTTCACACACGGCGACTTTGCGTCGCTTTTTCCGGGCATCGTTGCGAAGGACAAAGGGATGCACGTGACGATCGACGCCGGACAGCCATCGTGGGCATTCATCACGGCGACCGATGCCGAAGGCCGCTCGACCGTGTACCTGCCGAAGTGAGCTCGTTCGCACCCATATAGTTGTGGCGATGATCGATAAGCGTGGGACGTGGATCCTGGCGTACGCCGCCGTCATGCTCGTGACGATTGTTCGCGTCGCGGCGACACACAGGGTGTTCACCGAAGTGCTCGACGAGCCGGTGCACGTCGCGTCGGGGATGCAGTGGCTGACGCGCGGGACGATGTCGCTCGACCCGAGCCATCCACCGCTGGAGCGGATTCTCTCCGCGCTGCCGCTGCGCATCGCGGGAATTGGCTTCCAGATGGAAGCCGATTCGATCCAGACCGGCAACAGAATCCTGTACGCGCGCGGCGAGCACGAGCGCAATCTGGTGCTGGCACGCATCGGCAACCTCCTCCTGCTTCTTCTCATGATCGGAAGCACGGCGGCGTGGGCACGGCGCTATTTCGAGGAACCGATTCCGTGGGTCAGCGCGGCACTCCTGGCGTGCATGCCGCCGGTGCTCGGGCACGCCGGCATCGCAACGACCGACATCGCCGTCGCAACGACGATTCCGCTTTGCCTTTATGCGCTCGACCGCTTTCTCGACGGCGCGACCCGGGGACGCGCCGCTGTTCTCGGGTTCGCGGTCGGCATCGGACTTCTTTCGAAGTTCTCGTTTCTTCTCTTCTTCCCGCTCGCGGCAGCGGTGGTCATGCTCCTGCGCAGGCGAATGCCGCCGCTCGGACCGATCGCAATCGCGGTCGTCGTTGCGTTCCTCGCCGTGTGGGCGGGATACCGATTCTCTTTCGGGCGCGTCGGCTCGATCAATGACAGCGCCGGTTTCGTCGCGGAGCTCGCCCCCGCACCGTTAAAGCCGCTGGCGATGTGGTTCGGAGATCACGTCCCGATTCCTGCTCCGGAGTTCGTGATCGGGGCGGGAATCGTGAAGCTCCACGATCGTGGCGGTCACCCCTCGTATCTCCTCGGGAAGTACAGCGATCGAGGATGGTGGTATTACTTTCCGGTCGTCTTGTTCTACAAGACGCCGATTCCCTTCCTCATTCTGGCCGCGTGGGGGATCGGTGCGCTCGTTCTCAAGGCGCGGCGGGAACACTCATGGGGCCCGCTTCAGTTCGCACTCGTTCCGCTGGTCATCCTTCTTGCCGCGATGACGAGCCGGATCAATATCGGGATCCGGCACATTCTCCCTGTCTATCCGGGTTTGGCCGTCGTTGCAGGCCTCGCGGTGGTGACGATCGCCCGCCAGAGTCGGGAAGCATTCTCGCGTGCGGCGCTCGCGGCGTTGCTGCTTTGGCTCGTCATCGGGACTTCCGTCGCGCATCCGGATTATCTGGCCTGGTTCAATGAGGCAGCCGGAGATCACCCGGAGACGATCGTGGTCGACAGCAATCTCGACTGGGGACAGGACGTGTTCCGCTTGCGCCGCGCCGTGCGGGAGCTGCACATCAAGAGCTTGACCACGATGCTGGCGTCGAACGCGTGGCTCTTCCGAACCGGGATTCCGACTGCTCCCCCACTCCCCCCGAACCGGAAGCGGGGCGGCTGGATCGCAGTCAGTGAAACGCAGAACGTCATCCTCGGTCGCAGCGGGGCGTTGGCGTGGCTCGCCGGATATCGCCCTGTCCGCCGGGTTGGCAAGTCCATCCGGCTCTACTACGTCCCTTCGTCTTCGGAGACGACCGACGTCGGACCGGCCGGCGCATCGAACGTCGAGACGATTCTGCTGCCGTTC
>Ga0210377_10001507_pt1 | contig 21296 bp, 16 predicted proteins | sample PLM4_65_b1redo_FD_155480 | JGI IMG/M metagenome (GOLD analysis project Ga0210377, IMG submission 155480) | Groundwater sediment microbial communities from an aquifer in East River, Colorado, USA - PLM4_65_b1 redo | ecosystem: Environmental > Terrestrial > Soil > Riparian zone | place: USA: East...
CTCTCCTCCGGTTTATATGAGATCATCACTACCGGCTTGACGGTCAACGAGTTTGCATATGTGCCATTGGTGTATGTGAACAAAGTCCGTTTGACTGGTTCAGACGAAATGTTAAAGCTGGGGTTGGATATGCTGGTCACGGTTACAGGTCTAATTCTTATCTCACCTCTGCTTCTTGTTCTTGCCCTATTGATCAGAATTTCCTCTCCGGGACCGATCATACACAAGCGTCGTGTAATGGGGTTGAATGGCAAGCAATTTAACGCTTTGAAATTCCGCACCATGGTTGTGAATGGCGAGGAAGTGCTGGCACAGCATCCTGAACTGAAAGCGGAACTTGAGGCAAATCATAAGCTAAAGAACGATCCACGTGTGACAAAAATAGGCGCCCTCCTCCGCAAATTCAGTTTGGATGAATTGCCTCAGTTATTCAATGTTCTCAAGCGTGATATGTCTCTGGTTGGGCCACGCATGATCTCGCCGGAAGAGGTTGCCATGTACAAGCAATTTGACATGAACCTTCTGACAGTGAGACCGGGGATCACGGGTCTGTGGCAGGTAAGTGGCAGGTCTGACATTACTTATGATGAACGTGTCCGTCTGGACATGTACTACATCCGCAACTGGAGCATTTGGCTCGATTTGCAACTCCTCTTCCAAACTATTCCTGCGGTTCTCAAGGGACGCGGGGCATACTAAACCACCAAAAGGAACCATATGTCGAAAATATTAGTGACAGGTGGGGCCGGTTTCATCGGTTCCCACGTTGTTGACCTGCTTATCGAACAGGGATATGAGGTCGTGATGATGGATGATCTATCCACAAGGCGCACCTCGAGCTTGAATCCAGCCGCGAAGTTTTACAAGTTGGATGCCGATGTAAATATCCTTATTGCGGAGAAAGTCGCTTGATCATCGTTCAAACTCCATTACGTATCAGTTTCTTTGGCGGCGGAACCGACTTTCCCACGTTCTTCATGGAAGAGGGTGGTTGTGTCCTGAGTTCCGCTATCGATAAATATATCTTCGTTACGGTCAAGGAACGTTTTGACCAGAAATTAAGAATTGGCTACACTCAAACTGAAATGGTGGATAGTGTGGACCAAATTCAACATGAACTTATCCGCGAGGCGCTATGCACCACCGGGATAGAACAAGGTATTGAGGTCACTACGATGGCAGATATCCCCTCGGAGGGATCTGGACTCGGATCCTCCAGTACTGTGACTGTGGGTGCGTTGCACGCCTTATATGCATACTCTGGTGAGATGGTGTCTGCCGAAAAGCTCGCAAAAGAAGCTTGCGATATCGAAATTGGCAAGCTCAAGAAACCGATCGGTATTCAAGATCAGTATATTGCTGCATACGGGAACTTGCGTTTTTTTGAATTCCTTCCGGATGGACAAGTGAAGGTTGAAAAGTTGAAAATCGATGACGATTTTCGACGTGCTCTGAACGATTGTTTTCTTCTTTTCTTCACCGGGATCCATCGCCGCGCAGATACGATTCTGGCGGAACAAAAGAACAATATCAAGGATCGAATCAGCACCCTGCGTGAGATCAAACAAATGGCGTATGAAGCGCGCCAGGATTTGGAAGATGGAAATTTCGATGCCTTTGGCACTCTGATGCACAAAGCGTGGGAATCGAAAAAAAGGCTTGCTGGTCAGATCAGTAATGCAACATTAAATGAGATATATGAATCTGCCCGGCGCGCAGGCGCCTTGGGTGGGAAGATCGCTGGTGCAGGAGGCGGGGGATTTATTTTGTTGTATGCACCCTATGAAAAGCACCAGGCTGTACGCAGGGCTTTAAATGGTTTGCAAGAGCTTCCATTTCGCCTTGAGCCCGAGGGCACAAAAATAATTTTTAATTACAGAAGATCATAATCAGGAGAGGTATCTCAATGGAACAACTATCAGACTACATGACAGTTCTTCAAAAAACAATGGATCGATTGCCGCAGCATTTGATTGCTGACGTGATCAATATTCTGCATGACGCCCGTATGGCCGGCAGGCAGGTGTTTATTATGGGAAATGGTGGCTCCGCGTCCACAGCAACACATTTTGTTTGCGACCTTGCCAAGAATACAAGACACCAGGGTTTGCCTCATTTTCGCGTCATAGGACTCACTGATAATATGGCGATCTTTTCCGCTTATGCCAACGATGAAGGGTATGATCAGGTTTTTTCTCAGCAACTTGCCAACCTGGTGAAACCGAATGATATCGTGATTGGCATCTCTGCAAGTGGAAATTCAGCCAATGTCCTCAACGGGATCGCGGAAGCTAAAAAACACCAGACAAAGACAATCGCCTTCACTGGTTTCAGCGGTGGGCGATTGGGTCCTATGGTGGACATTAATATTCACGTTGATAGCAATATTATCGAACATGTGGAAGATATTCACCTGATGCTCGAACACATGATCGTAAAGACCCTCAAAGATCGTGAGTATTCCGAAGCCGATTACATTGGTTTTGTGGAAACACAGGTGATTGACACATTGGATGCGTAACGCTATTGTGTGTTACAGTCTGTCAGCTTTTGTGATTGAATCCAGAGCGGAGGCGAGATCATCTACTACAAGATAATCTCTTAGATTCTCGGGCTTGGCTTGCTGTAACTGATTCGTGCCGCGGCCCGTCTTAACCAAAATCACGCCTCGCAAATTGGCATTTTGTCCGGCAAGTAGATCACTCCAGGCGTCCCCAATCATCCAGGAAGATGCGAGGTCCAGAGATAAATCACGTGCTGCCTGTAAAAAAAGACCAGATCGAGGTTTTCGGCAATTACACTGATCCTCGGGAGCATGTGGACACAGGTAAACGGCATCAAGCCTGCCGCCGTTTTCTTCAATCACCCTGACAAGCTCGTGATTTATTTCTTCAGCAATTCTCAAGGTGAGCAGACCACGTCCAACGGCTGATTGATTGGTAACGAGAACGATTTTATATTGTGCGTTTCGAAACCTGGATAAAGCACTGATGGCTTCAGGCAACACTACGACCTGGGACCAGTCCCGGACATAGTCTGCACGGTTTTCTATAATGACACCGTCGCGATCAAGAAATACGGCAGGAAACATGGATTTATTATATACTACCTGCCGTTCGATGTTGCTCGTGTAACATTTTCAACCCGCAACATGTCGGGATGGCGGAGCACGCCAGCTATCAGGATCAAATTAGCTATGTTGTCTGCAATTCAACTGTATTTGAGCCGCCAGGCATCTTCAACCATCCGATACTTCTATGAGCAGTTCTTTTTAGTCCTGTTCGGATGGATTCCCACAGTGATTGGAATCGCAATTCGTGCAATTGTTTATCGGTCGATTTTGAAAATGAATGGTTCTGCCGCCATTGAAAATGGAGTCCGTTTGCGATATACAGATCATATCAAGTTGGGAAAGGGTGTATATCTTGACCAAGGCTCGTATTTACATGCATGTCCCCAGGGAATTGAGATTGGGGATGGCACCATAGTAATGCATGGCGCCATCCTGCATGTGTATAACTTTCGCGGAATGCCACAGTCAGGAATAAAGATCGGATGCAATAGCCTGGTGGGAGAATACTCTGTCATACGTGGACAGGGTGGTGTGCAGATTGGTGATCGTGTTTACACTTCACCCTTTACTCAAATTATTGCTGTCAATCATGTCTTCGATGACCCTAACAAGCCCTTTGTTGATCAGGGTATCACGGCGCAGGGTATTGTTATAGAAGATGATGTCTGGCTCGGAGCAGGGGCGGTGATCACGGATGGTGTGCGGGTGGGGAAGGGGGCTGTTGTAGCTGCCGGGGCTGTTGTCACAAAGGATGTTCCGCCTCACACTGTTGTGGGTGGCGTTCCGGCAAAAATAATCAAGCAAATTGACGGCAGCGTAAGCAAACCTGACCGTCAAATTTATCATTCCACAAAGGATGGAAATTCATGACGATCTTATCTGTTGTTATCCCTGCGTACAATGAAGAAAACGGTATATCAGAAATCGCCAATCGAGTTTTAGCGGTTGGGCCAGCTTTAAAAAACGCAGGAGTGGAAAAGCTCGAGCTTTTAGTCGTGGATGACGGCTCCAGAGACCGAACGGCTGAGGTGGCATCGAGCATCCCCGGGGTCTGTCTGATCCGTCATCCTAAAAATAAAGGATATGGTGCTGCGCTCAAGACAGGTTTTTCCAAAGCCAGCGGTGAGTTGATTGGGTTTCTGGACGCCGATGGCACATATCCGCCGGAATATTTCCCCCAGTTATGCCAGGCAGCTTTGAATGGGACCGATCTGGTGATCGGTTCACGAATGGCTGGCGCAGATAGCCAAATGCCGGTTACCCGAAGGATTGGAAATTTTTTCTTTGCCAACCTTCTGTCTATTTTGGGCCGGCAAAAGGTGACGGATAGCGCCAGTGGTATGCGTGTTTTCAAGAAGGAAATCCTTGAGCAGATCTATCCTTTACCCGATGGGTTGAATCTAACACCTGTCATGAGTACGCGAGCCCTTCATGAAGGGATTAAAATTGAAGAAGTGCCGATCCCATATAGTGAGCGCGTCGGACGCTCCAAATTAAGTGTCATCCGCGATGGACGCATCTTTTTGCAGAGCATGGTTTGGACGGCTCTTTCTTACAATCCGGTTCGGATTTTGGGCATACTAGGGCTGGCTGGTATCGGAATAGCTGGTTTGATCTTCCTTGGGTTGATCATTGCAAGGCTTAACGGAATTACAACTCTTGGTTCGTGGGGCGTAGCTGCGCTATTTACAGCCTTGATCTCGGTTGTCTCCGGGGTTAATGTTTTTGCCCTGGGTGTTACGTTTAACTATCTGGTTTCCCTGTTCTATAAAAAACCGATCCGCCAGGGATTATTTGGGAAGCCGATCTTTAAAACACCGCTTGATCAACAATTTGGCTGGATGGGTATCGTTTCAGTCATCCTTGGACTTGCCATCGGGACTGTCAGCATTGTCCTTGGAGTAAGAGGTTGGGATATAGATCGATTATGGTTTTATTTGTTGAGTAGTGCCATGATTTTTCTGGTTGGCGTTCAACTATTTATCTACTGGCTTCTGTTACGCATCCTGGAAGAATTAAGCCAGCGTGAAGTCCAAATAAAAAGTGATATGGGATTTAATTAGCAGTAATAAAAGGAGAAACAATGAACACAAACGAACATGAGGATTTGAATGAGCATCAACCTCAATCTCAATCTGTAAACCTGGGAACCCGCCGCATTGCCAAATTACGTATGGCAGATTTTCCCAATGCAGACACGATTGTTCGCGAAGGGCTTCTCGCCGCGCCGCGCTCGGAAGAGGCTGTTGACATTATGCTGGTGAATCCACCCACGCCCGATGGCGAGTTGTGGATTCGCACCCAGCATCGTGTGGGACGCCGTACGCGCGAGAACATGATCTGGCCCCAGGTTTCGTTAGCACAGATGGCGGCATTGTTGCATCCGGTCTATAAAGTCAAAGTTGTGGATTGCAATGCTGAACGCATGAGTTGGCCCGAATTTACAAAGTTGATCGATAAATACCAGCCTAAATATTATTTGACCCAGCTGACTGCGCCCACGCTTGAAAATGACATGTATGGTTGTTTTCTGGCACACGCACGTGGGGCGAAGACCATCGCCTTTGGGACGCACATCACACCTATCCCTTTGGAGACGATGCGCCCGTTTCCTTCTCTGGACTTTGCGCTGGTCGGTGAACCCGATCTGACCATCCGCGATTTGCTGGATCACCTGGAGAACAAATTCAGCGAGCGCTCGCCCGAGATCGTGAAGATCTTCGAGAAGCACGATCCCAGCTATAAACCTTCGCTCAATGAGGATGGCACGTTAAATATGCGTGGCATCAAAGGAATTGCATGGCGCAAGGGCGATGAGGTCACGCTCAACTTTCCGCGTCCGTTCGTGTCAGATTTGGATGATATGCCAATACCGATGCACGAATTGTTACCGCTGCAGACGTATCGGATGCCGCTCATCAAAGGACCGTTCACATTTATCGTTACCAGCCGAGGTTGCCCGGCAGGCTGCACGTACTGTATCAAGCATGTTAGTTATCAATACTCTGCTCGCATCCGTTCGCCCAAATTGATCATGGAGGAAATGTGGCGGTTGAAGAAGCTGGGTATCAACAACATTCATATGTATGCTGACCTGTTCACTGTCAATCGCGAGCAGGTGATCGAGCTTTGCAAGCTCATGATCGAAGAGAAGATCGACCTGCATTGGACATCCAATAGCCGAGTTGACTATGTGGATGAGGAAATGCTGACTTTGATGGGCAAGGCTGGTTGTCGTTTGATCTCTTGGGGCATTGAAAGCGGAAACGAACAAATCCTGAAACATGCCCGCAAGGGCGCCTATCCCGACAAGGCCGAACGTGCCTTGCGCTGGGCAAAGAAAGCCGGCATCATGAACTGGGGCTATTTCATCATCGGCTTGCCCGGCGAGACGGAAGAGACTGTCCAGCAGACGATTAAGTTTGCCAAGAAACTGCCATTGGATATTGCCCTCTTCCATGTAGCCGCACCCTATCCAGGAACCCCATTCTTCTTTGAAGTTGTGGAGAACAAGTGGTTCCGTCCCGGCACTCGTTGGGAGCATGTAGATATGGACAAGGGTACCGTGTTGGATTATCCCAACATGCCTGCGGAGCGACTGCTGTATTGGCAAAAACGCGCCTTCCGTGAATGGGCTTTCCGCCCGGGTCCTGCATTTACCTACTTGAAAATGCTGATGTACGATTGGTCTACCATGAGGACCGCCCTCAATGTTGGCTTGCAGCACATCTTTTGGGCTTCCTCTGATGAGGGCGCGCCAATCGGTAGTGCAAGCTAATCGCTCCTCACCGCTCCAAATTTTCTATGCAGCAAACATTAACGTTACGTGAAGCTGTTAAAAGCAGTTGGTTTGCTCGTCTTGATTTGCTTCTGGTGATCTTGGGCGGTGCAGCTTGGATGTTCTTTCCGGAAAACATCGGCGCTGCGCCGCTTCTACTCTTGTTGCTTCCGTGGGTATTGAGACTCACGGCAAAGGAATTCCCGTTTCGGCGGACCCGCTTTGATTGGTTGATGCTGGTTTTCCTCATCACAACCTGGGTTGGTTATTGGGCTTCCTATGATGAAGTAAGTGCCTTGAACAAAGCATGGTTGCTCACCACATCTGTGTTCCTGTATTATGCATTGAGCGCTCAACCGGAAGAGAACATGATCTGGCTCGCGAGCAGTCTGTTCGCCGTTGGTGTGGGGGTGTCGGTATATTTTTTCCTCACACATAACTTTATTGATGTGCCTCGGAAGGTGGATGTGCTCAATAAGATCGGTATGTTGTGGATGAAGATCAGGCCGCAATTGCCATGGCAGTCAATTCACCCGAATTATGTATCCGGGGTTGCGGTGTTGACCGGGATATTCGGTTTATATCCTTTACGAAAATCCAGCCAGAGTATTCTTGTTCGATCAGGAATCCTGGCGGGTTTTTTTATTGTATTCTCTGCATTGGTTATAACCACCTCGCGCGGAATTTGGATGGCGCTTGGAAGTGTTGCCGGCGTTTGGCTATTGTGGAGATTCGTTAACTTAAACGGGATCAAGCTCCGGCTTGGGAAAGAGGCATCCTTTCCCATCCTTGTTTTGATCTTTTTGTGTATTGTTATCGCGATCCTGTATCTGGGTCCTGCCCGTTCACCCAGCAGCATTGTGGGTTCACCCTATTATGGTGTGGGGAGTCGTGCTGAATTGTTTGGTCGTAGTCTCTACTTTGTTGAGGACTATCCGATCACAGGTGGCGGACTTGCTGCATTCCCGGGTTTATACTCTCAGTATATCCTCGATATTCCATACTTTTATATTGTCAATAGTCATAATCTGTTTCTTGATGTTTTTATTGAACAGGGAATATTCGGCGGCATCGTTTTTATTCTCTTCTATCTTGTTTGTATCTGGCGTGTTTCTAAAGCGATCGTGCAGTCACAGCCTAGCGATTTGCGATTTTTCCAATGGCTGGTATTGAGTGCCCTTATGATCGCGGTTATCCATGGCATGGTGGACGATTATCTTTATAATGGAAAAGGCTCGATCCTGTCGTTGTTGCTGATCGGTCTTTCAACGTTCGTGACCAGGGCAGTGTGCCCGCCTGTGCGGGAATTTGTCCTACAGCGAAAATATGCTCTCATTGTGCTTGTTAGCCTGGTGATGCTTGGTGGAATTACTTTCAATCATTGGCGGGCGATCTGGTATGCCAACCTTGGCGCGGTTCAATTGGCAAAAGTGGAATTGAACGGCTTTCCAGAAACTGGATGGGCAGACCCTGCCATCATCACCCAGCTTGGTCAGGCGGATGCTTCGCTTCGCACTGCGCTCGAGCTTGATCCTCTTAATCGGACAGCCGGCCACCGCCTCGGCTTGATTTCCATGTTGCGGCGGGATTTTTCATCAGCCGTTGTATACTTGAATATCGCTCATAACGAATCGCCGCGCCACCGCGGTATTGTAAAATCATTGGGATTTAGTTACGCCTGGCTCGGCGAAACGGATAATGCGGTATCCTCCTTGAAAGAGATACCTGAGGCAAAAAACGAACTTGATGCTTATTACTTCTGGTGGAAGGAACAAGGGCGGAGCGACTTATCAACGAATGCCATTAAGCTCCACCAGACCTTGAGTCGTTGGCAGTGCAACACTAGATAGGATGCAGTTGTGAAGAATAAAATATTTCAAATTACCTTCGTGGCTATCATCGCCCTATCCATCTCCTTGAGCTTGTTTGTTGGGGATGTATCAAAGGCAGGCGCTCAATCCTCGCGCGTCTGGTCAGATCCGATTAATTTGTCCAATTCAGGTTCTGCCTCCAATCCGGTCTTGGTGGTTGATACCTTGGGAAAAACGCACGTTTTCTGGATCGATGAATTTGATGGATATCGATACGCACAAAGTTCAGATGGTAAGGAATGGACTTCATCGAAAGGTGTCACATATCCATTTAATGTTGAGGGTACTCCTCCCGTGTTTGTGGCTGGCAAGAACGGTTTTATTTATGTTTTTTACCAAAATAGGGATGAAACGTTGATTTTTGCACAGGCACATTCTGATAATCTTGAGCAACCAGCTGCCTGGGCTTTTCGAAGTGACCTGTCAAAAAATGTGCTGGCTATGAGCGTTTCAATCGATCAGCTTGATGTGTTGCACGTTGCCTATATAAGGAATGCAGATAGCATTTTGGGCCCTGCCGGGATATATTACACACAGTCATCAGATGGAGGCAGATCGTGGTCTACAGAGAAATTACTGTATGCTTCGCAATATTTCCGCACCACCACACCTGATATTGCACATCTTCAAGTTGTAACATCTGGCAGTGTAGATGACAAAAAAGTTTATGTGTTATGGGATAACGTTCCTTTAAAACGTATTTTTATGTCAACTTCGAGCGATTCTGGTTTAAGTTGGGCTGATGCAATTCAACTCAAAGGTCCTGAAGATGCTGGAGGGTCCAACACCCCCTATAATGTGAGCATGAGTGCAGTGGGTGAAAAAGTTTTGTTAACCTGGGAGGTCGGAGAGCCTGGCTCAAGTCAGTGCGTGCTTTTTGGTCAGTGGTCAAATGATGGTGGGTCCACCTGGGGGGAGTCTGCTGCCATTCTCGATAATCGTTCAACCTGCCCTCTCGGAATTGATTTCTTAATTAGCAGTAAGGATTCAATTGTAGCGTTATTACGGTACGATAAGATTAATCCGTCTCTTCTGGCGTGGAATGGAACAGAATGGAGTGAGCCACAACCTCAGAATGAACTTTCCTATTTTCCCAATCCCATCACACGCGAAACTATTTTTTGGGGATGTCAAAACTATTTTGTAGGCAACGATCGATTATTCATTGTTGGATGTGATGAAGGCGGTGGCAAAGATGTTTGGATGACATCGCGTCCTATTGTTCCTATTGATGACCTGTATTTTTCGGTGTCGTCGTGGAGTCTGCCTGACCGTATAACGACCACCAATCAGTCAATCTCAGATCTTGTTTATGTATCTGAAGAATATAATTTACATGCTGTCTGGTCACAATCACCTGATTTTGTAGATAACAATAGCAGCAATTCCATTTATTATTCCAGATGGGATGGAACACATTGGTCCCTTCCACAAACTGTCATTTCTGGTCTCACTGGGCCGGCTGTAGGGTTGTCTTCAGCAATTAGTAAACAGGGTAGGTTGTATCTGGCTTGGACAGACAAAACAACCGGTGATCTCCTTTTTAGCTGGTCTCTTGCCAGCCAGGCCAATATGGCATCTGAATGGGAGAATCCTCACAATTTGCCATCGCTATCACAAGTATCAAGGTCTCCAGATGTTCTAGTGGATGCAACAGGTAGGATTGTGGTTGTGTATGTAGTCCCCTTCAATGAACAGCGGGGTGTTTATTTGATCCAATCCGCTGACAATGGTAATACCTGGTCTGAACCAATCAAGGTGTTTGATGCAGCGACTACTGGTTGGGCAATGGTTAATGATGCCAAGATAACCGTGGATGGGAATGGCCGGTTGCATGTCTTATTTAGTGTTTTTTCAGGACTTCAAGACCATCCCGAAAAGTTATATTATTCCCAGTCAAGTGATGGAGGACTAACCTGGAGCGCTCCCGAGATCATTAATGAAGGATGGGTGGTTTGGAGTGATATCGTCTGTTACGATGGGCAGACTGTGCATAGACTTTGGCAGGAAAACGATAAATCTTTTATCGCCAATCTCGATCAGATATCGGAAGATGGAGGCAGCACTTGGGGAAAACCTATAAATGCGACCGATGTAAGCGATGTTGCCACACCGGTTACCCTGGCGTTAAATGCTACTGGAGGATTTCACCTGATGCAGTTGGTTGCTCAGGATTCCATTCCATATCTCAAAGAATATGACTTAAAGGTTAGGGATTGGAAATGGGATGGTTCCAAATGGGAAAGCCAGCCAGATCAGGAAATTAAAATTCAAGGTGAGCAAGCAAATTATTCAGTGGCTGCCGGGATTACCACGGCTGGTTCTTTAAGTGTGTCAGTTTTAGCCTCTTATAAAGATCTGCTAGGCAAAACAAGGAACGAAATATACGCCATTGATCGGACCGTAGATGCAGCACAGTTTGCGGCTACACCATTTGAACCTGTTATTGCTACATCGAATGGCGTGCCTGCAATGACAGAGTCGGCAAATGTGTTGCTGTCAGATTCGCCTCCATCCTCCACCCCGAATCCAGTCTTGTATGCCAAGACGCCTTCGTCATCAGGTAGGAATATAGCGGGCGTATTTTTAGTGGTTCTTGTAGTAGCGCTGGTGGTATTCGTTTTTCTTAAAAGAACCGGACGAAAAGATCACAAAAGTTGAGTGGAGCGATGGATGTTTCGCAGATTCTTGTTTGATCGAAAATATCTCATGGTTAGCAATGTGTTTCGGCTGTTTCTTTCCGCCTTGATTTTGCTGGCAATCGACACACCGTACCGAGTGGATGCGCAACAAGGAACAGAGTGGAGACCTGATGAAAAAGTACCAGGCTATTCTGATGATACTTTCACCCCGGTTCTGGTGACCGATCAGAAGCGGACTGTCCATGCATTTGCCAGCCAATGGGTGGGCGATCAGGACCGGCAGCTTGCGATTATCTACCGTCAGTGGAGTTTGACCGGTGGATGGACAAAACCAATCGATGTTTTACTTTCTCCAGATGGGGAAGCACGTATTCAGGGTGCCTTTGTCGATTCCTCTGGAATAGTCCACGTGATATTTTGGGGTGGCGATAGTAAAAATGCCAATATATATTATTCCCATGCTCCTGTTGAAAAAGCCGATGAAAGCAGAGCCTGGTCTGAACCTGTAGTAATAGGTGAAAGAGCAATAGAACCAAGCTCTGCGACCATGGCTGGTGATGATCAAGGGAATCTGGTTATTATTTATACGGGTAACTTGGAAGGGAATGGGCTGTATGCAGTTCATTCAGCGGATGCCGGACAGAACTGGTCAAAGTCCAAGCCGATATTCCTAACCTATAACTCTTTTCTCATGCCATATAGTGCCGACTTGTATATGGGACAAAATGGACTGTTGCACGCGACATGGAATGTAGTTACCGGTACAGGTGTGGATGATTCTCTTTACTATGCTCGATACGACATGGTTCAGGATCAATGGACTAATCCGATGAACTTAAACCAGCGGGTTGAAGTTCAAGATTCCTTTGGTCCATCCTTTCCGTCGATTGTTGATAATGGGGAGGATGTGATCATAATGTACAATAATGGCAATCCCTTTGCTGGTCGACCCGTTCCCGCTGGCCGCCCTGTTCAAGCAGTGAGTATCTCTAGTGATAATGGGGAAAATTGGAAAGCTCCAGAAGTGCCATTTTATCAACTCCTTGGTAGAAGTGGTGAACATACGCTGGTTGTAGATAGCAACCATGTTGTTCATGCATTGTTTGTCCAGCGTATAGAAAGCGTTGAAAATGATAAGTTGAAAGTTCTTGCCGGAATTTGGCATAGTACTTTTCAGGATGGTTTTTGGAGTAACCCCGAAGTATTAAATACCAGCATCGCTCCACATGACGTTAGAGCCGTGGTGTGTCAGGGAAATGTTCTCCTCGTTGTGTGGCGGGAAGATCCGGGTCAGGGGAATAATGGCGTATGGTATTCATATATTGTTCTTGGTTCTCCAGAATTACCAGTGATACAACCACCCACTCAGATGCCTGTCTCCATTGCCACTGAAATCTCTGCATTAAGTTCCGAACCTACGGTGGTGTCAACACTTCCTGTAGAAACCTTAACAGTGGATTTGGTTAATACTCCATCTACCTTCTCAATGAATCCAGCTACTCCTTTGATTGCTGCGACTGTGTTTGTTGCTGTTATGCTTCTTGGAATTATCATTGCGTATCGGTATCGTGAAATACGAAATAAATAACCTGCCTTATTTTGTTTGCCAGACTGCTCTAAATGATACCGAAAACATTTGGTTGTTTAGAGCATAATCATTCTCTTACGCTCGCGTTCCGATTCTTTGGTTTTCCCAACAATTCAAAATAATATTCGTTACGTAGGTGCAATTATGTTCTCTCCCAAAGTGAGTGTAATTATTCCAACATATGGTGGCGCTGATTTTCTAGGCGAAGCCATCCAAAGTGTCATCAACCAAACATATAAAGATTTTGAGTTGATTGTCGTCAACGACGCATCACCTGATGATACCGACAGCGTTATCCAACGTTTTAACGATTCTCGTCTACGATATATAAAGCACGAAAAAAATCGAGGTGTAGGACACGCTCGCAAAACTGGTATTTTGCAATCTCGTGGTGAGATCATCGCTAATCTCGATCAGGACGATCTTTTTCACCCTGAAAAGCTTCAATTACATGTAGAGTACTTTGATAAGCATCCGGAGGTGGGATGTACGTATAACTCTCGCTATGAACTATATCCATCGTCGGGTGCCATACGTGAAATCCTGCGTCCGTCTCCGGACCTGACCTTGGCAGACTTTGTGTTGGGGTATCCAATTGCTCCCAGTGTTTGGGTCCAGCGCCGAGAATGGGCTCTGCTGGATGAAGTTTGGGATGAGAGAACGTTCTTTCGCGGCAGGGAAATTGTTATTTGTGGACGACTTTACATGGCGGGATGTAAATTTGCTTTGATCGATCGAGTATTGAATTACCGCCGCTATCATAAACACAGAATCATGGGCGACCTGGCTGGCAAATGCGAGGCAGAACGGAAATGTCAGCAGATTATCTTCGATGATCCGCGCTGCCCGGCTGATGTTCTGGCGCTAAAGGATATTGCGTCTGCAAATATATATGGTATGTGGGCCTATGTTGCTTATCTCCAGGATGAGGTGGATCTTGGATGTGAACTTTTAGGGAATGCCGTGCGTCTTAAGCCGTCCTTGTTGGATGGAACGCCTCCTGCTCTTGTCAACGAGCTTGTCGTCGATAGTATTGACGATGAGGGAAGAGGGCATGAGGCTGTTCTGTCAAAGATGTTCGAGAATCTTCCGCCGGAAGCAACTGAATTGAAAAAATATTACACCTGGGCAGTAGCGCGTGGATATTTACTGCAGGGCGTGCGTGCGGTGATGTGGGATCGTCAGTCCAGTGTGCAGGAATATTTTTCACACGCGAAGATTCAAGGCGATCATATTGACGAATCATTCCTGGAGTGGATGACGTACCATTTATTGCCCTATGAGGTTGAATTCGGGGCTAACGCGACTTTCAAAGTGCTCAACAGTGTAGGCAGGCATCTGAAATCCCTCGGCATCCCAAAGTTGGATCGTACTATGAAAAGCTATTATTTTGTCAATCGGGCATTTCTGAATTATCAATCAGGTCAGTATCGTAAGGTGCCGCTGAGCGCGATCATGGCGATTATTAATTCCCCTGCGAACTTGAAGAATAGGGGGCTGTTGTCCGTTTTAGTGCGTTCCCTTCTGCTCTTTGTGAGACGGTGAGATTATCAGGACAGTCAATGGCTTTTATGAAAAAGTGGGATATTATATTGAACGATATGTGTAATGATTTTTTAATTGGAGATTGTGAATGTCGCCTGTAATTCAATTCATCGATGTGTCAAAACGCTATAACTTGGGATTGACCCGTGCCAGCTTGCCCGCTATCGTTACACAATGGGTCAAGCAGGCGTTGAAGAAAGGCAGGGATTCCTTCAACGATAGAAAGTACTACTGGGCGGTTCAGAATGTTAGTTTTAATTTGGAGAAGGGGCAGTCATTGGCATTGGTTGGTCCTAATGGCGCCGGAAAATCCACGATATTAAAGTTGCTCGCCAAGATCACGAATCCGACGTCAGGCAAGGTGAATGTCGATGGTCAGCTATCAGCTTTGATCGAGTTGGGAGCCGGGTTTCATCCTGATCTGACTGGCCGGGAAAATATTTTCCTGAACGGCACCATTCTTGGGCTGACATATAAAGAAATCCAAAAACGATATGATGAGATCGTGGCTTTTTCCGAGATCGAGGAGTTCATTGATACGCCTGTCAAACGATATTCTTCTGGGATGACAGTGCGTTTAGGTTTTGCAGTTGCATCCTGTATCGAACCAGATATTCTGCTCGTGGATGAAGTGCTGGCGGTAGGAGATGCATCCTTCCGCCAAAAATGTATTGAACGAATCAAAAAATTGTTGAACAACGGAACCAGTTTAATATTTGTTTCTCATGATATGGGACTGGTGCGCGCGGTTTGTGACCGGGCGATCTACATTGAGCATGGACAGCTTCAAAGCATCGGGACGAGTGGCGAGATCATCGATCAGTATAACCAGAGCCTTGAGAAAAGAAGGATCGAAAAGATGAGCCTTTCCGATGGTGAAGCGGATGTTGTCGAAGGCGGTGTGGAGGTCACCAAAGTGGAAATGGTGAATGCAGAGGGTAGACCCATCAGTGAGATGTATGGCGATGAGTCGATTGAGATCCGTGTCAATTACACGGCGTATAAAGATATTGGCAGGTCTAATGCCATCGTGTTGATCTATCGCTCCGATGGGCTTCCCTGCTGCAACATCCGCACTCATCTCGATCACTTCTCGATGACCATCGAAAAAGGTCACGGTGAGTATTCGGTCAGGCTTGATCCGCTACAGTTATATGGCGGCATGTATTACGCGACCACCTGGATGATGAACGCGGATGATTCGGCTGGGATTGCTTATGGGACATCGGAATGGTTTGAGGTCAAGAACCGCGCAGCGGGGCGTCCGGCGCATATTGCTATTTATGAGCCGAATCGAAAATGGAGTCAGAATAAAACGATCGCAGCCGAGCTTCCGGGTGCAATTCTGAAGGATTGAGGGCAGGATGATGCTCACACAGGCAAAACAACTATTAAAAACACGCGACCTTGTTTGGGCATGGACGGTTCGTACCTTGCGAGGGCGTTATCAACAATCCGCGCTGGGTTGGCTATGGGCGATCGTTCAACCTGTGGCAACCGTCGCCATCTTCGCTGTTGTGTTCACTCGTATCGTTCCAGTGGATACAGGTGGGGTGCCGTACATTCTGTTTTCCTATTCAGCGGTCGTTCCTTGGACGCTTCTCTCCACATCGATCACCGATATGGCGATGTCACTCGTTCAGAACATGAACCTGGTAGGCAAGATCTATTTCCCCCGTGAGGCTCTTCCGATTGCAACGCTGCTGGCGCGCCTCGCGGATTTTGGTATTTCTTTCATCCTGCTAATAATCCTTGTGATTATCTTCAGGATCCCCGTTTCGTTTATTGGACTCCTCTACCTGCCGATCATTTTCCTGATTCAGCTTGCGCTCATTCTTGGACTTGGAATTGGTTCCGCTGCCCTTAACGTTTTCTACCGTGATGTGGATCCTCTGCTTAAGCTGATCATACAGGTCTGGTTTTATGCGTCGCCGATCCTTTACCCGATCTCTCTTGTGCCTGAGAAGTGGCGATGGTTGTATTTCCTCAATCCTATGGCTGGGATCCTTGCAGCATATCGTGATGTGCTGATCTATAATCAGCTACCGGGCAATTATCTTCTGCCTTCCGCAATTGTCTCTCTCTTAATTTTTGTTGTGGGATATTGGTTTTTCAAACGCGTTGAATTTCAATTTGCAGACATAATATAGTGAAAGCCAGATAAATTCAGGTTATGGGCAAGAAGTTCAATTGCTGGCTCGTATCGTAATACAAAATAAATCAGAGCAACATGGAGGTCATGTATCCTATGAAGAAGATGGTCATTTTTGGGACCGGTTCTTTGGCTCATTTGGCACATATTCACTTCACCAGTGAAGGTGAATATGAGGCAGTTGCTTTCACGGTCAATGAGGCATATCTGAACGAGAAACGTATTTTTGACCTGGATGTTCTTCCTTTTGAGCAAATTGAGCAGACCTATCCGCCGGATGAGTATTCCATGTTTGTGGCGGTGGGATACAAAAAAGCGAACAAGGCACGGGCCCAGATATACGATGCCTGTAAAGCCAAGGGGTATGAACTGGTCAGTTGTTTGAGTTCGAAGACTAATCAGACAAAATATATAAAGACGGGTGATAACTGCCTGATCATGCCCAATGCGATCCTCCAGCCGTATGCAGAGTTCGGTAACGATGTCATCGTGTGGGGTGGCAGTTGTATCGGTTACCAGACTCGGATCGGAAACCACTCCTATGTGGCACCAGGAGCGGTGATCGCTGGTAATGTAGATATCGGGGAATATTGCTTTATAGGAGTTAACTCCACAATAAAGGATGGCGTTCGTATCGCTCCAGAGTGTGTTATCGGCGCGGGAGCGGTCATATTAAGAGATACAGAAAGGGGAAGAGTTTATCGTGGACAGAGTGCTGAACTTCTACCTTATCTAAGTTCTGAAGTAAATTATTTTAAATAACGAATGGTGCTAGTTCAAAGTCTGAACTCAGCGATAGACCGATGAATAAAGCCATGTTCGTCGGTTGGTCTTCGAAAGTTTGGATCAAAGGATGAAAGGTAGCATCATGCACATTGGCGGCCGCACAATCCCGGCAGCATGCCAACCTGAGAGCCGACGTAACTACTCAGCGAGTGGAGCGACGAAATTGGGTAGAAATGGAGTGCAAGGAAAAGCAGGCCTTAACACCATTTTTGTGAGCTGTTGCAAGGTAGCTACGAATCAAAACGACACAGTTTATACGGCATCTCAATTTGCAAGCGGACCCAATTAAAGAAAAAAATGTGCTTTCTAACGATTTGCGTTAGCGGGTGGGAGAACCAACTCACGAAACAGAAATAACCGTTGGCTTGAATCATGTTTTTGTCGGTGCGTACCCAGTCGTCTGCTACACGCTGTGTTAGGAGCGACCTAAATGCTACAACAGTATTAGTTCTTAATCGAGGCAAAGAAACTGTGTTCTTTCGTTCAATCAAAGCTGAATGGCTTTACTAACTTCAATCTCGAAGTTGGCTCCAAGTAAGATTCTATGATCCGTGGTGATATGTTGATTTCACTGATCTTGCTCCCAAACTCTTCTCAACATGTAACTAATATGTCGGTGACATTCCCATGTCACCAGCACAAATTCCCAGTTGTACTGGATGCAAAATGCATTAACTGCCTCAATCACTCCGTAGCGATCTTGTGTTCGCCAAGTACCTGTCACGTAATCGTGTCCGGTGATCAACCCTTCCGGCTTCACTTTCTGGCGGCAAAGCTCAAGTTCAGCCATAGTGTCATCATATCCATGACCAGCATCGAGATAGATTACGTCAAAATGATCATCCGAGAACAAGGCTAACATGTCAGTGCTGTAACCCTTGTGTGTCTCTATTGGATGGTCATGCAAACGTTGCTTCACTGCATCCTCCATATTGATATATCGGCTGTCATGTTCCGCCGACCAACTGTCAATGAGATGCAATTTATCTGGATGGCAGACAGTCAGGATTTGTTCGGCAAACCCGCCATCGGCTGTGCCAACCTCACACCATATGCCGCCCTTTGGCAAGGTGGCCAACATTGCCATCCGATCGGGTACAATGCGGCAATTCGCCAACAACCTGGCGGGCACCTCGACCCGGCCAAGTGCCTCGTCTGCGGCTACCACGCTGGCCCGATAGCTGGCGACTGCCTGGGCCGCAATGTAAGCGTCGTGGCGACGAATGAACGGGCCAATAAAAGGTATTCGTGATAATTTCATTTGATCCTCTATCTCCTTTCGTTTGCTTGAACAAATTCACGCACACTTTATGAGCTTCATCTGCCGATTTATGTGTTTGATTATTATCCATGTAAGCCCCTAACGGCTGGCGTTAGCCGCTTGAGGTAGGAGGGTGGATGCGCCGTCGAAATGGGAAAAAGCTTAAAGCCACGAAAACGCGCCGCGTACCCACCTGTCCACTGCACCACCGGAGAATGAAAACATCCTGTTTCCCGAAAGAAACCGGGGCGCAATAGGAGTATATTGCAATTGGCAGACATATAAGCCATACAAAGTAGTGGAGACGAGCATTATTTGCAGTCCCGTGCTGCACTGTGGTTTCCAGTCAAAATGATACATCCACTGGTGGCGAGGTGTCACGACGCCTTAACCCCGATTAGAAGGCTATTCCTTATAAGTGACTGGGTCTGCCCTCGACAAATGACGACAGTGGAACAGCGTAGTTTTCGAAGATGGTCTCGATGCCTTTTTGGGATTAACTTCCCAGACGATTTTCCCTACAAATAACCTATATTGGTTTCTTTAGAACGTATTGTTACGAACACACAAACCCATCTTGATAAAATTATACCCTGAACGAAAATTTCCGCAATGAAGCGAAAAGTTACAACCTGCGAGCACACTGGCTGAGTAGAGACAAATATTACAAAGTTTAGAAGGAGAATACTATGAAAAAAGTGGCGGTTATCCAATCGAACTATATACCGTGGAAGGGCTATTTCGATATCATCCATGATGTCGACCAGTTTATTTTTTACGATGATGTGCAATACACAAAAAATGACTGGCGAAATAGGAACAGGATCAAGGCGAAGCATGGTTTGCACTGGTTGACCATTCCTGTCGGCGCCCGGAATGAACGGTTAATATACGAGGTGGAATTAGAAGACCCTTCATGGGCGAAAAAGCACTGGGAAACACTAAAACAGTGCTATTTGAAGGCGCCTCATTTCAATACCTATAAGGAGTTCTTTGAAAACGTATACTTGGGAACCAATTGGACGAATTTATCTGCCTTAAACCAGTACCTGATTAAGACAATTAGCCACGACTTCCTTGGAATTACAACCGAGTTTAGGAATTCACGAGAATTTTCTCCTGAAGGACAAAAACTTGATCGATTGATAGATTTACTATCAAAGGCGAAGGCTGATCTGTATATCTCTGGCCCGACTGCCAGGGATTACATAAAAGAGGAATGTTTCGTGGATGCAGGCATAAAACTGGTATACAAGGATTATTCTGGTTATCCTGAACATCCTCAACAGTTTCCTCCTTTTGAACATTATGTTTCAATAGTGGATATGCTATTTAACTGCGGTCCGCAAGCCAGTGAATATATTTGGGGTTGGAGAGAAAAACTGTAACGAAAGAGACAGGTAGACGTCTAGAACTAGAAGATGAGATGGGAGAATTGTGTTTTCAGGGCTATATGGTCCGAATTGGCTTCTGGCATAAGCTAGGTTTCTCCCTGGCATAACTTTTTGAATATTGTAAATATCAAATCTGGCAAGAGATGATTGTCAAGAAAAGTGAGGAGAAAATGACAAGGAAGATATATAGGGGTGCTTTTGTTTTTCTGTTGATTATTTCATTAATTATCAACCCGAAATCTTATTTTGATGTTGTTCCGGTCCTGGCTCAGTCTACGGACCCTATTCCCGACCTCATTAACCAGATCAGTGAAACGAATCTGACTACAGTGGCAACCACTCTGGTTACGCAGTATGGTCCGCGTCGGGAAGATGTCTACAGACCTTTTGTGGATAATCAATGCACTCCAAGTATGACAATTGTTTATCCCAAAACCACGATCGAAATGACAGCCGATTATGTAAAGGGACTTTTTGAAGGTATGGGATACCCAACCTCTTCCATTACCCTGGAAGAGGTACCCCAGGGGTCTGGACATAATATTTACGTGACCAAGGTGGGCAATACCTATCCCAATGTGTATATTGAGTTTGGTGCACATATTGATTCGACGGAAAGTTCACCTGGCGGTTCCGATAATGCTTCAGGCTCAACGGCTGTGATCGAACTGGCACGGGTGTTGAAAGACTATCCAAATCGTTATTCCATGCGTTTCGTCCTTTTTGCGGCGGAGGAGTTTAATTCCCAAAGAGGCTCTGCCTACTTTGGATCCGATTATCATGTTCAACAACTCCTTGCGCGTGGCGAACAAATCAAGGCTGCGCTGAACATGGATCATATTGGAACAGCCAATCCAAGTAATCCAACCAGCTATGTGAATGGGCTTTCGTACAACAACACGGAATCGGCTCGTATCGCTGATATCTTTGGGGCGGTACTGACACAATATGGGATTGGCATGGATTATGCAAAGTTGGGCGCTATTCAGAATTCTGACCAGCGTTCCTACTGGGATAGTGGGTTGACTGCAGTGAGCAGCGGTGGAGGATCATTTTTTTATAGCGATCCTTATTATCACAGTTGTGGCGATACTGTTTCGAATATTAACTTTGGGAATACTTTACAAGTGGCGCAGCAGAACCTGGCAGCGGCTGTAAAACTTGACGCAGAGTCTTTGACCCCAGGTACATCAACCAGCACTTCTT
>Ga0210377_10001509_pt1 | contig 21284 bp, 22 predicted proteins | sample PLM4_65_b1redo_FD_155480 | JGI IMG/M metagenome (GOLD analysis project Ga0210377, IMG submission 155480) | Groundwater sediment microbial communities from an aquifer in East River, Colorado, USA - PLM4_65_b1 redo | ecosystem: Environmental > Terrestrial > Soil > Riparian zone | place: USA: East...
AGAGGGTAAAGAGGCGATGGCCGACGATGCCAACGATGGGCGGAAGCAACAGGCTTGGGATGGTCCTGGCCGTGACGAACGCCCACCCGAGGAATGGCACCTCCCAAGTGAACATCCGTATCGGGGAGAGGAGGGACTTGGCCGTGATGAAGGTGAGCAGGGGTCCGACGCCCATTCCCTCTTTGAAGAGGGAGGCGGCGACAGGGAACACGACATAGGGTCCCCCGGGGATCAGAAGACCCGTGAGCCACCCCAGGAGGATTCCTTGGAAGCCGGATTCCTCTCCCATCCACTTGACGAGCATATCGCGGGAGACCATGACCTCGAATAGCCCGGCCAGGCAGAAGCCCAGAAGAAGCGGAAGCCAGACGCCCTCTAGGAGTTGGAAGGCTGCCTGGAAGCCACGGAGCGGCAGACCGCGGTCCCTGAAGAAGGCCCATACGACCATGAGAATGGTCAGACCTCCCATGACGGCGATGTCAGTATCCATTTTCCTCTTCCCCTTTTGTCTGTCCGGTTTGTTGGGCAAACCAGTGTCTCCTCAGCCGAATGCCTGATCGCGCGGGTGAAGCTCCAGCGTGTGAATTAGCGAGAGGCAGGTTCGAGGGGGCGGATCGAGAGGCGTTCGCTGTTCCTGAAATCCCGGTAGATGAAGCGACCGTCACCTTGCTCCGCCTGTGCTATCGCTTCTTGGATGATATCATGGTGGGGGGAGAGAGAACAAACAGGATCGGCGGCCGCGGCGTCACCGGCCAGCATGAACGCCTGGCACCGGCAGCCACCGAAGTCAATCGTCTTCATGGGGCAGCTTCTGCAGGGTTCCTGCATCCAGCTCTCGCCGCGGAAGGCGTTGAGGCCCTTCGAGTCCGCCCAGATCGTGGTCAGAGACTGGTCGCGGACGCTGTCGAAGTGAAGCCCGGGGATTACATGGGCTGCATGGCAGGGCAGTACCTCGCCGGTGGGGGTGATGACCATATAGCTTCTCGCCCAGCCGCCCATACAGGGTTTTGGGTACTCCGCATAATAGTCGGCCTTGACGTAGGCGATCTCCATCGTCCCCTGGTAGCGCGGTCGCGCCTCGAGGACCAGCGCCTCTGCCTGGTCGAGCTGGGCCCGGGTCGGCATCAGCGCGCTTCGATTCTTCTCCGCCCAGGCGTGGTACTGCGTGTTGGCGAGCTCCAGTCGCTGGGCTCCCAACTCGGCCGCCTGCGCGATCAGCGCGGGGACATGATCGATATTCATCCGGTGCATGACCACGTTGATGGTCAGCGAGAACCCGAGCTTCTTGATCAGCGGGGCGATCTTGAGCTTCTTGTCGTAGGAGCGAATACCGGCGACCAGCTCGGCCGTCCTGCGGTCGGTATCCTGAATGCTCAACTGGATATGATCGAGCCCGCAGTCCCGGAACTGGCGCAACATCTCCTCGTTCAGCAGGGTCCCGCCCGTGATCAGGTTCGTGTACAGGTCGCGCGAGCGAGCATGCCGGATCAGCTCGGGCAGGTCCTTGCGAACCACCGGCTCGCCACCCGACAAGTGGAGCTGGACCACGCCAAGGTCCGCGGCCTCCGAAAATGTCCTGACCCACTGCTCGGTACTCAGCTCGTCCCGCATCTGGGAAAAGCTCACGGGATTGGAACAGTACAGACACTTCAGCGGGCATTTGTACGTCAGCTCAGCGACCAGCGTGTAGGGTCGTGGGGCTCCCATCTATCCCTCCAGCAGGCCGCGCGCTCGGATGCGCGCGAGAAAGCTCGTCACGTCTTCTTCGATGACTTTTCGCTCGATTCCCGTAAAGCGTTGGACCAGAGCATCGATGATGCCATCGACGGTGTGCTCACCGTTGCACAGCTTCAGGATCTCCGGCGCTGTTTCGTTCAGCATCAACGCCGCCTCCGGGAAGACCAGCATGTACCGCTTCTCCACCTCGTCCCAGCGGAGGCGGGCCCTCGGCGCCAGGCGTGGGCGCCACGAGGCAGGGGCGTCGGCCACAGTGTCTCCCATCCGAGGCTCGATCATCTCTGCCAGAGCGGCGGTGGCCATCCTGGGGAGATGTAGGCGAAGTAGAGGGCATCCAGCAGGCTCCAGAGGATGTGGCACTTGGTCGTGAGGGCGGCGATCGCGTTCTCCTGCAGCTCGCGGGTCGTGCAGTGCTGCAGGACGTATTGCAATCCAAACTCCACGTCCCGAGGCGCCTCGATCAGGCGAGCCCGGAAATACTCGAGCCCCTTCTTGTCCACCCAAGGGTAGTGCTGCTCGAAGGCCGGCAGGCGGGTGGCGTGAAGAGCCGGCGCGAACAGCTCGGTAAGAGAGGAGGCGACGGCCTCCAGGAGCGAGTGGCTTTGGACGAAGAAGAGGTACCCGTCCACGGCGAACCGGACGGCGGGAAGCACGAGACGGAAACTCTCGACATCCTCCCTGCGCAGCCCGGCGGCCTCGGCCAGCACGAGCCACTTGTGAATGCCGCCCTCGCCAGCCCGGGTGCCGTCATGATCCACGATCCGATGGATCCAGGCCCTGCGGAAGGTCGGGTCATCGGACTTGCTCAGGATCGTTGCATCTTTCTTCGGGATGATGGCCTGGTAATAGAAACGGTTGGCGATCCATGCCTGCAACTGAGGCTTCGTGAGCTTTCCCTCGTGCATCAGGAGGTGGAACGGGTGCTTGTCGTGATACCCCTCCTCGCCCACCTCGCGCAGCCGCTTCGTGAACTCATCCACGCTCAGCGGCTTTTGGCTTTCAACCTCATGCATTCCTGCTTCCTTTCTCAGCTCTCAGATCTCAAGGTCCATACCGTCGAACGCCACTTCCCACCCGGCGTCTTCGACAGCCCGCCGTTCGGGGGAATCCTCGATCAGAATCGGGTTCGTGTTGTTGATGTGGATATAGATTTTCCTCACGTCGCTGAGCGCAGCCAGTGTCCTCAAGCTTCCATCCGGCCCGCCGATCGGGATGTGCCCGATCGCCAGCGCGCTTTTATCCGTGATTCCCAATTTCATCAATTCATCATCGGACCAGAACGTTCCATCGAGGAAGATACAGTTACAACCGCTCAGCCTGGCCAGCATCTCAGGGTCGATCTGCTTGATGCCCGGCACATAGGCGAAAGATCGCCCACTCGTCACGTCCGTGATCTTGTAGCCGATGGTCTCCTCGCTCCAGTCCGACACGAGATCCATCAGGTAGGCCGGCGGCTTGCTTGGGACGGCAAAGGCCTCGTAACGAATTCCGCTGTCTTTTCCATCCACCCCGATGACTTCGTACTGGCCAGAGGTTACGACGGTTTTCCAGGTGCACTGGGACGGGAAGAGCCGGATCGCCCGGAAGACCGCGTTCGATTCGAGCACCCAATCCATCACCTGCTTGGTCGAATAGATGCAGAGCGGCTGGAACTCCCTGAGGGAGAGCAGCCCGGTGATGTGATCGATGTCGGCATTGGTGAGGAGGATCGCTTGAATCGGCGTTCCACGGACAGCCCCGGTCGCGTGCAGGGCGCTGAACGATTCGATCTGCTGGCGGATGTCAGGGCTGGCATTGATGGGGTACCAGCGCACGCCGTCGGCGCTCACGGCAATCGATGACTGGGTCCTTGGCCTGGCGCGCCGGGACCCAGAGCGCACGCCGCGACAGTTGTCGCAGTTACAGTTCCACTGCGGAAACCCTCCGCCTGCCCCCGAACCCAGCACTCGAACTCGCACGTGATGTTCCCTTCTTCTCCAAGAAGCTCAGTATACCATAACGTCTCAAACAAGGAAACGGGCCTCCCTGCGTGTCATTAACGCGGGGAGGCCCGTTTCAACAGCTCTTACAGCCGTAGCCTATTCCAGGACGAGGATATAGGAATTGATCTCCGCGTCCATCCGGACCTCTTTGAATTCGGGCTTGACCCACGCCATGATCCAATCACCTCCCTTTTATTGTGCGCTATATCCGAAAGATCTTGGTGTCTACAGTTCGGACCGCACCACTATATAGCACAAGTCGTGCCAGTTCGATCTCAAAGGTGGCTTGACGTTAGATATGTAACTAGTTGAAAATAAAGGTTAGTACAATTCGGTCGTTTCAACGCGATGCGTTAGCATGGGCCTGAGCAGTGGGGCAAGTAGCGCAGTGGGGGGAGATGACCCGATTTATTGGCCGATACCGTATTTCTTCAGCCGATAGCGGAGGGTGTCTCGGCTGATGCCAAGACGTTTGGCGGCCTTGGTCTGATTCCCCGCGCATTCCTTCAAAGCCTGCTCGATCAGCGATCTCTCCCACTCGGCCAGGGCGATCCCTTCCGGCGGAAGAGTGCCCTGGACTGGAGCGATGAGGGGAGGTTGAGAGGTCGATGTGAGAGCCTGAGGCGAGGTCGCCAGCGCAAGCTGTTCCTCCGCAAGGCGCTCCCCTTGGCTCCACAGGACGGCTCGCTCGATGACATGGCTCAGCTCACGGACATTGCCGGGCCAGGGATACTCCATTAAGATGCGCACGGCTTTGTCGTCGATGCCTCGGATAGCCTTACCATACTTGGCATTGAACTTATCGAGGTAGTGGGTGGCCAGCATGAGGATGTCTTCGCCACGCTCGCGAAGCGGCGGCAGATCGATCGTGATGACGGCGAGACGGTAGTAGAGGTCCTTTCTGAAGCGTCCGGCCTTGACCTCTTCTTCGAGGTCCCGGTGGGTGGCGGCGACGATGTTGACATCGACTCGCCTGTCGCGCAGTCCCCCGACCCGTCGGATCACCCCCTCTTCAATGGCTCGGAGCAGTTTTCCTTGCAGGGAGAGCTCGATGTCTCCCACCTCGTCCAGGAAGAGGAAACCGCCATCGGCGGCCTCAAAAAGGCCCATCTTCGATTCCTTGGCATCCGTGAACGCCCCCCGCTCGTACCCGAACAGTTCCGCCTCCATCAGCGTGCCGGGCAGAGCGGTGCAGTTCACCTCGATGAACGGGCGCGAGGCCCGCCGGCTCTGGCTGTGCAGCGAGCGAGCTACTAACCCCTTGCCGGTCCCGGTTTCACCCATGATCAGGATGGGCGGGCTCTCTTCCAGGGCCGCGATCTGCTGTACCCGAGCGATGACCTCGAGGATCGTCTCGCATTTGCCGATGATCCCTTTGATCGGAAGCCCCCGAACCTCCCGCTGTCTGTAGTAGGAGAGCTCCTGACGCATTCGGGAGGTTTCACGCGCCCGGTCAGCCAGGAGCTTCAGCTCATCAAGATCGACCGGTTTCTTGATGTAATCGAAGGCTCCAAGCTTGACCGCTTCCACCGCCCCTTCAATGGACCCGTAGGCAGTCATGATGGCGACAGCGATATTGCGATCGAACTCCTTGATCCGCTTGAGCAGCTCAATGCCGCTCATGCCGGGAAGGGACACATCCAGGAAGACCAGATCAGGACGGAGACGATCCAGCAGCTCAAGCGCCTTGTCGGCGTTCTCAGCCACCTCTGCTTCGTATCCCTGCTCGGCAAGGAAAAGTTTGATCGAGCGGGCCAAGGTGCGCTCATCGTCCACGATCAAAATCGTAAAGGGATTCATGTTGTCCTCTCCTGGCGCACAGCCGGGGCCGGCAGGCTGATCCTCACGGTCGTTCCAGCACCTGGCGTGCTGGCGATGTCGAGAGTTCCGCCATTCTGAGCCACGTACCGTTTGGTAATAGCGAGGCCGAGGCCGGTGCCCTCCGCCCTCGTCGTGAAAAATGGATTGCAGACCGATGGGAGCACATTTTCGGGGATCCCATCCCCCGTGTCCGCGATCTCGATGACAACCTGTCCGGCGGTGCCGTCTTGTCGCTTGTGATAGCCCCGGATCATGAGACGGCCGCCCTGCGGCATCGCATCCAGGGCGTTTGAGATGATCTCGCCCAGCGCCTGCTCCAACTGGATGGGATCGACCTGCACCTCCGGGAGGTCGTTTGGCAGATCTGTCTCAAGCCGGATCCCGCGCTCCTTCAGCAGGCCGGCGAAGGTGGGTAGGAGGCCTTCCACAAGTCGCGGGAGCTGCTCCGGCAGTGGACGAAAAGGCGCGGGGCGAGAGAAGCTGAGCAGATGGGTGATGCGGTGATCCAGTCGGTCTACCTCACTGATGACGGCCTTGAGGTGCTCCTGTGCCACAGGCGCTTCCGGCACGTGACGAAGCGCGACCTGGGCCGCAGCCCTCAGGCTCGCAAGCGGATTGCGCAGGCCGTGTGCGACGGCGGCAGACATCTCGCCGATGGACGCCAGCTTTTCGGACTGGATGAGCTGCGCCTGAGTCTCCTCCAGCATCTTGATTTTTGTTTCCAGATCGCGGTTGAGCTTGGCCATTGCCTCATGTGAGCGCTTGAGGTTGTCGGTCATCCCGCCGAAGGCCTGTGCCAGCTCGCCGATCTCGTCTTTCGAGCGGACCGGTATCGGGTGATCCAGATGGCCCTGCCCGACCACTTCCATCGCGGCCTTGAGTTCATGGATCGGCCGCGCCAAGCCCCTGGAGATGAGGAGGGAGGCGGCCACCCCGATGACGAGAGAAAGCGCAATGATTAGGAACAGGACGCGCTGTTCCATCCGCAAGATGTCATCGAGCCTCGCGTAGGCCCGTTGCAGGGTATTCTCAAGGACTACGCTGTTGATCTCCTTATTCTTGGCGCTGAGCGCGGGCACAAGCCGGCCCTTCAGCTCCTGGTTCGCCACCTCGAGGGCCGCCTTCCAGTTCCCGGCCTGGTACAGGAAGAAGATCTGTTTTCCAACAGCAAAAATCTGGGAGTGGATCTGCTCGATGTCCTCGGCGAGATGCATTTCATTGGGCTTCAGCGTCTGCTTCCACAGGCGCAGCCGCTCCCCGATCTCGGTCTCTAACCGGAAAAACTCAGCCTTCGCCTCACTATCTATCCCACTCAGAAATCCGAGGACTTGCCGGCTCTGGCGAAAAAGCAGAGTTTCGAGGTCGGCGAACGTTCGGGTCCTCGCCATACTTTCGCCGAGCGCGCTGAGGGCTTGTCGTTCCTCCCGGTTATTCCAGATGGCCTCTGCGCTGATGAGCAGAACGGGCAGGACCATAAGCGAAAAGCCGAGAAGCAACTTTCGCTGGAACTTCATACGATTCTTATAGCGTCCCCATTGACGCGGCGTCAAGGGAAAGTTGCCTCTCGGTGGGTGGGCGCGTGGGCTCGGGCGAAAAAATAAGGGATAACAGCCGACCTTCCTAGATTGTCGCGATTGCTGCTCACTACTGGGGAGTGCAGTTAAAGCTGCCAGGGATGGCCCGCCTGGAGTGGATCACTTCGGACTGGTGATGCAGTCTTCCAGCTCGGCTCGTGTCCGTGTAGTGTACAATGACAAATCCCTGCGGAATGCGACGGAGGTGTAATCTCCACCTGCTATGGCAGGTGAAGGGCTGGACGAAGAAACAGGCGGGTTAGAAGGCGGATTTTATTGCGTCGAATAACGGATTACCGAAGATGACTGGTGCCGATCATTCTTCGGGGCTCCCCTCCATCTGCCACGCCCGTTTTAAGATGTTGATCTTCGTGGCGAGGCAGAGCCCTTTCTGCTGAACCTTGCATTCCTGGCGGACGTAATCCCCGACCTGGATATCCTTCAGTCCCTTCAGGGGCTGCCCCCCTTCGTCGAGGAGTTCGGCGCCTTGCCTCACAGCCAGCCTCAGGTGACGCCCTCCCTTCACCAGGTCCAGGATCCCTTTGGCCAGGTTTACCCTCACCACCTCGCCAATGAACTCCTTGACCTCGGCATAGGCTGTGGCGCCCATCGGCAGCGCCAGGAGCGATGCGATCGCTATCACAGACAATCCCTTTTTCATGGTGTTCCCTCCTCTTGAGGACCTTCCATTGGCACCCGCGGCCAGCGGTGCCATGGTCCTCCGCTTGATCGGCAGAACCGCGAAGATGACCCGGGGATGTCGCTCGGCCTCGGTCGTCACTACTATGACCACCTACGATGCACTGGCTTTTATCAGATGCTCCCTCCGCATGTCAAGCTTTTCCGAGCCCCTGCGCTCACGCCAGAGGAGATAACAGCTACGAATCTTCATACTGCCGCCTTCACGAATCACCCCGGGACTTCAACCTTGCCGCCGCTCAGACGCTATGCTACGATGCCACCATGGCGATGAAGCATATCATCGTCGGAACCGCCGGCCACATCGATCATGGGAAGACCTCGCTCGTCAAGGCCCTGACCGGCATCGACACCGACCGGTTGAAGGAGGAGAAGGAGCGGGGGATCTCCATCGAGCTGGGCTTTGCGAACCTGGTTCTGTCCGATGACCTCCATCTGGGGATCGTCGATGTCCCCGGGCATGAACGGTTCGTCAAGACCATGCTGGCGGGCGTCGGCGGGATCGATCTGGTGGTGCTGGTCATCGGCGCTGACGAGGGGGTCATGCCGCAGACGCGAGAGCATCTCCATATCTGCGAGCTGCTTCAGGTGAAACGGGGCCTGGTGGCGCTGACGAAGGTCGATCTCGTCGAGCCAGACTGGCTGGAGATGGTGCAGACCGACCTGGAGGCGTTCCTGGCCGAGACCTTTCTCGAGGGGGCGCCGGTGATCCCGGTTTCTTCTGTCACCGGGCAGGGGCTTGCTCAGTTGCGGACGGCTCTCCGCGAGATGGCCGAGACGGTTGAACCGAAGCGCCATGATGGCATCTTCCGCCTCCCCATCGACCGGGTGTTCACCATGAAGGGATTCGGTACCGTGGTCACCGGCACCCTATGGTCCGGGACGGTGAAGGTCGGAGACGAGGTGGTTGTCCTGCCCCGGGAGCTGCGTTCACGGGTCCGCCGCCTGCAGGTCCACGGCCAGACAGTGGAGCAGGCCTGGGCAGGACAGCGGGTCGCGGTCAACCTGCCCGGCCTTGAAGTGGATCAGCTTAATCGAGGCGATCTCCTGGCGTTTGCTGGCACGCTCAAGCCCGCGATGGCCTTCGACGTCTCGCTGGCGCTGCTGAAAGACGCCCCTCGTGCCTTGCGGAACCGGGCAAGGGTCCGGTTTCACCTGGGGACAAGCGAGGTGCTGGCCCGCGTCGTACTGCTCGATCGTGAAGAACTGAACCCAGGCGAGGAGGCTTTCGCCCACCTGCGGCTTGAGGCTCCGGCGACCGCCCTGGCCGGCGACCGGTATGTGATCCGAAGCTACTCGCCTGCCCTGACGATCGGAGGCGGCAGCGTCCTCGACCCGACCCCGCCTGTGCGGCGGCGTCCGAGGGGGCAGTTGCTGGAACATCTCAACGTCCTGCAGACCGGCACGTCAGGACAGCAGGTAGAGCGCCTACTGCTGCAAGCCGGCCCAGCGCTGATCTCCATGGAAGCGCTCAGGGCAACGGCCAGCCTGGATGAGACCACGCTGAAGGGGGAGCTCGCGCGCCTCATTGAGTCCGGCGTGGCCATCCCATTGGGAGCGAAAGGGGAGCTCGGGTACGTCCACCGGACCACCTACGATCGCCTCGGAGCCGAGATTCTTTCACGCCTCGAAGAGTTCCACGGGAAGGAGCCCCTCAAGGATGGGCTCCCTAAGGAAGAGCTCCGGACCAAGCTTCCTTCGGTCGGGCCGGCCCTGTTCGCCCGCCTCCTGCAGGGTTTGGTGGAGTCGCAGCGAATCGCCATCGACCGGGAGAAGGTGCGGCATTTCCTGCATCGGCCCACCTTCTCGGCTGATGAGCAGGCGATCAAGGGCCGGCTGGAAACGATCTACCGGTCGGCAGGCTTTCAGCCACCGGACCTTGAGTCGGCGCTTGCCCAAGCGGGAGCAAATAACAAGACCGGCGTCACGCTCTTTCATCGCCTTGCCGATGAAGGGACAGTGATCAAAATCAAAGACAATCTGTATCTTCACCGCGACTATTATGAGCGAGCGAAGGGGGTGCTCCTTGACCACTTCAAGGGCCATGCGACCATCACGGTCCCGGAGTTCAAGGACCTGCTGGGCGTGAGTCGGAAGTTCGCCATCCCCTTCTTGGAACATTTTGACAGCGTGAAGCTGACCCGTCGGCAGGGAGACGAGCGGGTCCCGTACGCGTGAGGGGCCTCTCAGGGAGGAAGGCGCATGTTCGGGTTGGGGATCGGCGAATTGGTGGTGATTCTGATTATCGTGTTGCTCGTCTTCGGAGCGAACCGGCTGCCGGAGATCGGGAGCGGCATGGGTAAGGCGATCCGGGGTTTCAAGGAGTCAGTGACGGGGAAGGACGTCATCGACGTCACGCCGAAGAAGGAGCCGGGGAAGGAAAAGCCGTCCGGTGAGGAGAGGCCTTAGCTCTCTTCAGGAGGAACTGGGCACACCTCGCCTCAGCTCTCGGCAGGCTCTTTGCAGCGCCTGCACGGCCCGCTGAGGGGTCGGCTGGCGAGAGTTCCTTACTTTCTTCACAAGCTGCTCCAGCTCTTCGATCGCCTCCCGAAGCAGTTGTCTCTCCGGCCGCGCCCTCCTTGTTCGGTATGGGCCTGCCGACTCCGCCGCCCATGGTGCTTCCTTCTGTTCGACCGGATACCGAAGGGCATCGCGCTCACCCCCTTTCATCCTGCGATGGGTATCGAGGACGCGGATGATCTCTGATAACAGCGCGATATCCCCGCGCGATACCTTGGCCACCTGGCGAAGCAGAGCCATCCTTTGCTCCTCTCGACTGAGTCGGCGGAGTTCCTCTGGTAGGAGGTGAGAAAGCGCCTCGTCCTGAAAAAAGTATGCGAGAGGGACAGCCAGTGCCTCGCTGAGCTTCCGCAATACCTTGAGCGACGGGAGTTGCTCTCCCCGTTCGATCTTCCCGATATACGTGTAGTCCACCTTCCCCACGATCTTATTGGCCAGCTCCTTCTGGGTCAGATTCCGCATCCTTCGAATCCGCCTCAGGCGCTGGCCGATCTCGGCCCCCAGCTCTGCGCTCACGCATTCCTCCTCGTGGCGAACAGTACTTTGCTTTTCCACTGAAGTCAATAGGATTTCCAGCCCTTTCCCGACTCCGAAGCGTCAATGCTGAAGATAGATAGTCGTATTTTGACTTGACAATCATGTATATATATCCTACTATCTCGCAGGAAGAACAAGAGAACGGCATGGAAGAACGGATAAAGCTGTTGAGGCGAGTCTGCCGATCTCGATGGTTCCCATCTATGTCCAGAGAGGAGCTGAAACTGTATCTACTCATGTTGGTTTCGACCGACACGATCGGGCGCGAAGGGGAGATATCTTGGGGAGTCCTCAAAAGAAGCTTGGGAGCCTCGCTAACGAGTGGGAGGATCGAGCGGCTGACCGAGGTCTTGAGGCGGTATGGGCTTGTCCAACTGCGTTTGATCCGCTCGTCGCAGCGAGGCCCGCGTCTGCGAAAGGGTTCTAAGCTTGAGGTTCGGTTTACCCTCCTCCGCCCAGTGGAGGCGCGAGGTCCGGCTTCGAGGGGCTCAAAGCAGCAGAGAGCGAGCAGGGATGGATGATCCAAGCCTGGAGGTAGGAGGTGCTTTCCACGTCCTGGTCGCGGATGATAGTCGGGAGGTCCGCGAAATGCTCTTCGAAGCCCTGAGCTCCATTGATTGTACCGTCACCTGCGTAGGAGACGGTCAGGAGGCGCTTGCCAGCCTGGAGGCCCGGCCGTACGATCTGCTCATCACCGACTACAATATGCCTCGTCTCAATGGGATGGTCTTGCTCAGATGCTCGCGGGCCCTCGCTCCGAGGCTGGCAGCGATCCTTATAACAGGACAGGCTTCACCCGATGTCATCGACGAAGCAGAACGGGCGGGTGCCACCTTCGTGATCCCGAAGCCTTTTGCCATTCCCCACATCCTCTCACTCGTCGAGTTCATCAGGGATCGCCGACCCCTCGTCTAGTCGTTTATCCGGCTCAGGTCCGCATAGGACGGGACCCCGCCGAGGCCAGTAGCGAGCGTGATTGCACGCACCACCGCTTGGGCGACAGCATCTGCGGCGGCAACGCCCAGAGCGTCGAGATCTGCTGCCGCTCGGCCAGTGGCAAGGGCGAAGACCGCGTCGCCGTCGAGGGTGGTGTGGACAGGGCGAATGGTTCTGGCCAGACCGAGTTGAGCTTGCTGGGCCAGTTTGGTCGCCTCGACTTTGCTCAGCCGCGCGCTGGTGGCGACCGCGACGAGCGTGGTCGATTCCCGAGCATATCCCCTGGGGCGGACCCCGGCGCGGAGCTGCGCCGTGGTGTCAAGGAGTCGTGCGCCGTTAGAGCTATCCCTGAGGCCTGCCAGGATCTGACCCGTTTCCGGGTCGATCACATCGCCAAAGGCGTTTACCACCACGAGAGCGCCGACCGCAACCCCGCCCGGTAGCGACAGGCTGCTCGTCCCCAGGCCCCCTTTCATTGCCCGCTCGATCCCCATTAGCTTGCCGACTGTCGCGCCGGTGCCGGCGCCGACGCTCCCTTCTGCAATGGGCCCAGAGGCGGCGGCCTGGCAGGCCCGATAGCCCATGCTCCGGTCAGGCCGGACATGGGAGTTACCGATCCTCAGGTCGAAGAGAATCGCGGCCGGGACGATCGGTACTCGCGCGACGCCGGCATCGAATCCCACGCCTCGTTCCTCCAGGTACGCCATGACGCCGCCCGCGGCGTCGAGCCCAAAGGCCGACCCGCCGGCCAGGACGAGGCCGTGAACTCGCTCAACGAGATGCTGTGGGTTCAGGGCGTCCAGCTCCCTGGTCCCGGAGGCCGAGCCCCGAATGTCCACGCCCCCTACGGCACCTTCCTCGCACAGGATGACGGTGCAACCGGTCAGGGCCTCAAGGTCGCTATAATGGCCGACGCGGATCCCTTCGATGTCCGTGATCTGTCCACTCATGGGCTTCTCTGGTTGGGAGCGGGCATCAGCATTCATGGAGGCCGATTCTACTTGATGCCCGCCAGTTCTGCAACAGGAAGCGCCAATGCATGGGAACATGGGTGGGAAAATGGTTTGACAGGTGAAGACCAGGATGCTATTGATGACCGCTGGCAGTTCAATTGTGGAGGAGGGAAGTTATGCGAAGAGCGATTGGGACCCTGTGTGTCGGGCTGCTATTGCTGGGCATTCAGAGCATCACCGATGCCGGAGAGAAAAAGAGCCCAAGAGCAGTCATCGAGATGGATGCAGGCAAGATTGTGGTCGAGTTCTACGAGCAGGACGCCCCGGAGACCGTGGCGAACTTCGTGAAGCTGGCCAAGAGAGGGTTCTACAACGGTCTCAAGTTTCATCGGGTCGAACCCGGCTTTGTCGTCCAGGGCGGTGACCCGAAGGGTGACGGGTCCGGCGGGCCCGGCTACACCATCAAGGACGAGTTCAATTCCCGCAAGCATCTGACCGGCACCGTTGCCATGGCCCGAACACCGGCGCCCAACAGCGCGGGGAGCCAGTTCTACATCTGTTTGGGCCCGCAGCCCGCGCTGGATAGCAAGTACACGGTGTTTGGCCAAGTGGTAGACGGCATGGACATCGTCATGAAGATCAAGCGTGGCGACATCATGAAGAAGGTCACCATCGTGGAAACCCACCACTGAGCGAGCCCCTATGTATATAGCTGTCACTGGTTCCAGCGGCTTGATTGGTTCGGCGTTGGTGAGATTTCTCACCAAAGGCGGACATCGAGTGACCCGGCTTGTGCGAAGGTCCCCTGTGGGCAGCGACGAGGTCCAGTGGGACTCTGGGGAGGGAGTCCAGGATCTCTCGCGATTAGAGGGGGTAGACGCCGTGGTCCATCTTGCCGGCGAGAACATCGCCTCCGGGAGATGGACGTCACGGCGCAAGGCCGAGATCCGACGCAGCCGGGTCGAGGGCACAAGGCGGCTGTGTGAGTCGCTTGCGCGGCTCGCGCGGCCCCCCAAGGTGCTGGTGAGCGCCTCGGCCATCGGATTCTACGGGGACCGTCGCGACGAGATCCTGCGCGAGGACACCCCCCCTGGGACCGATTTCCTCGCCGGGGTCTGCCGCGAGTGGGAGGCGGCCACTGAGGCGGCTTCACGAGCGGGGGTGCGAGTCGTTCAGGTGCGGTTCGGCGTCATCCTGAGCCCGGCGGGCGGCGCTCTCAAGAAGATGCTCCTGCCCTTCAAGCTTGGCATGGGGGGAAGGATCGGCAACGGGGCGCAGTTCATGAGCTGGATCACGCTCGACGACGCGGTTGGGGCGACCAACCACGCCTTGATCACCGGATCCCTGGTGGGTCCGGTCAACGCGGTGGCCCCCGCCCCGGTGACCAATTCCGAGTTCACGCGCACCCTGGCGCGGGTGCTTCGGCGACCGGCCCTGGCACCGATGCCGGCGTTTGCGGCAAGGCTGGCATTCGGCGAGTTGGCCGATGCACTGCTCCTCTCAAGTGCCAGGGTGATCCCGACCAAGCTTGAAGGCTCGGGCTACCGTTTCCTACATTTAGAGCTGGAGAGCGCGCTTAAACACTTGCTGCGTCGGTAGTGCGGGGGTGTATCGCAGGAGGGCAAGCGAAACTGGGCTCCTATTGGAAATCCCGACGAAGACTTCTAGTGTGGGTTCTCCCCTTTCTTCTGCTTGCCTGCGCTGGGCTTAGCGGACTTGACAAGGAGTCGCAGCAAGGCCACCCCGCGCATCACGTGGAGGGCGGCTTTCGCAACCCGGATTCCGCCATCACGCGCCCGGGTGGGTTGGTCCGCGCCAAGTACGTCGCAGGCCGGTTGTGGGCGAATCTCATCGCCACGCGCAACGTCAGCCTGCCCCGCGAGGCCAATGATGGTCAGGCGCTCCGCTACAACAACCCGGTTGCTACGGTGACGTGGGTCGGCCACTCCACGCTGCTCGTCCAACTCGACGGCGTCAACCTGCTGACCGACCCGCATTGGGGGAAGCGGGCTGGTCCCATTTCCTGGGTCGGGGCGCGGCGACTCAACGCCCCTGGATTGCGCTTCGAGGATTTGCCTCAGATCCACCTGGTCCTGATCTCACATGATCACTATGACCACCTCGACCTCGGGACCGTCAAGCGCTTGGCAGAGACGCATGATCCGCTATTCCTGGTTCCGCTGGGGCTCAGAGAATGGTTTGCCGAGAACGGGATGGCGCATGTGAAGGAGCTCGACTGGTGGCAGGAGTATGAGCATCGCGGCCTGCGCTTGGTCTGTGTCCCGGCTCAGCACTTCAGCGGCCGGAACCTGTCCGATACGAACAGGCGGCTGTGGGCCTCGTGGGTGGTCTCAGGCCGCTCAAAACGCCTCTACGCCGGTGGGGACAGCGGCTACTTTGATGGCTTTAAGCAGATAGGGGAGGCGCTCGGCCCGTTCGATCTAGCCGCGGTCCCCATCGGTGCCTATAAGCCTGGATACATGATGAAGAGCGTGCACACCACCCCGGAAGAGGCGGTGCGGGCGTTCGAGAACCTGCACGGCAAGGCCCTGCTGGGCATTCACTGGGGGACATTCGACCTAGCGGAGGAGCCGCCGGATGAGCCCCCATGGCGGATGCAGAAGGAGGCCGAGCGGCGAAAGATCGACTTCTGGCGCGTCTGGGTGCTGAAGCAAGGGGAAACCCGACGCTGGTAGGAGAGCCTCGGGTTGGCGAGCCGAGAACTCCCTGCCGATAATGGCCACACTCTCCATGAATCATCGGCAGCCCTTGCCGGCAAACCCTCTATGCGGAGCGTGAAGGGAGGAATGTTCATGGCAAGTGTCGATTGGAGATATCACCGCCCCGGGTGAAGAACCTGCGCAAAGACGCAAGAGTTTCTTGCAAGGCACGACATCGAGACCGCTTCCATCCCACCTCATTCTCCCCTTACAGCTCTCTTGGGTGCGGAGAATCATGGACGACGTGTCCGCCTCGATGGAAGGAAGCGACAGAGTGAGGTGGGTGAGCCCGCTCAAGAATAATCCGCGCTAAAGTGACCGCCTGATCGTTCATTTGTCTCTAATGCAGCCGCTTGTTAAAAAAGACTTGACAATGCTGAGCATCATTGCCTACAGTAAGCCACCGTTACAGAGCAGACAACGGGGTTCGGTAACGTGCGGCTTTTTTTGTGAACGGCTGGCGGTGTAGCGGGCAGCGCGGCTGTCGGAGGAGACCGATGGAAGAGGAGCGGGGCACGCAGCGGGCAGAGCGGCGGCCGACGGTCATGACCCTGGAGGAGGTGGCACGTTACCTCCGGATCAACAAATCGACGGTCTACCGGATGGCGCGGGACGGGACGCTGCCCGCCTGGAAGCTGGGCAACGCCTGGCGCTTCAAGAAAGAGTCGATCGAGCGCTGGATCGCCCACACTCAGCGCGCCCAGCAGCAGAAGGTGCGCCGTCGGGCATAGGCCCCGCGGGCAAGTGGCGTACTGGGGTGAACCGTCCTCCTGTCTCACACTCACCCTTCTCAGGTCTTACCCAACCATAGCTCAACATCACGTAGCCCCACTCTGGTGAAGGCAGAGAGAACATGCTATAAATGATACGGAACTATGCCGTTAAAAAAGCATGACTGACCGTAGCAAAGCCTATATTGAGGGGTTCTTGGACGGACAGGCCACTGCATATTGCGAACAGGTGAGGCTCGGGTCACGATTGGCAGGGACCATCAATTGTGATCTGGAGCATGTAGGGCGGTTAAGCAATCTTATCATTCAAGAGGGCTGTAGGGCAAAAGCCGTTCCATCCGAGTCTAGGCGAGTGTCCCTCTGGATTTACCGATATAAATTTCTCGATGAGATTATCACCCATTTGCACACTATCTCCGATCAGGAAAGAACTGATGGATTCGGAATTTGGGCGATGGGCAAACTCTTCGGGTACGCGGACTGTGAGATCGCCGCGTGCATTGCCGGAAAATTGGAAACGGGCACTACGTGAGTATTTTAACTAGAACCCAGTTCGCGCCACGATTCGGGCAGCTTACTTTGGAGCACGGCGCAAAATTGTTCCCTTTGTTGAAGATCGCCGTGTCTCCACAGGCGGAGTGCCGATATTGGCCCGTCTCTGGGGCATTGCTTCCAACCGGAAAGCTGTCGCCAGGGCTCGCCATCTTAGACCTCCTCTTTAGGTGAATGGAGCGTGATTCCCTCTATGCTGGATTGTACTCCCAAACCTACTTCCGCACCAATCTTTTTCCTGTTATCGTAATTTTTTACTTGACAAAGCAGCCTCCATGCCCTATATTGAAGACAGGAAGAGAGGAGGCTGACCATGCGATACGTTCCCCCGAAATTTACTGACCTGAAAGACATGGCCGCGATTGATGCCGCTCGCCTGACGGAAGATGAAGCCCGGACCATCCTGGAAAACATTCGCTGGCCGAACGGGCCGGTCTGTCCGCACTGTGGGAGCCAAGACGCCACCCGGATTGAGGCGAAGTCGCTGACGGTCCGGGACGGCCTGCTTCAGTGCAACGGTTGCCGCCAGCAGTTCACCGTCACGGTCGGGACGGTCATGCACCGCTCGCACATCACCCTTCGCCAGTGGGTGCAAGCCTTTCATTCGATGTGCTCGCACAAGAAGGGCGTCTCGGCGCTTCAGTTGCAGCGGAACCTTGGATTGAAGTCCTACAAATCGGCCTGGCATCTGGCCCACCGCGTCCGGTTCGCCATGCGAATACTGCCGTTGAAGGCGTCCCTCAAAGGCACCGTTGAAGTGGACGAAACCTACATCGGCGGCAAGTCTCGGTTGGGCAAACGCGGACGCGGCTCTGAGCGGAAGACGCCGGTCGTGGCCCTTGTCGAGCGTGGCGGAAAAATGCGGACGAAAGTTGTCGAACGGGTATCTGCGAAGGCCCTCAAGGGGGCGATCCGCGAGAACGTCAAGAAGAGCGCGGCCATCATGACCGACGAGTTTTCGTCCTATCGAGGTCTTGGGCGTGAGTTCAAAGGCGGCCATGAGACGGTCAACCACGGCGACAGAGAATACGTCCGGGGCAACGTGCATGTGAACACCGCCGAATCGTTCTTTGCCTTGTTCAAGCGTGGCGTCCACGGCACCTTTCATCACGTCTCGAAGGGGCACCTTCACCGCTACGCCGATGAGTTTGCCTTCCGTTGGGATCATCGGAAGGTGACGGACGGGGAGCGGACGGTCGCTGCGATTCGGCAAGCTGAGGGCAAGCGGTTGTTGTATCGAGAACGAGTGGAATAGTGCTTGACAGGTTTCAGAATGTCGGATATAGAGACTAGGATGAAACGCGGCGGTAACGGAAGAATGAAAAGTGAGATTTCCGATTTCGTCATGTTTCATGGAGACTGCTTAGAGTTCCTGCGTTCTCTTCCTGATGGTCTGGCCCGCCTCATTGTGACCTCACCACCCTACAACATCGGCAAGCGGTATGAAAAGCGAGTTACCTTTGACGATTACCTGAAGGGCCAGGAGCGGGTAATCAAAGAGTGCGTTCGTGTCTTAGCGGACGATGGAAGTATCTGCTGGCAGGTGGGAAACTTCGTGGAGTCTAGTGAGATCATTCCGCTCGATATCGCTCTCTGGCCGATCTTTCATGGGCTCGGATTGAAGATGCGAAACCGGATTATCTGGCACTTCGAGCACGGCCTTCATTGCTCCAAGCGGCTCTCTGGCCGATATGAAACTATCGTGTGGTTCACGAAGTCCGACGACTATATTTTCAACCTCGATGCGATCCGTGTCCCTCAGAAGTACCCTGGGAAGAAATACTTTAAGGGGCCGAAGGTGGGCCAGTATTCGTGCAACCCAAAAGGAAAGAATCCTGGAGACTTGTGGGTTATTCCGAATGTGAAGCATAATCACGTTGAGAAGACCATTCACCCGTGTCAATTCCCGGTAGAGCTGATCGAGCGTTTAGTGAAGGCACTCACCAAGCCTGGGGATCATGTTTTGGACCCCTATATGGGAGTAGGATCGACTGCCGTTGCAGCAATTCTGAACAACCGGAAGACTCTTGGCGCAGAGGTTGATGGGGACTATGTGAAGATCGCTAAAGAGCGATCAGAGCTTGCAAGGAAAGGTCTGCTGCGAACCCGCCCTATGGATCGGCCCGTGTATAAGCCGAGCGGCAAGGAGCAGGTATCGCAGCGTCCGTTTACCGAAGTCTCAGTGTAGCCCAAGTGAAGATCGTAGATATCTTCAGCCATCGGAACGGGCGAGATATTCTTGAGAGTCCGAAGTTCAGCACCGCATTCACCGAGTTCATGAACGTGCTTCGCAAGTTGCCCCCCTATCGAGCAGCCCAAATCAAAAAGACTTCTGCTGCTCACGTTATCGCTCCCGCCGCAATGAATCATTGGCTCGACAACGAGTTATGCGTCAAGCGGGACTGGGATTGGCATCCGTTGATTATTGACGCGGACCCTAACGACGTAAGCCGTAGAAGCCAGCTTCGCTCTGACTTTCGGAAGGCCCGCATCGAGGTTGAGGTCCAGTTCGGCAACGTCGCCCGCTATGCCTACGATGTCTACAAGATGGCGATTGCTATGGCGCTCGATCATTCGGATGTCGGGATCATGGTGGTTTGTACGAAGAAGTTTGCGGGGATCACAGGCGGAAATATCGCTTACTTCGAGCGGGCCGTCAGGGAGTTAGAACGATCCAGGCTGACATTGATTGTGCCCCTAGTTGTCATCGGCATTGAGCCTGAGCAATGGATCATGGACGGCTACCCTCCAGAGAACCAAGCTCCAAAGGTCACGGCGGATGTCGTCAATGCAAGCCGGAAGAAGCGCGGCGCACCGCCAGTAATGGAGGAGGTTGAGGCGGAGGAAGCATCTCTATCACTACGTCATCTACGGCGCATTGCTGTGCGCGTAGCCTGATCTGGAGAATGTAGAAATTCATGGCGAACAAATCCAACCAAAGGGCCAAACCTGGACCGAAGCCCCTTACCGTCTCTCTCTATCCGCTGACCACGGAGCAAGCCTTATCGGCGTTCCTGCGAGTCGATCCGAAGAAGGTGAAGGCGGCAGAGCGGCGGGCACGGAAGAAGTAATGGTGTGCTTTTTCAAGTGCATAGTTCCGAAATGATATTGCTTGAGAAGCTGGCATTTGAGGGGCTGGTGAGAGTGTCCACTCTCCCGGCCCTTCGTTTTCTCGGCCAATGTAGGGGTCACGGCCCGGCTTCGACTGGGGTTTCCACATTCCCGCCCCTGCTGCACAAGAGGCGGCGCCTAGTGAAGGTTCATGGCGAGCTCGATCAAGTGCCCATCCGGGTCCCGGAAGTACGCCGTTCGCTGCCCCCAGGGGCGATCCTCGGGCGCGCAGACGAAAGCCACTCCGCGGCTGCATAGCCGGGCGTAAACCTCATCAACATCCTGGACCAGGAAAGCCACCTCACCTTCATGCGTGCCCGGCGGTGGAAGCCCGCTTTCGGATTCCCCAACCAGGGCTGGCAGGCGCCAGCGCTCGAGGAGGGCGAACTTCGGCCCTTCGACCGCCAGCTCCGCATACCCTTCGGCCCTATGGCGAACTGTCATCCCAAGGATATCCTTGTAGAATGCCAGAGATCGCTCGAGATCCTCGACAAAGTGGATCACGTAGGCTAGGTGGCGCAACATGCCGTCCTCCTCCTTGTCCATTGTTCAACTACATGTGTGACTGAGCGAAGAGAAAACTCCTGCATGGAGAATTCTATATGCAACTTGTGGTTGACTCTAGCCCGCTCGGCCAGATCCCAGCAAGTTCTACCCGGCGCTCTTTCGGGGCCTTCCTGCTCCGGCCTTCATCCGGAGAAGCAGCTTTCTCGCGTGAGAGGAAGCATCGGAAAGGGATGGACAGCGCGTCATTCCCTCGGTTATGCTACATAACAGGGAGGCGGAATGGGCCCGGTGGCTCTCCTGGTCTTCAAAACCAGCGAACCCGCTAATAACGGGTTGGTGGGTTCGACCCCCACACGCCTCCGCCAACTTTCTTCTTAGCTCTAGTTTCAGAAAATTCAGGAGTGACGACGCGCCGCGTGGTTGCGCGGGGGTTGCAGGCGGGTGCCGTGTCGAGCTTGTTGACGGCCGCCCGATTGGATCCCGGGATCAGGTGGCCGTAGGTATCGACGGTGATCTGGATGCTGTGGTGCCCAAGCTGGTCCTTCACGTAGACCAGGCTTTCCCCGTTGGCCAGGAGCAGGCTGGCGAAGGTGTGGCGCAGATCATGGAAGCGCACCTGGCGGAGGCCGGCCTGGAGCAGACACCGCCGGAGGATCGTCTTACTCACGCGGCTCGGATCCAGGCGGTGGCCGGCGCCGTTGCGGAAGATGGGCTCCTCGGGATCGAGCTCTCGGCCCTCGATGGCGAGTTCGGTCTCTCGAATCTCCTGCGCCTGCCGGAAGGCCTCGCAGAGCTGATCTGACAGATCGACCCGGCGGATCTTCCCGCTCTTGGTCAGCGCGATCCGCCCCCGGGTGAACTGCCGGCGCACCTCGATGAACGTTCCCCGGTAATCGAGATCCCC